>Ga0208334_100028_pt1 | contig 107491 bp, 87 predicted proteins | sample DeeseametaMP0900_FD_184201 | JGI IMG/M metagenome (GOLD analysis project Ga0208334, IMG submission 184201) | Marine microbial communities from the Deep Indian Ocean - MP0900 (SPAdes) | ecosystem: Environmental > Aquatic > Marine > Oceanic | place: East of Durban, South Africa, South Indian Ocean...
ATAGGCATAAATCATAGCCAGTTTAACAACTGGCTGATATGCTATTTACGACAAAGTCGCTCGGTAATTAGACCGACACAATCCCTTGGTAATCACACTACTACATATTATTGATTCCGTCAACATATATTCAGTTTCTGCACTCCTGCGAACTTCTATTTGAATCAGGCCTGCTAATGAATGACTAATCAACGCATCATCAAAGCCGGCCTCAAAAAGTAAGTCATCAATAATGTCCATAGACATATGGTTTTCTCTCAGATCAAATCTCATTAAGGCTTCACCCTGAACGCGAACAAGGCTTCATTATAGTATTTAACCAAATTAAGGCTTCATTGCAGTATTTAATCGAATTAAGGCTTCATCCTGATCGCAAACAAGGCTTCATTACAGTACTTAACCGGATTAAGGCTTCATCCTAATCGTAAACAAGGCTTCATTGCAGTATTTAATCGAATTAAGGCTTCATCCTGATCGCAAACAAGGCTTCATTACAGTACTTAACCGGATTAAGGCTTCATCCTGATCGCGAACAAGGCTTCATTACAGGATTTAACCAAATTAAGGCTTCATCCTGATCACGAACAAGGCTCCATTACAGTACTTAACTGAATTAAGGCTTCATTCTGATCGCAAACAAGGCTTCATTACAGTATTTAACCAAATTAAGGCTTCACCCTAATCGTAAACAAGGCTTCATTGCAGTACTTAACCGAATTAAGGCTTCATCCTAATCGTAAATAAGGCTTCATTGCAGTATTTAATCGAATTAAGGCTTCATCCTGATCGCAAACAAGGCTCCATTACAGTATTTAACCAAATTAAGGCTTCATCCTAATACCCTCTACGTCTATTTCTTGGTATTGCAGACGGTAAAGTTTCATACAGCCATTCCTTATCATGTTTAAAAAGCCACGTGTAAGAACTTCTACATAATGCTTGAATCTCTCCACGAGTAGGCGTTTTTGTTCTATCCAAACATTCATGTAATATTGAGCGATGCGTGTTGCGTTGCTTTTTAAATCGAAGCTGGATACGTAATTCTTTAATATCAGGAAACTGAGTTAATAACTGTTCAACTGCACTTTGCGAGCATTCCATCTCTTTAGCAATTAAAATAGTAAGTTCACCAGCTTTGAGCCTAGAAAGAATTTGCTTACGCTCTGTCGCAAATAGGAACTGTGCTCTACGCTGTATTAGTATGTTATTTTGTATAGCTACAGATTTAGCATACCCCACACTAACGTTTGCTCGCTTAGCAGCTTGGCGCATACTCATACCATTTCTTAGCTGCTTTAAAAGTAAATCTGTTTTTTCTGGATTAACACGTTCAAACACATCATTAATAACATAATCCGGCCTCACTTTTAATTGATTCGGATTAGAACAACACTTCAAAAACTCTGACAAACTGCCAAATAAATGCTGTATCACGAGTAGGTGTTTTAATGAGTGAAACTGAGAGTGCGAATGATAAATAAAGTTTGATGGGTAGCTGTTGCTTTTACTCCCCCCGAAAACCGCATCAAAAAGTCCTTTAGGCAACTCATTTACCCAGTACTCCTTAAGGCTTGTTTGCCATTGTTCTTGTTTGACTGACCCATAATTACATACGAGATTATTCGCATTTAACCCATGTAAATAAACCCTTCTCAAAACATCTGAATTAATGGATTCTAAATTTAAAGACCAGAGTGCATACGCATCTTGAGCAAGTCTTGCCTGCTTTAGGCTTGCCTGTGTTAAACCTTTACCCTCACTTACAACCTGAGGCGGCAATACGAGCAATTTCCTTTCACGTTTTATTGCTTCTAGCTTTATTAAATGAAATGGACAGTAGTTAATCCAAGGTAATTGATGGGCAACATGCCAATACGCCACACCTACGTTTTTGATGTCTTGGGCGGCACATTGCGGGCAATAACATAGGACTGTCGGTTCTGGTATTCGATTAGCCAGTAGCGAGAATTGACTGTACGCATCAGTGCATGCTCCCTCAAGCATTTTAGTAAAAGCTTCTTGGAAGACATCACTTTGTATAAAAGGCTTAAAAAATGGCAAAACTGTGTGTTTTACGATTAATTCGTCAATGCCCACGCTCACACTTTCTGAAACTGGAACAATAAAAGATGGGAATATGGATGTTAATTGCTGGCCAGTATACCCCAACCTAACCAGCAAAAAGTCATGATCCGTAGCTAAACCGCTTATTAGCCCTGCTCTAGCGAGCCAACTGTAAATAGTCTCATTGGGTAGCAGCGCACTTAAGCTGCAATTTCTAACGAAGGCCATTCTACCGCCAAAAAGCGCAGCCACATCAATACAAACAATGGATGCCACCCATTTACGTTTCGTAACGCCTTTTCGAGACTTAACGTTTTGTAATTGATTACAACTTCAGGCTCATGAAAAAAACGTTCAAAGCCATGTTCAAAAAACCACGCTACAAAGTCTTGCTGAAGTCTCGCTGCCACAAATACTTGCTCTCGTATTCTCCCTCCGTTTAAATTAGAAAAGCCACTTTGAATACCTCGTTTCATTACGTGTTCAAAGTATGGTTTAGAAAGCATTCCAGGTGAATTTAATAAATCCATACTCGCTTGCTGTACCCATGTAATATGCCCATTTAAATCTACGTAACTTGCCCTATGAATAGCACCACATTTAGTACATTTATTGGTGGTTGGTGGCGTCGCCATAACTCTTATATCAATGCTAGAAAATCCACAGGTATTGCAGCTTTCAAGCAATTCGCAAGCATGCTTTGAACAAGTGATCATCGAAGGTAACTGGTGTTCAACGTGCCAATAGGAAGTACCTACACGTTTTTCATCTTCAATAGCGCATAATGGGCACCATCGCCAAGCTAAAGAAAACGACAATGTTCTGCATAATGGAGCCGATAAGGATGGTACTTGCTCAATAAATTCGCAGCGCTTCCAAAGGCCTCCTTTCCTGATCCGCTTATTAATGATCTTATCAACATCACGAAAATGCATCGAAGGTGAATAATAAGGAAACAATGAGTGTTTTCTTAACAGATATTCTCTGCTTATACTCCCCTCATACGCATTCGCAGCAATATCAATTAACGGATGATAGATTCGTTGATTGCTCAAAGAGCCATCCTCTGAAAGCATGCGTTCAAACACCAGCTTAGGGTTACTACTATCTAAAAGGGTTGCCTTACGGGATACCACTCCCGCAAAGTGCTCGCCATCAAAAGGGGTTGGCATGAATGATACTTTACTCATCGTAACCCTCCTTAATGAAATTGAGCATATCTTTAGAATCAATATCCATACACACACGTGGTATACCTAATGGGTCTGGCACTACGTCAGGTAATAACTTTTGTACTTTTTTGCGCTTAGCTTTTGCAGCTAACTTTACTTCTTCGTTTGTTAAAACATGCTCTTTTTCATCCAGTTTGTTCACATCCTCATCAAACTGTTGAATATTTCCCGCTCTTAGATTATCTAAAGCGCCAGCAATCAAAGAGAATTGATTATTATACGTCTTATGTAACCTCTCCACGTCACCCGTGCGATATGCATCGGCTTTATCTGGGTATTTATTCTTCAACATTGCAATTGACTCATGATGCAGTATCGCCAACCTCGTCATCATTGCAGGCAGACCACACGTTAAATGACAAAAAACTTGTTTGAACTGCTTATCTGGCATTTCGCTACTCTTACAAAATGATTCAGGGAACAATGCATCAAAGAGAGAGTTAAAAAACTTACTCTTTACCCCGTACAAAGAAAACTGATATTCACGGTTGGTCAACAGTCTGCGTGTGATCGTAAAATCTGGGCTTTTAGTATCAGATAAAAACATCTCCCTACCAGATGTTGTTGATGAAAGAACAATAGGAATACCCAACTTGTTAAACAAAGCTTCAATCGTAGTGAAGGATGGCGCATTTTTATTATTTTTGTATTTCAACATGAACTGCAATTCATCAATATGAGCCAATCCCAAATGATGTGCCACAGCAATTGACTGCATTTGACTTAAATGGCGCTCTACAGAGTAATGCGATTTATCTTTCCACTGTTCATAAAAATCTGTATCAAGGGCTTCATCAACAGCGTTAAAGAAATTGAGCGCCAATCCCTTGGTTGATGGAGTCGATGGCATATCAAGCGATATCCAAACGAGCTGATCTTGCCGGAAAATTTTGTCCTCAAACTTGTTGTGTTTGATCACTTGTGGGATCACTTTGAGAACACTGCGAATTCCTTTCGTCTTACCAACACCACTATGACCATGAACAAATACGCTTGGCGCGGTTGTTCGAGAAATAAATTCCTCTTCTAACCGCTCTCCCTTTCTAGCTGCCAAGGCGATTGCCATTTGCAATTTGTTAGTTTCCGCAGAATGTGGCGTGTACTTAGAATATCCATCTAAAATTAGCCCTACAAACTTGTTATACATTCCATATAAGTATGGCGCTGGAACGTGAACCTTTTCTAAGCGCTCTAGAAATACCTGCTGATATACAGCTGGTATATCAGTTAAGTTCTTTTCAAAAGTAGGTATGAAAGTAAGCTTTTTATTCAGCTCATCTTCGTGTGCTATTACTTCAATAGCTTCGGTAAGAGGATTTCCATTTAAGCTATCAAGCGGGTGTTTTCGATATATCGCTTCTTTTTTCATAAGATTACTCCATTAATCTCCATACAATTCGTCGTCTAAGTCATCCATGACGGCGGGCTTCATTGACTCTAAGTCGGTTCCAGTACCAAATGTATTATCCAACTGTTGATTCGCTTGAGTTCTTAGCACAAGCTTCTGAATTTGTTGACGAGCTTTAATGCCTGGTTGGATAGATTTATGTTTATTTTTAGGTGCGAGCGAGCGCTCAGCCTCCTGTTGCGCAGTAGTAAGATCAGTAACAGAATCCCAATATGAACGTGTGATCAGAGCATTTTGCTTATGCTCGTGAAGCATATCTTTTTCTTGCTCCATTAAATGCATTATCAGCTCCCAATGCTGACTTGCTAAAGGATTTTCGTTATTGATATTTTTAAGGCGTAACTTAACGATCTGACCATCGTCGGTTTCATGTAACAGCTCATTGATATTGTCGTACATCCTTTTGACCAATATTTTGAATGTGCCATGATGCCTAGCTCTAGCATAGCCACTACTAGAATTAAAATAAGGGTGATGGTATTCGACCCCTTCAAAACGTATACTGCTAGAAGTTACCGTCGCACGCTCTTCAGGCAAAAATGCCCACCGAATTTTAGCTTCACTTACTTCAGGGTTTAATCGCCCGACCTTTTCCATGTCTTCTAAGCTATTTAAAAAAATCGCTTTCGGCGTAAAGTCTGCACCATTTGCCAGGCCCTTGAAGTTAAGTCGCTTGAGACGATCTGCTGAATTGTTGTGGTAGCAAATTTCTGCGATTAACACTTGCATCAATGAGTCATAATCGTACAACGCATTATTAGATGCATGACTATCTTCACGTTTTGCTAGATCTGCTAATGCACCAGGAACAAACTTAATAACTTGATCATTAACAGTACCAAATTTGCGCTCAACCACTCCTTTAGCATCACCACGATAAATAGCCATAAACGCAACATCTTCTATACCAATTCTCGCGTTTAACAGAGCATCAATTAAGTTTCTTTTATACTCAGGTCCATTGTCTATTGCTAATTCAATTGGCACATGTTTAGCGGGCCAATCATTCTCATCTAAAAGAACGCCAAAACGTTTAGCAAATTCAACTTTATCTAAACATGCATTTGCCAAAGCCTGAGATACTCCTTGCCAATTGGGGCCATCAAACCCCAAATACATCCCAACAATCATTGTTGAATAAACATCGACTACGAGATATAAAACAGGACGCCCCATTGAATAGCGCTTACTTGTATCAAAAGGATAACGCACGTAACAATCAAGAATGGTTGCATCGACTTCATAGCGCTGTGTGGCGCCAAGTACCCCATCAAAAGACTTGCCTTGTCTATCCTCAAAGTCTTTGGCGAAGTTAACATCACCATGTTTCAAACGAAGAAGTGATGCTTTATCAATAATTTTTTTAAAGTGATAGCGAAACATGCCATCACTAATTCGGTCTTCCTCAGGAAATGGGTGAAAAATATGTTGGGTACCTAGTGTCGTCTCTCTCTCGATTACATAGCGTTCAAATGTCCTGTGATATAGCCGATAAGCAAACGCAATAGAAAAGTTAACGTGATTAGATTTGATAAAAGCAGCAGTTTTTTTGATGTTTAATTTATCAACATCATTTACACACCGTGCGTTTGAACGAACTTTAACTTTACCGTTCTTACCGTTTGGACCACGCTTAATCTGGGAGTCACTCAAGTCTTTAACATGACGGTAGTTTGAGCCACATTGCATCAAGCCAAATGGCAACAATGAATTTTTGGTACAGCCAAAAATGATGTATCTATTAATCGCAGAATGAAATGATGCTTTGCCTTTCCACTTATCCTTTCCGAGAAGTGGCTTTATCTCAGCCGCTAGCCCCTTGCCATACAAGTACTGCTCAATTTTATCGGGACTAACAAGACTTTCGATTTTCCTAAATTTATAGTCACGTTTATCAAGCCAGGTACCTTTACCCATTTCAGTAGCAATCCAGTCATCACTTCTAGTCATAACAACCGGGTAGTCAAAACGCTCTACTTGTAATGAATGGCTAGTTATATATGCCAATACATCATCCATCCGCCATGCTTCAGGTTTAGAAAGGTTCTTTTTTGGATCAAAACCATTTAGATCATACAAAGCAGTAAACCGTCGACAACAACTAACGTGACAAACAAGAAGATCAATATTCTTTTTATCGTTAGTCAGGCGCGTACCAATTCTTAGCATCATAAGGTAAGCTCCACAGGACGATGGAACTGTAACGTACTGCTATGCTTAAGCGGAAGAAAATGCTTGAGTACACTAAATTGAAAAAGCCGAATGACTTGCTCATCAGAGCAATTTAGTTGCTGGCTTGTAAGTAACAGTAAAAACTCAAGTGGTTTCATGAAGTACCTTTGCCATACGTGGCAAAAAGTAAACACGAATGTTCTAACCAACTCATCCTCAAACTTCATAAAGCCAGCAGGCTCACAGAAGCGGATGTTATTGAACTCTTCCTTCGTCGCATCCAATTCCGTAACAATTTGATACTTGATGCCACGGCGTCGCCAATATTCTCGTTCAATAGCAAATTTCTGCCAAGTTCGAGCATTCTTGCGCTGTAGCAGCTTTCTTTCTTCGCCTTGTATCGAGCCCTCCAGCTCAACCCCTTCCTCATCCACCACGTAAATTTGAGAGGCATATTTAAAGCTATATGCCGTCGTTATTATGCGACTCGGGTTTTCTATGTCTTGATGTTGAACCAAAAAATCTGTTGTCATCACATATGCCTCCGAGGTCTCCCAATTGCGTGGGTGAATTAAATTACCCGCGACTGCAATATTTAAAGTTTCATTTAAATCGAGTGCATACTGCTCAAATACACGCTTAGTACCTCTGGCCCAAATCAATTTTTTGTACATCCGTAATTCACCATCACTCAACAAATGAGCATGACGCTTCTGTACATTGCAAAAGATCCAATGCCTACGGCCATATTGATTTACAGCTTTTACCGTTAAATACGGTCGATAACTCTCCGATGTTAAACTTTGTATGTCACGCTTCCACCGGTTTAACTTTTCCATAGCTTTTGGTGTAGCGGTAACCTCTTTAAATTTCATATGCATCCTGCAATTGATTCAGTAGGGAACAATATCTTGCCTGTAGTTCAAACTTTGATCAACCCATCTAAAAACCATAACCACATGAAAAACAACATTTTTGTGTTGCAACAGCAACCTTGAATAACATCAGAATTGTGTAAGTGAAAATTGAATTAAATCAACGGAATATTTTTGTCTAAAAATAAGTTTTTGAATTGGAAATGGAAACAATAATTTTGTTGTGAGGTATTTTGGGGCTTTAAAAATTGAAATATTTCAACGCAAGATAAACAAATATTTTTAAGGCATGATCAAAATTGAATAAATATTTTATAAAATAATTTTTAACCGCTCAAAAATACAACAAAATAACAAAATAAGATCGCCTGCGATCAATTGCTTACTCCTCTATTTTCTCTTACTATAAATTTGCTTGCAGGCAGAAATAATCATACCCGATAATATTTGGGCTATTCGGAGGTTCCTAATTAAAGCTCCATGAAAAGGCGGCAAATCACCTTGCAAGTAAAGGCAAATTACTTTGCTTCAGGTGGTTGGAAGTTGGCGCTTTTAACGCGCAGCTTTAGGACAATGGATTGAAGTAAAAACAAAAATAAGGATATTAAACGATGGCCATAAGCCTGATTGAAATAAGAAATATTAAAGGCATTTCACAGGAATCCTTTAAGGTAAACATAATAGCCCACAAACCAAACCTTTTAGTTGCGCCCAATGGCTTTGGCAAAAGTTCAATTGCTACTGCTTTTTCATCAATGAATACAAAAAGAATTGTTCTTGAAGAAAAAGATTTACACAAAGGGGACGACACTCTTGTTCCCGAACTGAGCATTAATATTGATGGGCAGAAATTAACAACCAATACAGCCAAAAACGAAATAAGGAAACACTTTGATATACTTGTCGTTAATAGTGGCCTAACCCCGAAAGCCAAAAAGCATTTCAAAGGAGCAGTATCCTCGACTCTCGAAGTCAAACCGATAACTATCAGTACAATACCAACGAAAGCAAGCTTTTCGTACAAGCTTACTGATGAAAAAGCCAACTTTGGTAAAAATGGAAAGATCTTACCTAACATCGCTGATTTACTAAAAGACCCAAGGCTTTTGAGTGTAATTGAGTTCAGCGATTTAAAAAAATATACTCAAGTACGCATTCAGGATACGGTTCAATTAATTGTCAACAAGGTGAACCAGCAGAGCGGAAGTGCTGCCTGTATCTCGCGATGGATATTGGATAACTATTCAAATGAACTTAAAGATATAACTGTTTTAAATAGCATTTCAGAAAGGGTAATTCAGAGTGGTTATACTACTTCCGAGGTTGATGGATTTTTTGTCGCTTACCAAGTGGCCAATATATATAAGGCCGATCCTAAAGCATTTGCGACTGCCTTAGAGTGGTTGCATTACATAACAATGAAGTCACATTATGAAAAATTGCTAGCCAACTTCAGAACATCAAATTGGCAATGGGCTAAAGTGGAAGAAAACAAAAAAAAGAAAAAATTAATCATAAACTTCCCCAAAGCTCATCAACTGTCTAATGGTCAACGTGACATTATTACACTTGTAATTCATCTTCACAAAACCTTGTATGAGGGAAGCAAGAAGCCTCTTATACTAGTGATTGATGAAGTATTTGATTACTTGGATGACGCCAACTTGGTTGCATTCCAATACTACGTCACCTCAATAATTGAAGCGTATAAATCGCGTAACCAAGTAATTTATCCAATAATTTTAACGCACCTTGATCCTGGTGTATTCTTTGATTTCTGCTTCAACAAACATAAGATTCAGATAAGTTACTTATTGTCAAAAAGCATAGACAAGTCCAAGAAAATTTTAAAATTGGTTCAGTTCAGAGACTCTGAACAATACAAAGTTATGGTACAACCAATTAAGGATAGCCTCGATAAACATTGGTTTCATTTTCATCCTGAACCTCATGTGATAGCCGATGAATGGCCTGCTTTTTTACCCGACGAGTGGAAAAACTCGAATTTATTCATAAACTACGTCAAGAATGAGCTCAAAAGATATATAACCAAAAAGAATTATGATGCTATAGCTGTATGCTTCGCATTAAGAATTGTTATCGAACATCATGTTTATTGCTCGTTATCTGATGTAGATTTGCAAGAGAAGTTTATTGAAGAGCACGGAACATCGAACAAGTTAGAAATAGCTTCTGAGGCAGGGCTTGATGTACCAGATAGCTACTTTTTACTAGGCTTGATTTACAACACAAATTTGCATTGGAACCAAAACCGTGACTATGTTTCACCACTGGTATCAAAATTAAGTCACCCTACAATTAGGCAGTTAATCGGACAAGTTGCAACAACTTTAGATTGAATAGTGAGTAACTCATACGTTGCAATAATTACAAGAAGATAAAGAGATTGCCAAGTCAACAGGAAGAGGTTTTAGGACTAGGATTTGTAAAATGAAAGTAAAAAATTCAGCGATTATCTATACCGGATATGACTACCAAACATTGCAAGGTATTAAGCTACTAGCAAACTGGCTTCACAGTCCGGCATCATATAGTCGAGTTGCATTTGAGGCAGACAATGACAGTAATGAAACACCTGAAGGTATAGATGATGTTGTTTGTGAACGGCCAAATGGCATTAAAGATTTTTGGCAAGTTAAATTTACCCCCTCCCCTGAGAAGAATGAAAACTGCCTTACGTGGGATTGGTTGTTAAAAATCTCAGGTAAAACAGCTAGATCTCGTTCCATTCTTAAAAAGCTCTACGATGCTATTAATGCTGTGCCTGCTGAAAAGCTTGGGGATGTAGTTCTATTGACCAACAAGCGGCCGGATAGATCTATGGAGTCTTGCCTGCGTGGTTCAAAAATAGACTTTCATCAGGTTGATGATGACTCACAACAAGAGGTTATCCGACAATTAGGAAACCTCGAAGCCGCTATGTTTCTTTTTTCGAAGTTGACCGTCCAACATAGTGATGGAGACTACCTTATGATAAAGCGTAGTGTTCGAGCCGAGCTTTTGAAGTTTTCCGACGATACAGGCGTTGAGCGGCTTGTCGCAAGAGCACGTGAATGGGCAATGTTTCAGAATAATCCTCCAGAAAATGGTTGGATTTATCTTCATCATGTTAGAGAAGTTTTATCACCCAAAAGACCGGAGCCCATACCTGAAATATTCTCTGTGCCTGAGGATTATTGCCTCCCAGATTCAGATTTTCACAATGCTCTACTTGCTCGTATTAGCAGCTCAAACGGCGAAGTCATTACGTTAACGGGTAAGCCTGGTGTTGGAAAAAGTACGTATCTATCGTTTCTGTGTCAAGTATTGGAAGATCAGGAAATTCCGCTATTACGTCATCACTATTTCTTATCATTGGGTGATACAACAGAAGACAGACTAAGCCCAAGAATCGTCGCTGAATCGCTACTACATCAAATCAATAGCTTTCACAAAGAAGCAAATGCAAGTACATCCCATCCTGAAAATCTGCGTGATGCGCTGGTAACCTGCGCTAATTATTACAAAGACAGGGGAAAACCCTTTTTAGTATTAATTGATGGGCTGGATCATGTGTGGCGAGACAATGCCAAAAATAAAAAGCCATTGGACGAAACCTTCAGACAATTGCTACCTACAACAGAAAACTTAGTGATACTTGTTGGAACGCAACCAGTTGACGATGAATTACTCCCTCACACACTGCTTACTCATTCTCCTAAGAATGAATGGCATTGGTTGCCTGAAATGTCTGGAAATTCGATATACGAGTATTTAAAACTTCATATTGAATCTGGTCGATTATTCTCCAACTGTCATGAGGATCATGTAGATGAAGAAATTCAGAAAAGTGCTGGCGCTTTATTAAAGGCTACAAATGGCTATCCACTGCATGTGATCTACTCATCTGAGTATCTTTCTCATCATGGATTAGCACTTTCTTCCTGGCAAATTGAGAAGCTTCCGCCATGCTCCGATGGCAATATTACTACTTATTATTCCGAGCTCTGGCGTAACCTCAATTATAGACAAAAGGATGTTCTTCACCTTTGCAGTGGATTTCAATTTGCATGGCCCAGACCGGCGATTGGTTGCGTTGTCAAAGATATTCATGAATATGCTCCGAGCGTTGATGCCGTTGCACACATGCTTTCTGAAGGAGTTTGTGGAGTAAGGCCTTTTCATGAAAGCTTGGTTGTGTTTGTTAGAAGTCAGGAAGAACACGAAGAACGAATAAGTGCCTTGCTGCCATCTGTGTGTGAATGGCTAAACTTAAGCGCACCTATTCATCTCAAGGATAATTGGCTTTGGTCCTGTTTGGCTCGAATGGGCAGCACATCCGAATTACGAGAAGGCGTTGTAAGGGACTGGATACTTGATAAGCTTATTACTGGCATGCCAGTCAAATCATGCATAAGGCTATTATCTGAAGCTGAAACATATGCATTTAAAGAACTTGAATATGCTGAGGCATATAGCCATAGAGCATTAAAAACCCGGCTTATAAATGGACCTGAATTCCAGACTTGGGATTCCAATAATTTAAGTACGCTTTCCCTTATATTAGCTGATGAAGCATCTATAAATGAATTAATATCAGGACAAAACGAGTATTCACCAACCAAATTATCCATATTGGCAATTGCATTATGGTATAGAGGGGCAGTTGATCAAGCAGAGTTGTTATCGCAGAAGGCTATTGATCGATATCGGGCTAAAACCAAAATTTTGTCTTCTCGACACTCTCAAGATAACGAAGCTGAAGCTGCTGTATTGATAAAAGCAGGAGTATTAACTGACAGCCTTAACTACGATGCGATTTTTGAAGGAGGAAACTTCTCTAATTGGCCCGATGGATATGTGGCTAGTTTTAGACGTGCATGCCGTACAAAAAAAGAGCTGGGTCTGCTCTTCAGGGCTTGGCAGTGTTTACCCAGTAATTCAAATCATATCGGTCAAATCGAACTCGATGCAATTAGATTAAGCATTATAGAGGGTGCAGATATTGCCCGTAGGCCAGAATATAGCGCTTTTTCCTCACAGACGTTATCTCAGTTTTTAGATATATTCTCTAAGAAAAAATTTGCCAGTATTAAAACTCACCTTTTTGATGGCCTGTCGGAAACAGTCTTCAAAGTTGAAGAACCTGGCGGTTATCATAACTGGTTTTTTTCTTCACTTTGTACCAGGTTAAGTGCAGAAGGAGACTTCTCTTGGTTACCAGTTAGTGTAACATCAGATCGAGCGGATGTGTCAGATCATTATGTATTGCTTAATGAGCTTTCAGATTGGATCGCAAATGAACTTTTAGCAGGGAATACATTAAACTTTGACGTAGTTTGTGCGATGTTTCCGCTGTGGCCAATATTAGATGAGGTTCAATGGGAGACAAGAAGAGCCGATATAGCTTTAAAGCGCGATTGGATTGAAATTGCAGCCGATTGTCACCTGATAACAACCAAATCTGAAGTTTCGCGTGATGAACTAAAGCAAATTGTTGACTCTGGTGTATTCAGAGTTGACTGGCTTCGGTTATGGTATAAGGAGGTAGGTCTCAAACTGTTAGACGATGATGCTGTTGTACTGCTCATTGAACTCGACGAGACTCGACAGTTAAATGAGCTAGAAGAAACAATTGAGAATTCTAATGCTTACCTTGAACTCGCTCAAATAGCATTCCAACACGATAATCTAGCCCTTTTTGAAAGGTGTATGAGAAAAACATGGGATTTTGTGCTCGGTTACGGGCATCATAAAGACCCCACTATATTTGATGTTTTAAAAGCTGTGGAATACCTTTCCGAAGCTGATCCAGATTCTGCTCTGGAAATATTAGAGCGGATATCACCGATAGTTTTCAATATATCCAAGTTTACCGACGGGGATGAAACTAGACACTCTAAGCACTCCATATCTTCACTATTAGCAAAATTAAACCCGCAAACAGCTGCTTCAATTTATGATCAAGAGCTTAGCGATGGCGAATGGTATTATGCTGAGGAGACAATACTTAGGCTGCTTGAAAAGTGTGACTTTTCTTCGCCGATTACAAAGCATTTATTTCTCACTGGCTTGCACTCTAGTTGTTACCAAATGCTAAAAGTAAACGTTGAGAATGGAGATCTACATGCTACTCATATTGCTAATGAAACAGCAACCTGTATTGGAATCGATATTAAAGAAATCACTACAGATAAATCAACTGCTGATGAATTTGATGAAAAAATCACTTTACAACCAGCTGATTTTCCACCAGAAAAATTCCAAGAACTATCCCTAGCGCTAAACGGGAAAATTAGCACCAGTAGTTTTTTAAAAAATTGGTACAAGTATTGGTGTGATCATGGTCAAGAAGATGCTCTATTAAAGCAGTTGACACCACTCATTCCAACATTTATTGACCGTTTGAACGACAAACGTCACTTATTAGATCATCTTTTCTACAGTACACAAAAATTCAACGGTAAAGAAAAAGCATTTAACCTTTTAGTTTTTGCTCACAAAGCCATGGGTGGCTGGTCTGATTGGTACGAGCGTTCGGAAAATAGTATCAACCGACTTAGGGTGGTGGCTGAGCAATATCCTAAAAAAACAGACGAGTTTATAAAGCTAACAACATCGGAGTTGGATAATTGGAATGATAAATTCGGTAACTTAATCATTCCAAATGATAAATTAGTCTTTTTACTTTCCCAAAGTGGAAGGAAGGATGAGGCTCTTGAACTGACATTATCGATGGTTGAAAGCTTGGAAGACAGCGTTCGCAATCTTAAGCTGACTAAACCAGACTGGGATTGGCGTCGTGATAACTCTCTCGATGAAGCATTGGTTAAGTCGTTAATTTCAAGGCTTAAACTTCCAATACCTTCTGTTAAATTATGGTCTATAGACCAACTTTCAATACTTTTAATTGCACAGCACCCAAAAGTTGAAGAATTATTGAAAGAAGATTTAGCCAATAGAAAGCAAGAGTCAGAATGTGTAGAAGTGCTATGCGTATTTTTCGCAGCCAAGTATCGGGGCTATGTCTGCCCAAAAGATTTAGGTCATTTAATTACAGCAAGGTCCTCTCTCTCAGATCTATTAATAGAAGAACTGGAACCTACAACAAAAGATTTAGGTGAGTATACCTATCCATTTTCACCGCTTATCAGCTTAACTCATGATAATAATCGATTCGAATACTATCAGGGGAATCATGTACCTTTAATGTACAATTCATGGTTAGAAAAAGAAGAGAAAAGGACGAGTATACCTTTTACTAATTACTTTCAATCTGAATGGAACACTACATTTGAATATCAGCCTTCAAAAGCAACAAATATTGATTATTTTTTTAGTGGCGATCGTCAAAGGTCTACTGGCCAATTTTATACGCAGGCAAGTCACCGTGGGCGTTCAGCATATTTAAGAACAATCGAACTAGCCAAAGACATTTACGGTATGCCGGATTCTTACGCGGGACATTTATCAATTCCAGCATTACCTATCGAGCCTGCGTATCTAGCACTTCGCCCTCAAAAACCCAAATGGTTACCAGTTTGGAATGGCATTAACTCCCCTAATGAAGAGCACTTGAGCAACTATGTTAAAGAAGCATTAGCCAACTTCTCTCACACAGATGACAGCCATAACCTTTTAGCATTTTCATTACCTATTAAGATTGATGACAATACCTGGATTGATTTAACTGCTGTAAAGGTGAACTCTGAAGTAAGGCTGACACCGGACATGCATATAAAAGAACGTTCTAACTGCATTGCTGTTGGCAACCTTCTAGATAAAGAACTGTCATATGAGTCTAGTGAAAGTCAGACATATGAAAATCCTACAATGGCCGGCACTTCGTATCCATTTATGAGATACGGTCATTGGCACTCTGACCTCGAGTCACGTGGACTCTACATTCCAAAATGTACAATTGATAACAAAAAAATTACAGGTTCATCCTACAATGGCTTGTTTTACTACTTTGTTGGCAGCGCGACTATTGGATTTTCCTCATTCTGGTACAACAACTGGCAACCAACTCATCCGAAAGGAGTTCGGTCCCTATGTGGTACTTATACAGCGGTCAGCAAGGAAAAGCTTGGAGTGTGGTCAAGCCTAGTTGATACACAGCAAAAACAATTTTACATCTGCAATGCGACTGTACTTAGCTCAGAAGAAAGTTATAAGGAATACAACCAGCACGAGTTTAACTTTTTAGTTTGCCAAGACTGAACGCTAATGTGTACTCTAATACAGCCTATAACTTTTTTCTGTTAATTTGTGAGTCAAATATAGTTTCTGACTAATAAAACTTTAAAAAGGTGGGGCAAGTGCCCACTTTTCAATCATTTTATAACTTAATGTTAGACCTTTTTCTTTTGTATAATTTAACTAAATGGATTTCATACTAACCACAGGGAAGGTTCCCCAATTGAAAGTACTTAGTAGCTTAAAGGTTTTAATATTAATCTGAATCAAATCTCGGATAAAAAACTACTTTAAAACAGGGAAAAGATGATTCTTTTATACAGAGGAACAAGCCACTATATTGAAGATGGCATTTACAAAAATGCATACTTAAAACGCCCAAGAGTACCAAAAAATACGCCTTCATATATACATGAAGCTGCTGATAATTGGTTTAAAAATAATTTTGGCATCTGTGCTAGAAGCCAAACTATATTTTGCACTCCTTGCAGAGAATACGCATCTAGCCATTTTGAATCTGGAGGTTCACTTTTAGAAATAAGTTTAATCGGTGATACTAATAAAATAATTTATAGTGACGAAGTAAGTGACTTCTTAGATCTTATTCCTAAAGAAGCGTTTGATATCAAGAGAGATTATATATTTGATATCGCCGAAAAGCTTAGCCTTGTGAACTATAAACTGGTGAAAAATATTAATGAAATACCTTCAAGCTTTATTGGAGAAATTATGTTGTTTTGTGAGCAGTACAAGGTCAAGAACATTGACTGATTCAAACTACGCATTGCTCTCTCAACTTAATTTATTGAAAATTGACAACTACAAATTCGAAAGTTCCTTAGGAGGAGCCTCCGCATTAAGCAGTTTATATTCGGATGGAAAAAACAAAATAGTTATAAAATTTCTTATATCCCCAAGAAATGACATCGAATTAGAACGTTTTAGATTAGAGTATTCAGTTCTATCTGAAAACAAGATGAATAAAAATTATGGTTTAATTCCTGATAAGGAATACCCTCACCTTTATGGCCCAGATAGTAGCTATCCTCTACCTAAAATTGTAATGCCTTTGAAAGAGCTAGTTGGCGGTTCGGTTTTTTGCTTTGGCTATGCATTCGAGAAAGGAGAATTACTATCGGAGATTAATCCTCAAAGTTACTCGTTAAAAGATAAATATCTTTTATTGTACAGACTTGCTTCGGGGTTAAGTTACTTTAATCAGAGTGGGTATTCGCATAGAGATTTGCATCCAAAAAACATCTTACTTTTGGATGACTTTAAAATACCTAAATATGATAGAGATAGAACAGAAAATGATCCAAGAGTAAAATTTTTAGATTTGGGGAATTGTCAGTCAAATAATTTCGAAGATTCATATGTCTATGGGATTGAACGTGATGTTAATGAACAGCTAGTTTTTCAGGATAATAATAAGCGTTTATTAACCTCATTTATTTCAATGCCTCCAGACTTTTTAGAACATGGTTCTGCAACTAAAAATTATGACACTTGGGCGTTTGGTATTTTTGCATATAATGTAATTTTTGGTGAAATGCCTTTTGACTTAAACGACATTAGAGATGTAACAGAATTGCGACAACACTCTAAACTGCCCCCTAATGTAAAAAGTAAATTGCAAGAACTTGATGATGGTCCCCATTTGATAATGCAACATCTATTGTCATGGAGAGGTGAAAATCGACCTGAAATTCACAGTATAGTTAGACTTTTCAGTTGGCTGATTCATAGGAGTGATGAGTTTACTGAAGTTGAATTTATCAAGCGTGTAATTCACAACGATGGTTTTGATCCTAATCATAGCCCATTAGATGATATATATTAGGTAGTACCTCATAACTATTATTTGATTACTAGCTACAGATTCTTCAGTATAAAAATACATAAAAGCGAACCATCTCTGGTTCGCTTTTTTATTTTTACTGACCTCTAAATCCAACTATCGGTTGCAAACTTTATTTGAGTTGCAAACTTAATTCCGATAGTTGCATTCTTTATTCAAGATCTACACGCGGTTCTTAGTCGCGATATGTCTCTACCGCTGGGCATGAACATACTAAGTTACGGTCGCCGTATACGTCATCTATTCGTGTAACGGTTGGCCAGAACTTATCTTTTGCTACCGAAGGCACTGGGAATGCAGCGTAAAAACGGTCGTACGCGCGGTCCCATTCGTTACCAAGTACGTCAGCTTGTGTATGTGGTGCAAACACAAGTGGGTTGTTTTCAATTGACCATTCGCCAGAGATTACTTTGTCGATTTCGCCTTTGATTGACACCATCGCTTCGATAAAGCGGTCTATCTCGCCTTTTGACTCAGATTCAGTTGGCTCAATCATTAACGTGCCCGCTACTGGGAACGACATAGTGGGTGAATGGAAGCCGTAATCTTGCAAGCGCTTAGCTACGTCCATTTCAGTAATGCCTGATTGCTCTTTAAGTGGGCGTAGGTCAACAATACATTCGTGCGCAACGCGGTTGTTACGGCCACGGTATAAAATTGGGAAGTGCTGGCTTAACTCGTGTGTTAAGTAGTTAGCATTAACGATCGCCATTTCAGTGGCTTGTTTTAAGCCCTCTGAGCCCATCATGGTAATGTAAGCCCATGAAATAGGTAAAATAGCGGCTGAGCCGTAAGGCGCTGCTGATACTGCACCGTTGTTAATGTTTGTACCCGGTACGTTAATTACGCTGTGGTTTGGCATAAATGGCGCAAGGTGCGATTTAACACCAATTGGGCCTACACCCGGGCCGCCGCCACCGTGCGGAATACAAAACGTTTTGTGCAAGTTTAAGTGCGATACGTCTGAGCCAATAAAGCCTGGGCTTGTTACGCCTACTTGCGCGTTCATGTTTGCGCCGTCCATGTAAACTTGGCCACCGTGCTCGTGCACAATGTCACAAATTTCGCGAATGGTTTCTTCGTAAACGCCGTGTGTAGATGGGTATGTGATCATAATACACGATAAGTTTTCAGACACTTCTTCAGCTTTCGCTTTTAGGTCGGCCATGTCTACGTTACCGTTTTTATCGCAATCAACCACGACAATTTTCATGCTGGCCATTTGCGCAGATGCAGGGTTAGTACCGTGCGCTGAGCTTGGAATTAAACATACGTTACGGTGCGCATCGCCGCGTGACTCGTGGTATTTACGAATAGCAATTAAGCCTGCGTATTCACCTTGTGCGCCAGAGTTTGGCTGTAGTGAAACTGCATCGTAACCCGTAATATTAACTAGCCAGTCGTGCAGCTCGTTAATCATTATTTGGTAACCTTCGGCCTGATCGAGCGGGCAGAATGGGTGCAAGTTTGCAAATTCAGGCCATGTAATTGGGATCATCTCAGCGGTCGCGTTTAGTTTCATGGTACATGAACCTAACGAGATCATTGAGTGGTTAAGCGCTAAATCTTTGTTTTCTAGGCGCTTAATGTAGCGAAGCATGTCTGTTTCGCTGTGGTAGCTATTAAAGTTTGGATGCGTTAATACTTCGTCATCACGTACTAAACTAGCTGGAATAGAGTCGCTACCGTTTGCTTCAATATCGGCTGCAATACTATCTACGCTTAGGCCATGCCCTTCACCTAGTACAATATCAAATAGCTCAGCTACATCGGCGCGTGTGGTGGTTTCTGAAACCGAAATAGAGTATTCACCATCGTGGTTTGTGGCAAAGTTAACGCCTTTGGCAAGTGCACGTGCTATTACGTCTTCTTTGCTGTCGCTTACTACTGTTAGCGTATCAAACCAGGTGCTGTGTTTAAGTGCGATACCTTTAGCTTTTAGGCCAGCAGCTAAAATATCAGCAAAGCGATGTATACGCTGCGCGATAGTTTTTAAGCCTTGTGGGCCATGGTACACCGCGTAAAACGCGGCCATGTTGGCAAGTAGTACCTGCGCTGTACAAATGTTTGAGTTGGCTTTGTCGCGGCGAATGTGTTGTTCGCGCGTTTGCATGGCCATACGGAGTGCGTCGTTACCTAAACGGTCTTTAGATACACCAATAATACGCCCTGGTAATGAGCGTTTGTATGCATCACGCGTTGCAAAAAATGCAGCGTGTGGTCCGCCGTAACCCATAGGTACACCAAAACGCTGAGCCGAACCAAGTACTACGTCGGCACCCAATTTACCCGGTGCTTTTAGTAGTAATAAGCTCATAATGTCGGCAGCAACACAGGCAATGGCCTTTTTGCTTTGTACGCCGGCAATTAGGTCGGTTATATCGACTACTTCACCTGTTGTAGATGGGTATTGGAAAAGTGCGCCAAAAATGTCGTGGTTAACGGCATCTTCTGCTTTACCTACAATGATTTCAAAACCAAACTGCTCAGCACGGGTGCTTACTACGTCAATAGTTTGTGTGTGTACGTCGTCGGCAATAAAAAAGGCATTGGCTTTTTTAGCTTTAGATACGCGTTTTGCAAGGCCCATAGCCTCAGCAGCAGCGGTTGATTCGTCAAGTAACGAGGCACTTGCTAAATCTAGGCCTGTTAAATCTAGGGTCATAGTTTGAAAATTTAATAACGACTCTAAACGCCCTTGCGCAATTTCTGGCTGGTACGGCGTGTACGCAGTATACCAACCTGGGTTTTCTAGTACGTTACGTAAAATTACGTGCGGTACGTGCGTTGGGTGGTAGCCTTGGCCAATGTACGATTTGAAAACTTTATTTTTGCTTGCTACCGATTTTAAGTAGCTTAGTGTTTCAACTTCAGTACGGCTTTCGCCAACTGTTAATGGCTGCGCTAAGCGAATGCTTGCAGGTACAGTTTGGTCGATCAGCTCTTGCACACTTGATACTTCTAAAGCACTTAGCATATCGCTTACTTGTGCTGGGCTTGGCCCAATGTGGCGGCGAATAAAATCTTGCTTTTGCTCTAACTGTTCAAGAGATTTGGCGTTTGACATGCGTCTAGATTCCTATGATCCTAAATACTAACGGGTAATTAGTATTGATTAAAATATGTGATGATTTAATAACGTACTGTGTATGGGAAGTAGGCCGTTAAATCATAAAAGCCCCAAAAACAGTGAATGGGGCTTTTGTCATCTACTTAGAGTATTACTCTTCGTCGATTGTGTTAGCGTAGTCTTCTGCGCTAAGTAAGTTTTCAAGCTCTGACTCGTCAGCTGCTTTAATGCGGAATAACCAGCCGTCACCGTATGGGTCGTTGTTAACCGTTTCTGGTGCGTCTTCTAGCTCTTCGTTAATCGCTACAATTTCGCCGCCAACTGGTGCGTAAATGTCTGATGCAGCTTTAACCGACTCTGCTACTGCACAATCTTCGCCCGCATCTACTGCATCGCCTACTTCTGGTAGTTCTACAAATACCATGTCGCCAAGCAGCTCTTGCGCATGCTCAGAAATACCCACAGTAAAAGTACCGTCACCTTCGTTGCGAACCCACTCGTGAGAAGAGGCGTATTTTAAATCGCTAGGGATATTGCTCATTATTTTGTTCCTTTGGTTTATATTGGGAGGATACCAATCACAATAATTATTGTGATTGGTATAACCAAATTTTTAAATGATTGATTTGCCGTTACGTACAAAGCTAGGCTTTACTACTTTAACGTTAACTAATTTTTTGCGCATTTCTACTTGGGCTGTATCCCCTGTTGAACGTGGTACACGTGCAAGGGCTACACTAAAACCAAGTGTTGGTGAGAAAGTACCTGAGGTAATTACCCCTTCTCCACCTTCAACAATTACTTTTGAGCCGCTACGCAATACGCCTTTTTCTTCAAGCACTAAACCAACTAGTTTATGGGTGCTTTTTTCGGCGCGTTGCTTAACAAGTACGTCACGACCAATAAAGTCACGATCTTCTGGTTCCCATGCAATAGTCCATGCCATGTTAGCTGCAAGTGGCGATACGCTTTCGTCCATATCTAGGCCGTAAAGGTTCATACCTGCTTCTAAGCGTAGCGTGTCGCGTGCACCTAAACCGGCTGGCGCTACACCTGCATCTAGCAGTTGTTGCCATAAATCGGCTGCTTGCTCGTTCGGTACTACAATTTCGTAACCGTCTTCGCCAGTATAACCCGTTGTGGCAATAAATAAATCACCCACTTGTACGCCAAAAAATGGCTTCATGCCTTCAACGGCTGCTTGTTGCTCAGCATTTAAAAGTGTGGCTGTTTTTGCTTTTGCGTTAGGGCCTTGTACTGCAATCATTGCAAACTCTGGGCGCTCAGTTACGGTTACTGTAAAGTCGGCAGATACTTTAGCTAAGTGAGCTAAATCTTTTTCGCGGGTGGCAGAATTTACCACTAAGCGATAAAACGTTTCGCTAAAGTAGTAAATAATTAAATCGTCTATTACGCCGCCTTGCTCGTTAAGCATGCCCGTATAAAGCGCTTTACCTGGTACGGTTAATTTTGCTACGTCGTTTGCTACTAACTTACGTAAAAATGCTTTTGCTTGTTCGCCTTCAATATCAACAATAGTCATGTGTGATACGTCAAACATACCTGCATCGGTACGCACTGCATTGTGTTCTTCTATTTGTGAGCCGTAGTTGATTGGCATTTCCCAGCCATGAAAATCAACCATTTTTGCGCCTGCTTCAAGGTGCTTAGCATGTAGTACAGTTTTAGAAGTCATAACATTCCTTCACTTTTAAATTAACCCTGTGCGGGCGTGGCTTAAATAGATTTAACTAAACAGGCAAACACGGTTATGTTTACCGGTTATTTTATGTATTAGGCAGCTTCGTTTTGCATTAGGGCAAAACCTTGTGCTTGTAAGTGCTGTTGCCATTTTTGTAGTTCTTGTTGCTTGGCTACTAACACAAAGTGCTGTTCGTCGTTTTTATCTATGGCGGTAATAAATACTTCGCCGCTTTGCGCGCCATAGCATAGTTGTGGGTTAGATAAACGCAGCCCTGGCGTTAATTTAAACGCGCTAATTAAGGTATCAAATGCGTTTGCTCCACACAGCGCAAGAGTTGCAAGGTCGCTACGTAGTACATAATCAATATCAAAACGAAGTTGCTGCTCGTTTATAAGTGCTTGTAATTGCAAGCTTGCGCTGTGCGTTAATACAAATCTAAATGCGGTTTCGCTAAAGTAATAAACGGCAAAGCTGTAATCAGAATTTAAATCACCATCAAGCGTGCCTTTTAGGCCTAAGCCGCTGGCTGTAAGCTTTGTGAGATCTAACCCTAAAATAGTGCTTAAAAATACACTGGTTTCACTGCCACTAAAATCCATTACAACGAGGTTGTTATTTGCTTGCACGGCATTGGTAACTGCACTTGCAGCATTGCTGTGGCGGGCAAACATTATTGGGTTAAAAGTCATAACAAACACCTGTGTATTTTTGATACCAAAAGTATATTGCGCCACTGTGACAACAACAAATTGTAATTATTTATCAATTGATAAATAATACTTATATATGTAGCTATATAAATTGTAATTTTAAATATGAAAAACATATCAACCGACAGTTTGCGTACCTTTGTAATGGTTGTTGAGGTAGGTGGATTTGCAAAAGCCGGCGACCTACTGGGGTTATCGCAACCTGCGGTAAGCTTGCAAATTAAACGCCTTGAAGATTTACTCGGTTATAAATTATTTAAAAAGCAGGGCCAGCGCCAGGTGCTTAATCAGTACGGTGAGCTACTTTTGCCTATGGCAAAACAAATGATGCAGTATAACGATGCTATTTTGCAGCAGTTCACCTCAGAGAGCATAACCGGTAAAGTGCGCTTGGGTATTCCTAGCGAATTTGCAGCACGTATTTTGCCCTCTATTATTGGTGATTTTGTCTCGCTTTATCCTGAGGTATCGCTGGAGGTTAAATCGCGCTTAAGTAAACATTTACTGTCAGCCTCAAGGCAAGATCAATTTGATCTTGTTTTAGCACTTAACGAGCGCCTTAATTCAGACAAGTTCCCTATTTTTATGCAAGACGAACTAGTATGGGTGGGCGATTTAGCACAAGCAAAAAATGAGGTAGTAACCTTAGTCACCGCGCCCGAGGGCTGTATTTATAGGCGCCGCGCTACAGATGCACTTAAAAGTGCCAATATCAAATACCGTATTGTTTACAGTAATGCCGATTTAACCGGATTAATAGCCGCCATAAAAGAAGGCTTAGGTATTACTGTACTGGCTAAAAGCACTGTGCCTAGCGATCTCAACTTTCAAATTCAAACAAAACATTTACCAAGCTTAGGCAGTATCGGCATTAGCCTAATTAAAAGCGGCGGCGAGTCGGAGCATGCTGTAGATAAACTTGCTGAATTTATAGCGCTAAGGCTTGGCTAAATAAATACACAAAACCGATACTTAAGAATAAACGCTAAATTGAAAGCACCATACAAAAGAAATAATTTAGTTAACAAAGTAGCATAAGTTGGTGTTTTTAATTCTAAAAAACTAAACTATTAAACAGTTAATAACATTGATTCGTATTCGTTAACGTGTTCAAATTACGCCAATTAAGATAATTGACATGATCAGGACACACAATGACCCCTAAGTTTTTAGTATCTACCCTTGCAACTGCGGTTGCTTTGTCTTTTAGTGCTACTGCAATGGCACAAGGCAGTTCAAACCAAGATCAACGCTTTGAACAAATTACCGTTATTGGCTCACAACAGGCTATTAACGATATTCCTGGTTCTGCGACGTTTATTTCTGACGAAGAGCTACAAAAATTTGAATTTACCGATATTTCACGTGTTTTAGCGTCTGTTCCGGGTGTATACGTTCAAGAAGAAGACGGCTACGGCCTTCGCCCTAACATTGGTATGCGCGGTACAGGCACTGGCCGTAACGATAAAATATCAGTAATGGAAGACGGTGTATTAGTTGCACCCGCTCCTTACTCGGCACCTTCTGCTTACTACTTCCCTACTATGGGTCGTATGGAATCTATTGAAGTATTAAAAGGCGCTGCCTCTGTTAAGTATGGTCCGCGTACTACGGGTGGTGTTTTAAACTTACTTTCTCGCAGCTTACCAACTGAGCCAAATACCTCAAAAGGCATGGTTGATGCAGCCCTTGGTGGTGATGGTTATTACAAAGGCCACGCTTACTTTGGTAAAGAAAAAAACAACACAGCAGGTTTAATTGAAGTATTTACTTATGGCGCCGACGGATTTAAAGAGTTGCCAGTAGGTAGCGATAACACAGGCTTTGAAAAAACAGATTTATTACTAAAGTTTGGCCATACATTTGGTAAAAACGACGCCCACAGCCTAGAGCTAAAAATTAAGTACTCTGATGAAAAATCAGACGAAACTTACATGGGTTTAACTGAAGAAGATTACAAATCAAATCCTAATCGTCGTTATGCAGCATCGCAAAACGATGAAATGAACACTCGCCATAATGCTTACCAACTTAACTATGCTTACCAATTTGGCGAAGGTTACGAGTTATTAGCAACCGCTTACTTAAACGATTTTCATCGTAACTGGTATAAAGCAAGCAGTGTAGGTACAAGCACGCTTGAGCAGTACAGCGAATTTGAAGCAAACCCAACGAGTGAAGGCATTGAGGGTATTGGCGTAAAAGCGAATAACCGTGATTACCAAGCAAAAGGTATTCAGTCTGAGTTACACATACCTGTAGGCGATCACTACGTGACTGTTGGCGTACGTTACCACGAAGACGAAATGGATCGTTTTCAGTGGCAAGATACGTACACGTTAAATCAAGATTTAAGTATGACGCTAACATCGCAAGGTATCCCAGGTTCAGATAGCAACCGTTTAGATAGTGCCGATGCGCGTACTTTTTTTGTTCAAGACGAGTGGACAATAGACGCATTAGTAGTAAGTGCTGGCCTTCGTTATGAAGACATTACGATTACGCGTGAAGAGTGGTCTAAGTCAGATCCAACGCGCAGCAATGGTTTAACTAAAAATATATCTAACAATACTGAAATTTTAGTACCGTCACTTGGTGCTACTTACACGCTTAACGAACACGTAACGCTACTTGCGGGCATTCAAAAAGGTTACGCACCTGCGGCGCCGGGTAACGCTGACCAAGACGAAGAAGAAAGTGTAAATATTGAGTTTGGTTCGCGCTTTAACGCCGCTGGATTTACAGGTGAAGTGATTGCGTTTTTCTCTGACTACGACAACATGCATGGTAACTGTACTGCTGCGGTTGGTTGTAGCGACGATAACATTGGTGACCAATACAACTACGGTGAAGTAGAAGTATCGGGCTTTGAATTTAGTGCAGCACGTACGTTTAATACCAAGCAGGTTGCTTTTCCGGTTAAGTTAACTTACACCTACACAGATTCTGAGTTTCAAAACGATTTTGATTCAGAAATTTGGGGCTCGGTAGAAAAAGGCGATGCAATGCCATACGTACCAGAAAACCAGGTTGCTTTATCGCTAGGCGCTGAATTTGCATCGTTTGTGGTAAATAGCCAAATGCGTTACGTATCAAGTGCACATGCCGATTTAACTGACTCAGGCTTAGATGCTATTGATAGCCGTGTAGTATGGGATTTAGCGGCTAAATACTTAATTGATGCTAACCAAAAAGTATATTTAAGCGTAGATAACTTACTTGATAAAACCTACATTGCTAACCGCGCTAATGGCGGTATTCAGCCAGGTAAACCACGTACAGTACAGGTAGGCTACACATACTCATTCTAACGAGTTAAATAACTCTCTAGCTGCGTTAAAAATAACTCATATATGAACACTATATTTCGTTATTTTTGCCTTGCTATAGAGCTATTTTCCTATCGCTATAATAGAGAGAGTATCAATTGATATAAAATTAAAAGCGTAAATTACAAACACAAAAAAACCGAGATTGAATTTCAATCTCGGCTTTTTTAATACATTAAACTGTATTAGTTATTTGCGTTACGTTGGCGTAGCACTTCAAATAAACAAATACCGGTTGCTACCGATACATTTAAGCTTGAAACTGTACCCGCCATCGGAATTTTAACTAACACGTCGCAATGCTCACGCGTTAAACGGCGCATGCCCTCGCCCTCTGCTCCCATTACTATTGCCATTGGCCCAGTAAGGTTTGCATCAAACACGTGGGTGTCTGTTTCGCCAGCTGTGCCCACAACCCATACACCTGCGTCTTTAATTTCGCGAAGCGTACGCGCCAGGTTTGTTACCTGAATAAGCGGTACGGTTTCGGCTGCTCCACAGGCTACTTTACGTGCTGTGCCGTTAAGCTTGGCCGACTTATCTTTAGGTACAATTATAGCGTGTACACCTGCTGCATCTGCGCTACGTAGGCAGGCACCTAAATTGTGCGGATCGGTTATGCCATCTAGTACTAATAAAAACGGCGTGTCTTCGCGAGCAATGATCTCATCTAAATCTTTTTCGTTGTAAACACGCGCAGCTTTTACATTGGCAATAATGCCTTGGTGCTGCTCATCGTTTGCTTTGTTATCTAGCGCTTTTCGCTGCATAAATTGTACAGAAATACCAAATTTACGTGCTTCATTAATAATCGGGGATAAGCGCTTATCATCACGACCTTTTAGGGCATAAATTTCTAAAAAACGCTCTGGCTCTTTTGCTAAAATTGCTTCAACAGAGTGAAAGCCAAAAATTAATTCATTACTCACGTATTGTTTGCTCCTGGGCTATTACGTTTACGGGCATTTTTGCCTGGTCTTTTAGGCTTTTTAACTGCCTTTTTTTTCGGTTTTTTCTTAGCGGTGGTTTCAGCGGCTTTTTTACCGGCTGGCTTTGCGCCAGACTTACCCGCTGGTTTGCCTTTGCTTTTACTGGCTGGTTTTTTACCAGCTTTGGGTTTTTCATCGCCTGATGTGTTTTTTCCAGGGATTTTACCCGCTTTAAGCTGCGATCTTACACCTGCTGGTGCATGGCTTGATTTACCGCGCCCTGCTCCTTTAGCTGAGCCACGGCGACGCGCGTATCTATCTTGAGCTACATCACCACTGAGCGTTAAATTTATACGGCGCTCATCTAAACTTACCGAAGCAACTTGTACCGTTACTTTATCGCCAAGGCGGTAAACGGTATGTGTATGCTCGCCAATTAGGGTGTGTTTTGCACCATCATGATGGAAGTATTCATCACCTAAATTAGTAACATGGATCAGGCCATCAATTTGTAAGTCGTCTAGGCGTATAAATAAACCAAAGTTAGTAACGGATGAAATAACCCCGTTAAACTCATCACCCACGTGATCTTGCATAAACTCACATTTAAGCCAGTCGGCAACTTCACGCGTTGCGTCGTCTGCGCGGCGCTCGGTGGTTGAACACTGCTCGCCTAGTTGATCTACTTCATCATCGGTGTACGCGTATGCGCCCGATGTTTGCTGACCTTGTGCTTTTATTACCGCTTTAATTGCACGGTGTACCACTAAATCAGGGTAACGGCGAATCGGTGAGGTAAAGTGTGCGTACGCAGGCAGCGCTAAGCCAAAGTGGCCTATGTTGTCTGGCTGATAAACCGCTTGCTTCATTGAACGAAGTAGCATGGTTTGAATAAGCTCGGCCTCTGGGCGGTCGCCTAAACGGGCTAACACTTGGGTAATTTCTTTCGGTGTTGGCTCATCACTTAATGTGCTTTGAATGCCAAGCTCACTTAAAAACTGAGTAAAGTTACCTAGTTTTTCTTGATCTGGCTCATCGTGCACACGGTAAAGCGCGCTGGCTTCGTGTTTTTCTAATAATTTAGCCGCCGATACGTTGGCTAAAATCATACATTCTTCAATCAGTTTGTGCGCGTCGTTACGAACAACTGGCACAATTGATTCTATTTTACGGTGTGCGTTAAATACAAAACGCGTTTCTAGCGTTTCAAACTCAATAGCACCACGGGTTTGGCGCGCCGACTTAAGCGCCATATACATTTGCTGTAAGTCAGTTAAATGTGGCACAACAGGTGCGTATTCTTCGCGTAGTTTTTCATCGCCTTGTAAAATGGCATTTACTTTGGTGTAGGTTAAACGCGCATGCGAGTTCATCACCGCTTCGTAAAACTTATAACCCGAAAGCTTACCTGCGTCTGATACCGTCATTTCGGCCACCATACAAAGGCGGTCTACTTTAGGGTTAAGCGAACATAAACCGTTCGACAACACTTTTGGCAGCATTGGAATTACTTGCTCAGGAAAGTACACTGAGTTACCGCGAGCAATCGCTTCTTTATTTAGCGGCGTGTTCATACCTACATAATGTGATACATCGGCAATGGCTACCCATAAGCGCCAGCCGCCAGATTTTTTACGCTCACAATATACGGCATCATCAAAGTCGCGGGCGTCTTCACCATCTATTGTGACCAGTGGCAGGTCGCGTAAATCTACACGGCCTTGTTTGTCGGCTTCATCAACAAACTCACCTAAATGAGCTACTTGTTCTTCTACTTCTTCTGGCCAAACATGAGGAATATCGTGATTGCGCAGTGCCACTTCTATTTCCATACCTGGCGCTAAATGCTCGCCCAGTACGTCAATAATTTTACCTACCGCGTTCATGTTACGGCTAGGGTTTTGAGTGATTTGCACTTGCACCATTTGGTTATGGCGCGCGCCGTTTTCACTGCCTGGCAGAATAATAATATCTTGGGTAATACGTGGGTCTTCGGCTACAACAACTGCAATACCATGCTCAACAAAATAACGCCCTACAATAGGTGCGCGCTCGTTGGTGAGTACTTTAATTATGCGGGCATCACATTTTGAGCCTGAGCCACGTTTTGTGCCTTTAGCAAGTACGATGTCGCCGTGCAGCACCATGTTCATTTGATGCTTGGCTATAAACCAATCTTTGCTCTCGCCTTCAACTTCTAAAAAGCCAAAACCGTCTCTGTGGCCAATTACTTTGCCTTTGGTTAAACCGGCTTCGTCAATTAGGGCGTAACATTTAAACTTATTAAAATACAATTGGCCATCGCGCTCCATGGCACGAAGGCGGCGCTTAAATGCAATTTGGCGTTCGGTATCGTTTACAGCTAATTCATCACAAAGTTGCGTGAAGTTAGCAGGTTTTGAACGCTCTTGAAGGTGAGTAAGTATAAACTCACGACTAGGGACTGGGTTTTCGTACTTTTCTTGTTCTCGGCTGAGATTTGGATCTTGGTTTGACATTCACTATCTTGTTAGTTGGTTATGTAGGTATTTTAACCCATATACGTAAAATGAGACAGGTAAAAGCGTATGAAACTTTTAATAAACCGCTTTAATAAGTAAAACATACGCTTAATGGCCTTAATCATCACTTAATATCAGCGCGATTATAACCACCCTTTTTGCTTTGCAATACGCGCTGCATCTACGCGGTTAGTGGCATTGAGTTTTGCGATAGCATCGGATAAATAATTACGTGTTGTGCCTTCGCTTATAAACAGCTGTTTGGCTATGTCGCTTGTTTTTAAGCCATCGCTTGCAAGCTTAAGTGCTTTGCGCTCTTTATCGGTGAGCGGGTCGGCATCATCAAGCGCGTTAATGGCAAGCTCTGGGTCTATAACCTTTTGCCCTTGCATTACCTTTTTAAGTGCATTGATAAGCTCATCACTTGGCGCTTCTTTTAAAATGAAACCTTTAACGCCTAGGGCGAGCGAGCGCCTAATATAACCAGCTCGCGAAAACGTGGTCATAATAACCATTTTAATGGTTGGGAACGTGGCCGCTATTTGCTCACTTAGCTCTATACCGCTCATGTGTGGCATTTCAATATCGGTTAAAATTATGTCTGGCAATGCCTCATCGGCCAGTGCTTTTATTGCATTAAGTGCATCTTGGCCGTTACTGGCTTGGCCTATCACTTCAATATTAAAATCAAGGCTTAACAATGCCCCTACTGCGTCGCGCACGAGTGCTTGATCTTCCACTAAATATACTTTGATCATTGTTAATCCTTAGCTGAAATTGGCAGCATTACGTTTAAAGTAAACTTCTCGCCACAGGTAAACGCGGCATGGCCATTAAGTTGCTCTGTACGCTCTTTGATACCATTTAAACCGTTACCTGCGTTTAACGTGCTGCAAGGTGCGTTATCAACCACACTTATATGCAGCTGATGCTGTGTTTGCTCTATACTTATTTCGGCGTTTTTATTACTGCTATGGCGTAATAAATTAGTTACCGCTTCTTTAATTATAAGCCCTGCGATCCCTTCTACTTTAGGAGGCAAGGTATTTAATACAACATTAAAGTTAACGTTAAAGTCTTGCTCTATTAGCCTTTGTTTAAGCTGGGCTATTTGGCTTATTAAATTAAGTTGTTTTAAATCGCTTACGGCGTTTCTTACATCGCTAAGTAACTGCCTTGCTAGATCTGCTACTTGTGCTATTTCGTTATTGGCTTGTTCGTAGCGCTCTCCTTGATTTAGCTTATTAGCAAGCTCAGCTTTTAAAGCAATAGATGATAGTGAGTGGCCTAAAATATCGTGTAGGTCGCGCGCTATTCGTTCGCGCTCAGCAATAGCAGCTAATTGCTCTAATTGGTTAGCGCTTTCTTGTTCGCGCTTTTTATGCAGGCGCTCTTTTTGGGTTGCAATGCCAAAGGCCAACAGCGCTCCTGAAATTAATAAAGTGCCGGCTAAAAACGGCATATAATCTGCTTTTTTTAGCGTATGACTCACCAGCTATAAACGCGATAAAACCAAATAATGTAGAGGTCCCTGTGGTATAAAATGTGGCGCTAAAACACACCACTAACATAATAACAAACAGCGTTGTTATACGCTTTGTTTCACAGTGCATGGCTTTTATGTAAAGCAAAATAAATACAATATAAAACGCCACACTCATTACAATGGTATTGACTGGCAAGTTAGATAGATTAAAAAGAGTCGGAAGCAAATAAAATCCAGTAAAAATTAAAGGTGCGTATTCCCAAAACTTTTTATTACTGGGCTTTGAAAGCGTATTTGTTGTACTCATGCCAGTACCCCTAGTTCATTGTTATTGCTTATAACATTATTTTTATTAATAAATATAAATAACACAAAAATACTAATGAGTATAAAGTAATCATTTATTGAAACACTAAAGCTAAGTGATTCTAAAAACTCGCTAATAGCGAGACTTATTAAATTTAACGTATTCATAGCCACCTCCCATTAAGATAAGTTAACTATGCCAAAGCCAAAAAATAATAAGAGTGTGAAATGTCATTAACTTTGCTGACATTTGTCATGTTTTAAAAATTTCATCCTGTGAGTTCGCACCCAGTGATAAGATAATAAAAAAAGGAGTTCTCATTTAAATGCAGCCACAACAGCAAAGCCTGATTTACTTACATATTGCCGTGTTACTTTTTGGGGGCACCGCCCTTTTTGCAAAGTTAATAGGGTTAAATGCAATTGATATTACGGTGTATCGTACCGCTATTGCTGGCATGGCAATTTTGGCTATGCTGTATTTTCAAAAAAAACAAATTAAGTTAAACAAACCAAAAGATTACCTCATTGCGTTATTTTTAGGTGTAGCGGTAGGCATGCATTGGGTTACTTACTTTGCAGGCATGCAAATGGCGGGCGTAACTGTGGGTATGCTGGCTTTTTTTAGCTACCCAGTAATGACGGTGTTTTTAGAGCCCTTGTTTAATAAAAGCAGGCCCCAAGCAAAAGATATTATAAGCGCAGCTGTGGTTGTATTAGGTATATATTTACTCGTACCCAGCGCAAATTTAGGCGACGATGTAACCTTAGGGGTTATTATGGGTGTGGTTTCGGCTTTGTTTTTTTCGATTAGAAATATTACCCATAAGCGCTTTTTTAGCCAGTATGGCGGCCCACAAACCATGTTTTATCAAACCTTAGTGGCAAGTGTTATGCTTTGCGCATTTATTAAGGTCCCTGTGTATGAGGTGAGTAACCACGACCTTATTTTAATTGCTGTTGCGGGTATTATTTTTACCGCTACACCTCACTCGCTATTTGCAGCGAGTTTAAAGCACTTATCGGCAGCTACTGCGGGGTTAATTTCGTGCTTGCAGCCGCTTTACGGCACTTTGTTGGCTATTGTTATTATTCATGAGCGCCCAACGCTACTAACACTTATTGGCGGTGCACTTATAGTCAGTGCAGCCTGTTTTGAAACGTGGTCTATTACTCAAAAGGCTAGAAAATGAAAATATTTGCGCACCGCGGGGCAAGCGGCAATTACCCAGAAAACACTAAAAGCGCTATTTTAGAAGCGTTAAATGTAGGGGTAGATGGTATTGAAGTTGATATTCAAAGTGCGCTTGATGACTATATGCTCATACACGACTCGTGGCTAGATAGAACCACCAGCGGGCACGGTAAAGTAAGCGACTTTACGGCGCAGCAACTTAGTCTGTTGGATGCCGGTAACGGCGAGCAAATCCCCACTCTACAGCAATTACTTGATTGGAATAGCAATAAAACATTACTCAATATAGAGCTTAAACATACCTTTGAGCTTGAAAAGTTTGCCACTATTTTAAACAACAATATTGCTAAAGGCGTTATTACTAAAGGTAATATTTTAGTGTCGTCGTTTGATCACCATCAAATTCATTGGCTTAAAAATAGGTTACCGTGGTTACACATTGGCGCGTTAACCTCATCAATTCCGTTAAATTATGCACAGTTTGCTCAACAGTTAAATGCGTATAGTGTTCATGTAGACAAAAGCTTTGTAAATAAAGCTTTTGTAGATGATGCCATAGCACGAGGCCTGCAAGTTTACGCCTACACCGTAGATAGGACAGAAGACATGGATTTTATGCTTAAAATTGGGGTGCATGGTATTTTTACTAATTACCCCGCTCGTTCTAAAAAATATTTAGCAAACATTATTACTTGAGTTAACGGTAACTTAGTCGATAATCTCTAAATTGGGTAAGCAATAAATGAGTGGTGTAATGCAATTTTATAATTATATTGAGCAAACATTTTTTTATACGCTTACGCGTAAAATAGTGGGCAACTTAAGCTTTGTTTTTTTGTTTCAGGCCATTACGTTATTTTGGTTATATCAAAGCTTAAGCGAGCAACACAGTACTAGCGCATTTTGGTTGTTAACCTTGGTTATTGTAGCGGGCTTTGCCTTTACTATTTTTTATATGCGCTATTTAATAGTGCGCCCTGTAAAAGCTATGTGCGACACTTTAGTAAACATAAACCAGCAAGAGGCTAATTTAGCCGCCAACTTACCGCAATTTTCTTTTGACGAATTTAAAGAACTAAGTACGCAATATAACTTATTTACTAACCACTTAAGTGATTTGCTAAGCACAACTCACGCCAGCGCTAAAGCCAGCGAGCAAAGTAATGTTGATGTAAATACCGCTATGCAAAATACGCAGCAGTTAAGTGAGCAGCAAACTCAGCTAAGCCACAATATTATTAATGCGAGTAACCAAATAGTGCAAAGCTTAGAGGGCATAGTGAGCAATACCGACAGCGTGCATAGCGTAAACAGCGAGCACTTAGACTTTGTTAAGCTTTCGTCGCAAGAGCTTGCAAGCTTAGTCGATAAGGTGTCGCTTATTGGTACTTTGCTGCAAAGATTTTCTAAAACGGTGTCTGGCCTTAAAGAAAACAGCGAAAACATTCGCAGCATTTTAAAAATGGTTGAGGAGTTTTCGGATCAAACTAATTTACTGGCACTAAACGCTGCCATTGAAGCGGCACGCGCTGGTGAAGCTGGCAGAGGGTTTGCGGTTGTTGCTGATGAAGTACGTACATTATCGGTAAAAGTAAGTGGCGCAACCCGACAAATAAGCGACTTTATTAACCAAATGAATGAGCTGGTTAACGAAACCAACCAAGAAAGTGAGCAGTTAATTAGCCATTCAAGTACCGCACAAAGCGCCATTAGTAATACCTCTGAAGGGTTTAAAACAATGCTAAGCGAGTTTGAACAAAACCAACAGCAGTTACAGCAAATAGCAGATGCGGTGCATACGCTAGAGCAAGCGCAGCAGCACACTCACCAATCGGTAGAGCAAATTGTTACCTTAGGCGAGCAAGCTAAAAGCGCTATTGATCATGCACTAAGTAATAGCCAGCAATCACATGCACTTAGCCAGCAAACACAACAGCAATTAAAGCGCTTTGTGCAATAAGCAATTTCAAAACAAAAGCCGAGCGGTATATTGCCTTAATATTTTAACTGGCAACATTCAACAGCGCTTTATAAATATGGTAAATTACGCAGCTAATTATTTAAGTGTGTAATGTTTGTGAGTAACTCAACCCCCAACTACCAACAGCTTGCCAAAAATATTAAAGCCTGGGGCCAAGAACTCGGCTTTAGTGAGGTGGGTATTACCGATATTGACCTATCTAAACACGAAGCACAATTACAGCGCTGGTTAGATGCGGGCTACCATGGCTCTATGGATTATATGGCAGCCCACGGCATGAAACGCGCACGCCCTGCTGAACTAATCCCTGGCACCCAGCGGGTTATTTCGGTAAAAATGAACTACCTGCCCCCTGATGCTAGTTTTGCCAAAACACTAAAAAACACTGAAAAAGCCTACATTAGCCGCTACGCATTAGGGCGTGACTATCACAAATTAATGCGCAACCGACTAAAAAAACTGGGCCAAAAAATAGAGCAAGAAATTGGCGATTACGGTTTTAGGCCATTTGTAGACTCTGCGCCTGTGCTTGAGCGCCAGCTTGCTGAAAAAGCGGGATTGGGCTGGCGAGGAAAACACTCTTTATTAATAAACCAAGAAGCTGGGTCGTGGTTTTTTTTAGGTGAGCTTTTTGTTGATTTACCCCTGCCAATAGATAATGAAAACACGTTTGAAGGCTGCGGAAAATGTGTAGCTTGCATTACGCTTTGCCCAACAGGCGCAATTGTAGAGCCGTATGTGGTAGATGCACGCAAATGTATTTCGTACTTAACCATTGAGCACCAAGGGCCTATACCTGAGCAATACCGTACACTATTGGGGAACCGAGTTTATGGCTGCGACGATTGCCAATTGGTTTGCCCATGGAACCGTTATGGTCAAATTACCGATGAGCAAGACTTCCATCCCCGTACGCAATTAAAAAACAAAGACTTACTTGAGCTATTTGCCTGGGACGAACCTACATTTTTAAAAAATACCGAAGGCAGCCCTATTCGCCGTATTGGACACGAACGTTGGTTGCGTAATTTAGCGGTGGGTTTAGGCAATGCCGATTTTAGCCCTAGCATTATTAACGCTTTAGAAATCAAACATGAGTCTAGCTCGCAGCTAGTAAAAGAGCATATAGAGTGGGCGCTTGAGCAACAAAATAACAAACAAAGAGAACAACTTCGTAAAACACAGCGCCTAATTAGAATTGTCGAAAAAGGCTTACCTCGTGATGCGTAAATCACTCAGGTGAGCCTTATTGTGTGAGAGGTTTATTTTTTAAGTAACAAAGATAAATCTTGTTCAATTTCAGCAAAGGCGGCTTTAACTTGTTTAACCGACTCTTCTCTGGCAATTGAGTTTTGAATAGTTTCGTCCACTTTTTTATAAATAAACACCTCTTGGTCTTCATCTAACCCCATTGTGGGTATGCGCACTTCAAGGTCTTCTTGTAATTGCTTGAATACTTTTTCGTTATTTTCGCGGTTTTCGTTTAGTAACCCAATCAAGCCATGAAACTTACTATGCACTGTGCTGGCTACATCATTTAGCTTTTGCTGCTGCGACTCAAGCATTTGCTTGGTCATAATTGCACGTAACTGCTGCTCAGTCACACTGACAATAAAGCAAACGTGGTCACGAATACGTCCGTGTTTATCTGGGTCGTGATCTGGCATATTCAGAATTAACAAGCTTATCATCTCGTAGTTAACTAATAGTCGGTGAGAAAACTCATGTAAGCGACCTTTGTTTTTAAGCATATCAAACAGCTCAATTACAATAGGCGAACACACTCCCCTAAGGGCAAAGTGCTCTATTGTATCGCCATGTCTAAATTCAACATTACTTTGTAGGTCAAACGTTTGTAAGCAGTCTATTAAGGCTTTACCTAAATCTTGCGGATTATTAATAAAACCAATGTTTTCAATGTAGTTAACTATTTGCCCCATTTCGCTACTGTTTGCCATAGCGTTAAATGCTGTAGATGTTGCATCTTCTACTTGTTTTTCAAGGCTTTGTTTTTCTATTAATACTTGGTTTAAGTTTTTAAGTTTTGATTTAAGCTCATCATGCCCAAACGGTTTTACAATGTAATCCTCAGCACCGACTGAGTAACCTTCCATACGCTCTTCAACCGTTCCTCTAGCGGAAACAAACATAACAATTATATGCGCGGTATTCGGATTCGCCTTTAATGCTTTACACACTTCGTAGCCATTCATTTGCGGCATACTTACATCAAGTAAAATAACTTGGGGCATGTAGCCTTCAACCATGGCTAAACACTCAGGGCCGCTTGTGGCAACTTGTAATTCGAAATCAAGATCTTCTAAAATTTCTTCAATAATTTCAAGGTTGAAAGGTTCATCATCTACAGCAAGAATTTTAGTTAAGGCCATATTTTCATCATCCAATTAAATATTATTTAAACATTAATTACACATATAATTAGCTATCTTGCACTGCTAGCTTATCATCGGCTAAATGCTCATCTAAATCTATTTCTAGGGGTACCTGAATCCTAATTGTTGCACCACCATCGCTATTATTACTTGCCGTAATTTCGCCTTGATGAAGCGCTACAAACTCTCTACAAAGCGCAAGCCCTAAACCAGTACCACCAGCGCCACTGTTCGTTTTGCTGCTTTGTACAAATTTAGTAAACACGTGCTCTAATTCATCCTCAGGTATACCTATTCCATTGTCTACTACATCAATAATGGCACTATTTTGATCAGCCATTAAGTTCACTTCAATACGACTTTTAGGTTCGCTAAATTTAAGTGCGTTACCTAACACATTGCGCAATAGCTGATTAATTTGCTCTTCATCACACTGCACAACCACTGGCCCGGATTTTGAAAAAACAATTTCAATTTCTTTTTCCATAGCCGTACCAGAGACATCATCAATACTGGTTTTTATAATGCTTTCTATATTGTATGGACGTGGGTTAAATGGAAATTTCCCTACATCCAATTTAGATAAATCAAGTAAGTTGTTTAATAACGACAGTAAACGCTCGCCGCTGCTTTCAATACGCGACAAGTACTTTAAGAGTTTATCTTTAGCAAAATCGCCCGCTTCTAACTTACTCAAGCCAAATCGAGAAAAGCTTAATATAGAGTGCATAGGGGTGCGTAACTCGTGCGACATGTTAGCCAAAAATTCCGATTTGCTTAAATTGGCAGCTTCGGCCACATTTTTAGCGTGCTCTAGCTGCGAAGTACGAGCTCGCACTTGCTCCTCAAGTAGGTCTTTGGCTTCAAGGAGTAATTCTTCTTTTTGTTTTAAGTGAGTTACATTTTTAAATATAACCGCCAACGCAATTTCGCCATGGTGGTCTATTTCGTTAAACGAGCCAACCAGCGGAATATACCCGCCGTCTGTTTTTTGCAAACGTAGGTCGCTACTAAATTGGCGGTTACGATTGAGTGTGCTGATTTTATTTTTTATTTCAGCACTTGATTCCTCATCTAAAAATTCAAATACCGAAAAGCCCGCGAGTTTGTCAAAGGGTAGCTTAAACAGCCTTAAGCAGGCATCGTTTGCTTCTATTACTTTGCCGCTGCGTTCAAATAGCATAATGGCGTCAGGCGTATTTTTATAAATAACTTGTAGTAGGCTGTCTTTTTCGATTAATGCATCAACGGTATCTTGCAAACGCTCAACTAGCTCAGCGTTACGGCGTTTTAAAAGCTCTGTTTGCCACAATTTATGTACCGATTGCAGCAGTACGCTATCGGTTAGAGGCTTTATTAAAACATCTTCAACCCCTTTACGAATTGCCTCAATCATTGAAACTTGCTCAGGGCGTGCGGTAAACAATAAGCATCGGCAATCTGGCTGAGACATTTTAATAGCAGAAAAAATATTTAAACCGGTGCCATCTTCAAAGCTAAAATCGCTAATTAAAATATCTATACTGTTTTCATTAGCCACTGCCACCGCTTCGGTTGCGCTGGTTGCGGTTAGCGTTTTGATATGCGCCCCGACTAAATTACTTTTCATTTTTTCAAGGCGCTCAGGCATATGATCAACAAGTAAAATAGTGGGGAGTTTTAAAACGTGGCTAGAGCCAAGCTCTAAGAGGTTTTCGAGTAATGAGGTAATTTCTTTATTTGAAAAAAACGGATAAATAACCGTTGCATCTGGGACTAACTTATTAAGCTCGCTAAAGGCGCTAAGTTGCTCACCGCTTTCGGCTTTAGGGGCAAGTAATACACAGCGGTCTTGTGAGATTTTTTGAGCTAACGACTTTACTACTTCACACGGTACTCCGTAAGCACCAATTACCAAGTCATACTGGCTGGTGTTAGAGTATAAATCAATCATAGAGTAATGAACGAGCTCAGCCTCACAACCTATTAATTCTAGTAAAACTTTCACTCTCATTGCGATAACACTGCTGCTATCCACAATTAAAATTTTTCGACTCATTAAGCCACACTATCGTAAACACTTTATATGTTAATAGCGTAGCCTATAATTTATTAGTTGGTATAGGTTGTTAGACTTAATTTTGATTTTTTTACCGATAAGCTCCACAACTATTTTGGTAGATGCTTACCGAATATTGTTAAACTGTAGCGCGTGTTATCCATTACCGCGATATGAGGCAACTCACCCCATACGCTAAAACCAAAGTGCTTGAATAACTTAATACTTGGTAAGTTGTGGCTAAATATAAAACCAAGCAATACATCAATTTCGAGCTGTTTAGCCTCTATTTGGGCAAACTGCATCAGCTTTTTGCCAAGCCCTTTGCCTTGCGCCGCTTTGGTAATATAAATGCTCATTTCGACGGTGCCATCGTATGCGGGGCGCCCGTAAAACGATTTATAACTTAGCCAGGCAAGTACTTGGTCATTTTCGCAATAAACATAAATAGGCCGTTTATCGGTGTGGCTATTAAACCACTCACGTTTGCTCTGTACCGATACTTCTTCGGTATCGGCGGTCACCATACGCGAGGCGATCGTTTCGTTGTATATTGCGACAATGGCAGGTAAATCTTCTATAGTGGCTAAACGTGTAGTCATAACAGCTTAATATTGTTGATCACTTTTGTGCATATTAGCGTAAGATAGACTAGTCAAACAATTATAAATTTAGGCGTTGAGTATGTTAAAAAAAACGATACTAGGGCTCAGTATTTTTATTACGAGCTTAGCTGCCCAAGCAAATGACACGTTACCCAGCAAACAACAGCAGCAACAATGTGAAGACTTTACAAATGTAGAGATACGTAAGCTGCGCTCAAAAGAATCCTTAAACTTATGCCAATTTAAAAACCGCCCGTTGCTCATTGTAAATACGGCTAGCAATTGTGGTTTTACATCTCAATTTGAGGGCCTTGAAAAAGTACACCAACAATACAAAGACAAAGGTTTAGCGGTATTAGGTTTTCCATCTGATGATTTTTTTCAAGAGGAAAACGATGAAAAAGACATAGCAAAAGTGTGTTTTATTAATTACGGCGTTACTTTTACTATGTTTACTACCAGCGAAGTTCGCGGCAGTGATGCAAATCCAATATTTAAACACTTAAACGCGCAAACCAGCTCACCTAACTGGAACTTTTATAAATATTTAGTTTCAGCTGATCGCAAAACAATTAAACGCTTTAACAGTAAAGTAGCTCCTAATTCAAAAGAATTAATTGATGCAATTGAAAATACGCTACTCATCAATTAAGTTTATACTGGTACTGCGAGTTAAAACTAACTAGACTGGCTTTAATGGTTAAATACACCAACTTTAAACAGGAGATTTTATGGCAGTGGCAAGTGCAAGGCACATTTTAGTAGACAGCGAAGCAGAGTGCTTAGATTTAAAAGCTAAGATTGAACAAGGCGAAGACTTTGCAGAGCTTGCAAAAACATATTCAAACTGTCCTTCTGGTCAAGACGGCGGAGCACTTGGCGAGTTTGGCCCTGGTATGATGGTACCTGAGTTTGATAAAGTTGTATTTTCAGCGCCAATTAATCAAGTACAAGGCCCTGTACAAACACAGTTTGGCTATCACTTACTAGAAGTGACAAGCCGCTCAGAATAACGTTGACTTATCGCAACACAAAAAGCCGCTTATGCGGCTTTTTTTAGGAGCAATTATGAAACTTATAGGATCTAACCCTTCTCCATTTGCGCGCAGAGTAAGAATGTGGGCAGCACAAAACAATGTTGACTTAGCGCTAGTAAACCTAGATATTTTTTCTGAGCAAGACCGCCCTACCTTAGCCAGTAACAACCCAGGAAGAAAAATACCGGTTTTAATTGATGGTGATTTAACGCTAAGCGATTCAACCATTATTTTACGTTACCTTATCGCCAAGGCTGGTAAAACACCACTAAGCTGGTCGCAAGAACACCTACTTAATATTATTAACGCCTGTAACGACTCGTTAGTAGAATTAGCACTTAGCAGACGCTCAGGGTTTGATACTAGCGACGATAAATTATTTTTTAATCTGCAAAACGAACGAATTGCACAAACATTAAGCTATTTAAATAGTCATTTAAACGATGATGAATTTAAAGGCTGTGAATGCCTTAACATCAGTTTATACTGCCTACTTGATTGGATTTGCTTTCGTGAATTAACAGACTTTAGCCAACACGCTGCTTTAGTCAGTTTTTATAACGACTATGGCACGCGTCAAGCTGCAGTAAGCACCGATCCCAGACTCTAAACAAATAAGGTAAACACATGAGCGATATTGAAATTGAATCACAACTAGTTAGCTTTGTAGAAAAAGTACGTTTAAGCGAGCAAGTGTGGGCGTTAGGTGGCGACGACGGCGGCTTTGTAGTGTGCGAATCTAACCAGTTTGCCGAAACGGATGTACTGCTTTTATGGGAAAGCGAAGACGCAGCAAAAGCCCAGTGTAAAGAAGAGTGGCAAGAATTTACGCCTGTAGAAATTAATTTAGATGAATTTTTAGATGAGTGGGTAGAAGATTTAAACGAAGACAGCGCATTAGTTGGTTTAAATTGGAATGACGACCAAGTGTGTGTAGAAATAGAGCCTGTTGGCTTAGCACGCGCACTTAGCGAATAACTGCCACTATAAATTAAATAGTGAATACAACACCTGCTTTTTAAGTGGGTGTTTTTGTTTTGTAGCTAAAAACATAAATACTAAAATCGATACTCGCATGTTTATCTGTTTTAAGTATAAAATATAACATGTCATTAATTTCAAGGGATTACGTTGAAAACCCATCTTGGCCGCCGCCCTTTTTCAGCAATGGAACTGCATACACTTTATAACGGCTACATTTATGGCGACTTTAAAGTAGCAAGAGAGCAAGCAAAGCATTGGCATTTTTGGTTGCCTTTAATTGCCTATTACAGTGGCGCATATAGCGATGAAATTGGCTGCTTAACGCTTGACGATCTTGAGCTTAAAAATGGCATTTTATGTTTTAATTTTCATACTAATGGAAAAATAAAAGCGCGCTTGGTTCCGGTGCATCAAGCCTTAGTTGATGCAGGGCTTAACGACTTTATTGCCTTTGTTAAAGCACATAATCACACACGTTTGTTGTTTGATTTACCGGCTAAGTCTGGCCGTTACAGTGAAAAAGTACGCATTTGGTTTACTGGTGAAGGTGAGCGTGCGGGTTATTTGCAAAAATGTGCCATTCCCACTGTTGATCAACTTGGTATGAAAACCGCCATAAGTAGCCTACGACTTAATTTTGAACAACAAGTACGTATTTACGCATTACAGGCTAATTCAAAAGATGCCTTTAATTATTTAATGGGGTTTAACGAATACCCCAATGATAAATTTGACGATACCGCCTTACTAAACAACGTAATACAGCAAATTCGCACCATTAACCCACAGCTGCATTGGCAGCGCTTTAAGCAGCGCCAGAGCCACTGACACTATTTGTTACTATTTTAAATCCAAGCAGCCACTTTATTAAATTACTCTCATAAAAAAAACTGCTAGGATATCTAAATCTCAATTTTTAAGGGCATAGAAATGCCTGTTTGAGTCAGTTTCTAACAACAACAATCTAGGGATCACTATGTTTTTAAAAAGCCTATTAACAGTAAGTGTTGCTTTAGCAATGACTACTGCCAACGCTAACGAGTTCGTTATCGAAAAGCTTGCTAAACCAAGTTCACAAAAGGTGTCGTTAACACTCGACCCAAGCCAAGACACCTTTACAGGGATGACAGAAATAGCCCTAGAAGTGTTAAAACCCACTCATTACATTGAACTTAACGGCGTGGCTTACGCTGTTAAAATGGCGCAGTTACTAGGCGATGAAAACTGCGACTTAAATAACGAAATGCTAAAAACAGAAAAAGTAAAATTTAGCTGTGATGAGCAAATTCAACCGGGTAAGTACACCCTAAAAATAGATTTTTCTGCGCCGTATAACCGCCAAAGTGTAGGCTTATACAAAACAATTGATCAGGGCACACCTTATTTATTTACTCAGTTTGAAATGAATGATGCACGCCGTGCATTTCCGGTATTTGATGAACCAAGTTATAAGATACCGTTTCAGTTAACGATTACAGCGCCAACGTCTCAAAAGGTTTATGCTAATACGCCAGAGCTTAAAACCGCAGTTAACGGCGAGATGACAACGCATTACTTTGATAAAACGCCACCTATTCCTTCTTATTTAGTGGCTATGGCCGTGGGCCCTTTTGAAGAGCTTGAAATAAAAGACATGCCAATTCCAGGGCGTGTTATTACCCCCCAGGGTAAAATTCATTTAGCTGATTACGCAAAAGAGAACATGCCAAAAGTACTTGCTGCACTTGAGGCGTATTTTGGTATTCCTTATATTTATAAAAAGCTCGATTCGGTAGCAGTACCCGAGTTTCCTTTTGGCGCAATGGAAAACTCAGGCCTAGTAACCTACCGCGAAGATATATTACTGGTTGATTTAGCAGCCGCTACACGCAGTAAAAAACAGCGCAATGTGTCGATTATTGCTCACGAGCTTGCCCATCAATGGTACGGTAACTTAGTTACCATGAAGTGGTGGAACGACTTATGGTTAAACGAAGCATTTGCCAGCTGGATGGCGGCAAAGATTACTAAGCAGCTTAATCCAGAATTTGAATCTCACCTTGATTTACCACAAAACAACGTAATGGCATTAGATGCTCGCTTAAGCACTAAGCCTATTCGTAAACCGATTAAAACCGAAGCCGATATTATGGATGGTTTAGGGCTTGCCTACAGTAAAGGCAGCGCAGTACTGGCTATGCTTGAAAACTGGATTGGTGAAGACGCATTCCAAAAAGGGATTCAAAGTTACTTAAAAAAATTCTCGTATAAAAACGCCGAAGCAGCCGATTTATGGGAAGCACTAGGTAAAGCTTCTAATAAAGATGTTGCGAGTGTTTTAAAATCATTTATTGAACAGTCTTCTTTTCCGCTTGTAGATGTAAAACAAGACGGTAAAAAAATTACTATATCTCAAAGTCGCTTTGCTAATGCTGGTGTAGATGCACCCGCACAGCTTTGGAATGTCCCTGTTGGAATAAAATATGGCGCTGGTGATAAAGTAAAAACAGCCAGTATTTTACTCAATAAGCAAAGCCAAACCCTAACACTTGATTTTGAGCCACAGTGGATTTATCCCGATGAAGGGGCGCTAGGTTATTACCGCTGGGTAATGGACGATGCGCAGTTTGATTCACTTATAAAACATGCTCCGCAAGCACTTAATGACCGTGAGCGCTTAGCGCTGCTCTCTGCCACTGATGCACTACTTGATGCGGGTGTAATATCGGCGGCTAAGTTAATGCAAACCTTAGAAGTATTTGTGAGCGATGATCACCCTCGTGTTGCAAATACAGCGCTGGGCTACTTGGTATCGCAAAAAAATACCTTTAAAGATGAAAGCAACGAAGCGTTATGGCCTGAGTTTATTCGCAGTGCAGTAATGCCTGCAGCTAAAAAATACTCACTGGAAGCACAAGCTGGCGAAGACGGTGCAGTATCTCAACTACGTGCGGGTGTTGTGTCCTTACTAGGTTTTGATGGCGAAGATCAACGTGTGATCAGCAAAGCAAAAGAGCAAACGCAAGTATACTTAAACGATCCGCAAAAAGTGGATCCGTATTTAGCAGCTACCTACTTAAAACTTGCCGCCTATAATGGGGATAAAGCCTTACTTGATCAATTTATGGCAACCTTTAAAACCACTAAAGATCCACAAGTACGCACAAACATGCTGGCAGCAATGGGCTTTATGGGTAAAGCGCAGTTACAAAAGCAAGTATTAGCGTACACCCTAACCGACGAAGTAACCGCATCTGATATGCGCACCATTTTAGCGGGTCAAAGTTATAGCGAGCCACGCCAAGCACTATTTATTGAGTGGATATACAACAATTACGACAAGGTAACACAAAGCTTACCGCCGTTTTTTGTGCCTAACTTACCGTACTTTACAACCGCGCGTTGTGATGAACAAAGTTTAGCAACCACGCAAGCATTCTTTAAAGATAAAATTGAAGAAACACCGGGCTACGCGCGTACGCTAAGCAAGCTTGAAGAAAGTACCCATGACTGTATTGCGCTTAAAGAGCGTGAACTGTCATCAGTTAATGACTTTTTAAAAAGCAAATAAGCTTAATTAAAAGTAAATATGTATAATTAAAAAAGCCGCTGAGTTATTCACTCAGCGGCTTTTATTTACCCTTTAATAATCTGTGTTAGCTTGGCAATAAAGTCTTTTGCTGCTTGCTCTGAGTTAATTTTAAAGGCCACACCATAGTGAATCGGCTGCGCACTTTTGTGAATACGTGTAGGAAAGCGTGTCATCTCGCTACTATGAAAATAACCTTGTACTCGTGTTACCTCATCAATTGTTGCAAAGTCATCGCTAAACACCTCAAAGGCTGGGCGAATAATAATTTTGCCTTTACCCGCTTCGCTGTGGGTATAAATTGCTTCTTTAGAATTTGCTAACATATACTCAGCAATGTTTTTAATTTTAAAGTTACTTCTGCACTTTAACTGAATGAGCTGCTCTGTTAACTCATCTGCACTATAAGCCACGTGGTGATCCCTTTAATGTTTAATTGTGCATTACATTAGCCTATACGCGCTGCAAAGTCCGAATTATTTTACATCGCATACAAAGGCAAGTTTGTCGTTTTTATAACTCATTCGCGTTATGTTTGTCTCGCAATATGGGCTCAAGTTAAGCCATTGAGAAACCTCATCGCTGCCGCTTAAATTACGCATATATACACGGTTTTTAACCGCATAAGCCACTGTATTAGCATCTTTTAAAATAAAGTCTTGTACTTGCTCTGGCAATCTAAGTAAATCTTCTACCTGTTTAGATTGCGGGTTAAAGCTTGCTAAAATATGCTGATCATTTTTTGTGTAGCTAAATAAAAATGTTGCGGTTTTACTGTTATAAATAAGCGTGCGCCCTATGTTACTTGCTACCACCTCGCCTTTTGCCGCAGCAACCGAAGTATATTGCAATGTATGTGGCTCACCTAAAATAAACATCACTAAGTCGTTTTGAGCGCCCCAGGCGTGGTAGCCAACAGGTTCAATCCAATCAAAAATACGGCTCGGTGCTTGCTCAGTATCGAGTGGGTATTGCCACAACTTTTGTTTGCTATCTTGCTCTACCACAATGGCCGATAAACTTTGTTTTGAGGGCATAACAGTGGGCGAATATTCGCTCACTGGCGTATTTGTTATGTTGCTTACTTGCTTGGTTGCTAAATCATAATAGGCAATATCGGTTTGACTTTGCTCGCTTGAAATAACTTCATGGGTGAAATAAATACCCTGGTTTGTTAAATAAGGTTGGTTGTTATAGCTGTTTTTGTCGCTCACTATACTCACTTGCATACCGTAGGGTGTATTTAAATCAGCAAGTAATATTTGGCTTTTAGGCATGCTAGCCTGCGCTGTAGCAAGGCTTAGCGCCGCTAAAGAGACTAGCCCAAGCCATGGTTTAATAAGTTTCATGCTTTCTCTCGTTTTATTTTTAAGCACCTCATGATAACGTTATTTGCCGATGGCGTCACTTGACCTAAGTCAGTCAACTCTTTATAACTAACTTGGTCCTAAAAAAGAGAAAATACATGTCAGCTAAACATCCTATCATTGCTATTACAGGTTCGTCGGGGGCGGGAACTACCACTACCACCAATGCAATTAAACATATTTTTCGTAGCCTCAACATTGATGCGGCTTTTATCGAAGGAGATAGCTTTCATCGTTACACGCGCCCAGAAATGGATAAAAAAGTACGCGAAGCACAACAAGAAGGTAAACACATAAGTTACTTTGGTCGTGAAGCCAATGACTTTGGCGCATTAGAAACCTTATTTGGTACCTACGGCGAAACAGGCCAAGGCAAGTTACGCCGATACTTACATACCTTTGATGAAGCAGTGCCATACAATCAATTACCGGGGACCTTTACCCCTTGGCAAGATCTTGAAACAAACACTGATTTAATGTTTTACGAAGGCTTGCACGGTGGCGTGGTTGATCAGGATCATGATGTAGCTAAGCACGTGGATCTACTTATAGGCATGGTGCCTATTATTAACCTTGAATGGATCCAAAAATTGATCCGCGATACGCAAGACCGTGGCCACTCTCGCGAAAAAGTAATGGACTCAATTGTACGCAGTATGGATGACTACATTAATCACATCACACCGCAGTTTTCGCGCACCCATATTAACTTTCAACGTGTGCCAACGGTTGATACGTCAAACCCATTTAGCGCAAAAGATATTCCTTCGCTAGATGAAAGCTTTGTGGTTATTCGCTTTAGAGGAATTGATGACGTTGATTTTCCGTATTATTTACAGATGATTGAAGGCAGCTTTATGTCGCGTATAAATACCCTTGTGGTGCCAGGCGGTAAAATGGGTTTAGCAATGGAGCTGGTGCTTACTCCGCTAATTAAAGACATTATTGTTAAAAAGCGTGCTCTTGAAAACCTAGCCCCTTTAGATATACCCATTTAGCCCCTCTTTTATGATTTACACTTCTGACGTACACTGCTGCTTTTGCTAACAGTGAGGGAAAACGTGTCGCACTCATTAAAAATTATTGTGGGCTCTAAAAACCCAGTAAAAATTAACGCTGCAAAACATATTTTTGCAATGTACTTTCCTAGTTATGAAATTGATTGCCAAGGCGTTGATGCTCCCTCAAATGTTCCCGATCAACCAATTGGCGAGGAACAAACCCGTATAGGCGCACAAAACCGAGTTACTTACTGTAAAAGCATGTACCAAGCAGATTACTACTGTGCAATGGAAGGCGGTGCAGAGCAATTTAGCTATGGAGCTGCAACCTTTGCCTATGTTGTGATTAATAATGGCTCTGAGCAAGCGATAGGACGCAGCAGTAACCTGCCGTTACCGCAAGTGTTATATAACGCGCTGCTAAGCGGAGAAGAGCTTGGCGATGTAATGGATAAAGCATTTAACACCCATAATGTTAAGCAAAAAGGCGGCGCGATAGGGCTTCTCACAAACAATCATGCCACTCGCCAAAGCACCTACACCCAAGCGCTTACCTTAGCTATGGCTCCTTTTTTACACCCTAGCCTTTATCAGGAAAATTAATGAAATACAGTTATGTACTGTTTGATGCAGACGAAACACTATTCAGGTTTGATATTTTAGCGGGAATGACCCGCATGTTTAAAGCGTACAATATTGAGTTTACTCAAGACGATTACATCCATTACCAAAAAACTAATAAGCAGCTGTGGATAGATTATCAAGATGGAAAAATTAGCGCTGATTACTTACAAGTAACCCGCTTTAACGAGTGGGCTGTAAAATTAGGGGTACCCGCTAAAGAGCTAAACGATGCATTTTTAGATGCTATGGCACAAATTTGTGAACCACTCCCCGGCGCAATCGATTTACTAAATGCACTCAAACCGCATGCACAATTGGGTATTATTACTAATGGCTTTGCACGTTTGCAAGCCCTGCGCCTAGCGCATACCGGCCTTGAAAATATGTTTGAGTGGCTGGTTATTTCGGAACTGGTAGGCATTGCTAAGCCTAACAAGGCTATTTTTGAGCACACATTTGAGCTTATGGGTAACCCAGACAAAAGCAAAATATTAATGGTGGGCGACACTGCCTCTAGCGATATTTTAGGAGGCCATAATGCCGGTATTGATACCTGTTGGCTACAGCACCCAGGCGAGCAGTTACCAGCAGGCATAAGCCCAACCTACACCATAACTGAACTGGCACAGTTACCAACAATTTTAGCGCTTTAAGCTGCGCGTTAATTATTAAAAATTAATAGTAATTAGCTGCAACTCGCTAATTTAAGGCAAAAAAAATGACGCTATTAAGCGTCATTTTTTATAACTGTTTGTGAGCGTGTATTTTTAAAAAATACTAAATTAGGCTGTCGCTAATTCAAGGCCGGGTGCAGGCATCGTAACAGGCGTTTCAAATGTTGCCCACTCCCATGCTGACTCTGTTGCCATAATTTTGCGAAGTAACTTATTATTTAAATCGTGACCCGATTTATAAGCCGTTACTTTACCTAGTAGGTTATGACCTGTCATAAACATGTCGCCCACACAGTCTAATATTTTGTGTTTTACAAATTCATCGCTGTAGCGCAAACCATTTGGGTTTAGTACTTTAAAGTCATCAAGTACTACTGCGCTGTCCATGCTGCCACCAAGTGCTAGGTTATTAGCATGCATGTATTCAATGTCTTTCATAAAACCAAACGTACGTGCACGGCTAATTTCTTCAGTAAAGCTTTGCGCAGTAATATCTAAACCAATGCGCTGGCGGCTTTCATTAATGGCCGGATGATCAAAGGCAATTTCAAAGTCGATGTGAAAACCATCATATGGTTCTACTTCGGCCCATTTATCACCTTCTTCAATACGTACTTTTTCTTTTATACGAATAAAGCGTTTAGCAACATTTTGCTCTTCAATGCCGCCTTTTTGTAACAAATAAATGAACGGTAATGCACTACCATCCATAATCGGCACTTCTGAGCTGTCTAATTCAACAATTAAATTATCGATACCCATTGCAGCAACCGCTGCAATTAGGTGCTCAGTCGTTGATAAGCGAACGCCATCTTTGTTAATTAAACAGGTACACAGCTGCGTATCACCAACGGCTTCAGGTGTTGTTTCAAAATCAACAACCGGATCAAGGTCGACACGACGAAATACAATCCCGGTATTTGCGCTCGCAGGTCGGAGAGTTATTGTGACCTTCTCACCTTTATGAAGTCCAATTCCTATGGCTTTGACTACTTGTGCAATCGTACGCTGTTTAATCATAGGTTCGCTCACTTTTAAATCAGTAACAGTTAGACGGCGGAGTTTAACATAAATCCTTTTGCCTTTCAATATTTGTACATATTTCAAACAAAAGCATTAGTAAATGTTAATCAGCCTGCTTACGTAAAAAAGCCGGAATATCAAAATAATCTCCGCCTTCTGATTTATCCGCTTTTTTACTGTTTTGCGCTGATGAACTTGCCGTGTTGCTTGAGCTAGTAGATGGCGCTTGTTCTTTGCTTTCTACTTGCGTGCTTGGCGTCGTTTCTTCAGTGCTTGTGCCTTGGCTTGCAAAGCTTGGTACGTACATGCTGCTAGATTGGTTTGATGAACTTGCTACATCAGAACCTGATGCCTTTTTAAAGCCGTTATCAACAATACCAAACTGCGGACGACGATCGCCGCCTAAACCCGTAGCAACAACGGTTACACGTAACTCGTCGCTCATTTCTGGGTCAATAACTGCACCCACAACTACGGTTGCATTTTCAGACGCTAGCGCTTTAACGTGGTTACCCACAATTTCAAATTCTTCAATCGCAATGTCCATACCCGCAGTAATATTAACCAAAATACCTTTAGCACCGGTTAAATCAACGTCTTCTAGTAATGGGCTTGAGATAGCCGCTTCTGCAGCTTCTTGAGCACGATCTGGGCCTGATGCAGAGGCTGTGCCCATCATGGCAGTACCCATTGCTGACATTACGGTACGTACGTCGGCGAAATCCACGTTAATTAAACCAGAACGTGTAATTAGCTCCGCAATACCTTGAACAGCACCAAAAAGTACATCGTTTGCTTTAGCGAAGGCATCTAACAGTGTAGTCCCTTTACCTAAAACTTTAAGCAATTTATTGTTCGGAATTGTAATAAGTGAGTCTACAATTTCTGACAATTCGTTAATGCCTTGTTCAGCTGCTGCTGCGCGCTTTTTGCCTTCAAAGTCAAAAGGACGCGTTACTACAGCAACCGTTAAAATACCTAATTCTTTGGCAATTTTAGCAACCACTGGTGCAGCACCAGTACCTGTACCACCCCCCATGCCGGCAGCAATAAATACCATATCTGCGCCTTCAAGGCTGGCACGGATTGTTTCTGCATCTTCTTCAGCCGATTCGCGGCCTACTTCTGGGTTTGCACCTGCACCTAACCCTGAGGTTATTTGCGTGCCTAGTTGTACAGTAATATCGGCAGCGGAATTACGTAATGCTTGCGCATCCGTATTTGCGGCTATAAAGCGCACGCCTTCTATTTGTTGTTTTACCATGTGCTCAACAGCGTTACCGCCGCCACCGCCCACGCCAATTACCTTAATTACAGCTTCTTCGCTGTGTTGTTCCATCATATCAAACATGTTTACTCTCCGACTTGAGTACTTTAAAACTCGCCTTGGAACCATTTAGTAATGCGGTTCCACCAATTATTATTATCCTCTGCTTTCGACTTTTGTGCATTCATCGATTGCATAGTGCGCCCGTATTGTAACAAACCTACAGCGGTTGCGTACGAAGGATCGTCTACGTAGTCTGTCAAACCAACTATCCCGATTGGTTTGCCTATTCTCACTGGCATTTGGAAAATGTCTTCAGCCACTTCCATTGCGCCAGTCATTTTAGCAGTCCCGCCTGTAATAACGAGGCCTGCCGCAATTTGGTCTTCTAAACCTGAGCGACGAATTTCTTCCATCGCTAATTCAAATAATTCTCTAAAACGAGGCTCTACCACTTCAGATAAAGTATGGCGCGACATTAATCGTGCTGGTCGCCCGCCTACACTTGGTACTTCTATGGTGTCTTCGTTACTGGCCATTTGGCTACTTGCACATGCATATTGTACTTTGAGTGACTCAGCATGTGATATAGGTGTACGAAATATTTTTGCAATATCACCGGTTACTTGATTACCCGCCACTGGGATAACCGAAGAATGGCGTAATGCCCCGTTAATATAAATAGTGATATCCATTGTACCACCACCAATATCAAGTACCGCTACACCAAGCTCTTTTTCGTCATCGGTTAAAACCGAGTAACACGATGCAAGTGCGGTAAATATAAGCTGATCAACCTCTAAACCACAGCGCTCAACACATTTTTCAATGTTTTTAGCCATGTCGTTTGAGCAAGTAATAATGTGTGCACGTGCTTCCATACGTACACCGCTCATACCAAGGGGGTTTTTAATGCCCTCTTGCATATCAATGCTGTATTCTTGCGGTAATGCATGCAGCATTTTACGCTCTGCCGAAATAGGCACAGAGCGCGCTATATGAATTACATTTTCAATGTCTTCATCGGTTACTTCTGTATTATTGATAGCAACCACGCCGCTTTCGTTTTGACATTGTATGTGCTTGCCAGAAATCCCTAAGTACACTGAGCTAATACGACAATCAGCCATTAACTCGGCTTCATCTATTGCTCGGCGAATCGACTCAGACACTAAGTTTAAATCGTTAACGCCGCCTTTATCCATACCATGAGATACTTGGCTGCCCACACCAACAATGCTGAGCTTGTTATCTGCGGTGATTTCACCTACCGTGGCCACCACTTTTGAGGTACCAACGTCTAATCCAATCACTAGGTTTCTTTCTGCTGACTTAGTCATGCCTTACTCTTATTTTGTAATTGCTGTTCTTGCACAGGCTTATAGCTAACTGCAAGGCCGGTATCATAGCGTAAATCTATTGCATCTATTTGTGCATCTGCACGCTTTTCCATGCGCGGGTACACATCTATAAACCGCTGTACTCGCTTTGCTTTGTCTTTGCGCCCTAAATTTAAGCGCACACCATTATCTAACCATAACTGCCACGAAAAACGCTCCGAAAGGGCTAAGCTTTTTAGCGTTAACGCATTTACCTTTAGCATTTCGTCAAACTGCTTAAAGGCAATCCACGCTTCTTTTTCGCTGCCTTCTGGGCCGTAAAGTTGCGGTAAATCATTGGCGAGTTTATCGCTACTTGCTTCAAAGGCATCGCCACTTTGGTTTAGCAGTAAATCGCTATTCCAATGGGCTACGGCTTCGTGTTCAACTACGTACACTTGTATTGTATCGGGCCATTGCTTGCGTACCGATACGGTTGCAACCCAAGGTAAATCTTTTACCAGTTGCTGTACGCGTTTTACATCTAGCTCAAAAAAACTGCTTAAATCGGCCTTTTTTATTGCTTTTATTATGGCCTTTTCGTCAGTGTATTTGGGCTTTCCTAGCACTGTTAAGTGCTTTATTTGTGCATCTTTGTTCTCTACTAGCCAATCAGATACACCGGTAGTTATTTGCACGAGCCCAATCACTACCACCAGAAAAAAGCTCACACCAAAAATTAGCGACCAATTAAAGTTAAGTTGCTGTTTTAACTGTTGAGCTTTTTCTAAAAGGGGATGCATATTAAAGCGTTTGCCCCAAAATGCGAACAACTAATTGCTCAAATGTTGCCCCGTTTGCTTTTGCCGCCATGGGCACCAGCGATTTTTCGGTCATGCCAGGGACTGTATTTACTTCTAATAAATAAAAGTTCCCCTGCTCATCTTGCATGGCATCTACACGGCCCCAGCCGCTTGCACCCACTAAATCAAACGCCTCTAACGAGATAGCCTGTAAGTGCTGTGTATCTTGCGCCGATAAATCTGCAGGGCAATGATACTGTGTTGTATTTGATTGATACTTAGCTTGGTAATCGTAAAAACCATTTGGGGTCGTCATTTCAATCACAGGCTGTACTTCATCGCCTAATACAGTCACAGTAAATTCGCGGCCGGTTATCCACTGCTCAACTAACACTTGGCTATCAAACTTAAAAGCGTGTGTAAGGGCATCTTCAAGCTCTTGAGCGGTACTTGCTTGCGCCATACCTATGCTTGAGCCTTCGTGCGATGGCTTCACCATTACTTTTTTAAACTCATCCATAATAGCTTTTGCATCAAAGCCTTTTTTAGCATCAACAACTGCATAAGGCGCTGTACTTAGCCCTGCAGATTTAAATAAGTGCTTACAACGTACTTTATCCATTGCCAAGGCTGAGCCTAATACAGTGCTGCCCGTGTATGGCAAGTTCATAAATTCAAGCGCGCCTTGCACTGTCCCATCTTCGCCACCACGGCCATGCAAAGCAATAAAAACACGATCGACCTGTAATTCTTTTAGCTCCCACAAAGAGCGATTTTGCGGGTCAAAAGCAATGGCATCAACGCCGGCATTTTGTAGTGCATTAAGCACCGCTTGCCCTGAACGTAGTGACACTTCGCGCTCTGCTGAGTTCCCCCCAAGCAGTACTGCTACTTTACCAAATTGCGCGTTTTCTTGCGTCATACTTCACCTTGCTTTAATTTTTCCACCGACATACCTGTTGCCGCTAATGTTTTAACCAATTGTCCTATATTACCAGCGCCTTGCGTTAAAACTAAGTCGTTATTTTGTAAGTTATCGGCCAGCACACCAGCAAGCTCTGCGCTCGTTGCTACATGTAGAGGCTCTTTTCCGCGCTGACGTAAGCTGCGGCACAGGCTTTTACTGTCTGCGCCAACAATAGGCTCTTCGCCGGCACTGTACACATCTAGTAATAAAAGTTGATCTACATCTGCTAATACTTTTACAAAGTCTTCGTATAAATCGCGTGTACGGGTAAACCTGTGCGGTTGATAAACCATAACTAAACGCTTTTCTGGCCAGCCTTCGCGTACCGCTGCAATGGTGGCAGCAACTTCTGATGGGTGATGTCCGTAATCATCCACCAGCATGACATTGCCGCGCTCATTTTCAAAATTGCCATAATGCTGGAAGCGTCGTCCTATGCCTTCAAATTTTTGCAGCGCCTCTAAAATTGCGTGGTTAGAAATGTTTTGATCTTTAGCCACTGCAATTGCCGCCGTGGCATTAAGTGCGTTGTGCTTACCTGGCATATTAAGCGTTGCACTTAAGCTTTCACCACTTTTATGTGTCACTGTAAAAGTACAAGTACTTGCTGATTGGCTAAAATCGCTCATGCGGTAGTCGGCATCTTTTGACTCACCATACGTGATCACAGGGCGACCAAAACGCGGGATCAACTCACTTGCTACTTGCGAGTCTATGCACACTACGGCTAAGCCATAAAATGGCAGGTTATGAATAAAGTCCACATAAGTGTCTTTCATTTTCTCAAGGCTGCCGCCGTAGGTTTCCATGTGATCTTCTTCAATATTGGTGATCACCGATACCATAGGCTGTAAATGTAAAAACGATGCATCGCTTTCATCTGCCTCAGCAATTAAAAAGTCGCTCTTGCCCACTTTTGCGTTACTGCCCGCGCTATTTAATAAGCCGCCAATGATAAAAGTAGGATCAAGCCCTGCCTGAGCATAAATGCTGGCAATTAAACTGGTTGTTGTGGTTTTACCATGTGTGCCCGCAATGGCAATGCCATGGCGAAAACGCATTAATTCGGCAAGCATTTCTGCACGGCGAACTACCGGTATACGCGCTGCTTTTGCAGCAATAATCTCAGGGTTTGTTTCATCAATAGCACTTGAAACAACAACTACGTTGGCATCTTTTACGTTGTTTTCGTGATGGCCTATAAATACTTCTGCACCGGCTTTAATTAAGCGTTCGGTCATTGCGCTGTGCGCTATATCTGAGCCTGTAATGCGGTAGCCTTCAAAAGCCAGTACTTCAGCAATGCCGCCCATACCCGCACCACCAATACCAATAAAATGGATGGTTTCTATTCGACGCATAGCAGGTCGAGTTTGTTGTTCTTGTATTGACTTATCTTTCACTTATTTTCTCTTATTTGTTACTTGCTCACAGTGCGAGGCAACGCTTGCTGTGGCATCTAAAATGGCTTGCTGCTTAGCATTGCTGGCCATTTGTTTAATTAATATAGGCTTTGCCAAATACGGGTTTAATAGCTCAACTATTGAATCTTTATTAAACTGCGGCTGAGGCATTAAAAGCGCGCCATTTGCGGTTACTAAATATTTTGCGTTGGCGGTTTGATGATCGTCTACCGCATGTGGAAACGGCACAAACACAGCCATTTTACCCGCGGCGGCAATTTCACTAACAGTCAGTGCACCAGCACGGCAAATAACAATATCGGCCCACGCGTAGGCGGAGTCCATATCATCTATAAATTCAGCAACTTTTAGCTCTTCATCTGTAATGTTGTTTTTCGCATACGCGCTTTTCACACCCTCAATATGGCCTTTACCTGTTTGGTGCCACACTTTAATTGGCGCTGTTTTAGCAAGTAAATTAAACGCCCCTGGCAGTGTTTGGTTAAGCACTTGTGCGCCTAGCGAGCCACCCACCACCAAAATATTAATAGGGCTTGAAACATCACGTTTAGCTACATTAGCAACGCTTGCACGTACTGGGTTACCGACTAATTCGGCTTGCCCTGGTGCAAAGGCGCTTGGAAACGCAGCAAGTACTCTGTTAGCAAATTTTGCCAACCACTTGTTGCTCATTCCTGCTACTGCATTTTGCTCATGAATCACCAGTGGAATGCCTAAACTTTTAGCGGCAATGCCGGTTGGTCCGGTTACATAGCCGCCCATAGCAAGCACTACATCTGGTTGCTTAGATTTCAATACCTTACGCGCCTGCAATATTGCATTAAGTACCATGAATGGGGCTTTAATAAGACGCTTTAAGCCATTACCGCGTACGCCCTTTACATTAATAAAATCAATCTCAATGTTATGCTTTGGTACAACATCCGCTTCCATTCTGTCTGGCGTGCCTATCCAGCTTACTTGCCAGCCTTGCTCTTTTAAATAATCGGCTACAGCAATACCTGGGAATATATGCCCACCTGTACCACCGGCCACAACTACTAATTTTTTACTCATCGCTTACCTCCGCGTGAGGTGGCTTGTTTGGTTGCCATTTTAGTTTCAAAATCAACACGCAATAAAATACCGGTGGCAATCGTCATTATTAATAAACTTGAACCACCATACGAAATAAACGGCAAGGTTAACCCTTTAGTCGGTAATAACCCTGCACTGGCGCCTACATTAACCATGGTTTGAAACGCAAACCAAATGCCAATAGCAAACGCAAAATAGCCTTCGTATTCTTTGCCACATTTTAAAGCTTGTTGGCCTATTAAAAGCGCCCTAAATACAAACACAGCCAACACACATAAAATACTTGCTACACCTACAAGGCCTAGCTCTTCACCTATAACGGCAAAAATAAAATCGTTATGCGCCTCGGGTAAATACTGTAACTTTTGCACGCTGTTACCTAACCCTTGGCCAAACCAGCCGCCTTGGCTGTAAGCCATAAGCGATTGCACTAACTGATACCCTTTACCAAATGGGTCTTCCCAAGGGTCTAAAAAGCCCACCACTCGCGCCATTCTGTATGGCTCTACAATAATCAGTAATACAACAAGCCCTACGCCCGTTAAAATAAGTACAAAAAACTGCCATAACTTTGCGCCGGCCAAAAATAATAGCCCCACAGTTGTTACAAACATAACCACCACGGTTCCTAAATCGGGCTGCAGTAAAATAAGTAAGGCATAGACCGCAAATACAGCGATAGGCTTAGCAAAGCCTTTAATATTTTCTTGTACTTCTTCGCGCTTTCTTACCAAGTAGCCGGCTATATAACTGAAAAAGTATAATTTAGCGGCCTCGGCTACCTGAAAACCAACAGGTCCAATGGGTATCCAACGCTTAGCGCCGTTGACTTCGCGGCCTATTATTAACACGGCAATAAGTAGCACCATACCAAGCAGCAACAAATACGGGTTTGAGCGTTTCCACCAATCCATAGGCACGCTGGCGGCAATCCAAAATAAAACAAATGCCATCGCTAAAAACATGCTGTGGCGAATGGTAATATGGTATGAGTTATCAAACAGCCTTTCGGCTGTGGGCATTGAGGCGCTGGTCACCATTATAAAACCCACCCCTATAAGCATTAACATGCAATAAAGCAGTGGCACATCGTAAAGCTGTGCTGAGGGTTTTGGGGTGAGTGTTTCTTTTAAATCGGCAAAGGCAATCATAATTGCCCTTCCATTACACATTGCACAAAGTCATCACCGCGTTGCATGTAGTTGTTATACATATCAATGCTGGCACAGGCAGGGGCAAGTAATACAATGTCACCGCGCTTGCTAAGTACTTTCGCAAGCGATACCGCCTCTTGCATTGTGTTTACCAAGTGCGATTTACTCGTTAAAGCAGCAAGCTCTGCTGCATCTTTACCAAAGCATACAAGCGCTTTTACATGACTTTTTATATATGGCTTTAACGCACTTAAATCAGCGCCTTTAGCATCACCACCGGCTATAACAATCAGGTTTTCGTGATCTGAGGCCAAACTATCTATTGCCGCTATAGTGGCGCCAACATTGGTGGCTTTAGAGTCGTTAAAGTATTGAACACCATGTTGCTCATCAACAAACTGGCAACGGTGCGCTAAACCATTAAATTGACAAAGCGCCGCTGCGTACTGCTCTTTACTAATATCAAACGGGCTTAATAACGCCATAACCGCAAGTGTATTTAAGTAATTGTGCTTACCAACGACCGTAAGCGTGCTAACAGGTAAGTACGCCTCGCCTTTTACTATAAAGTGCAGCTCATTATTGCGCTCAGCTAAGTGGTAATCACCATGGTCGGTGCCAAAGCTCATTTGTGGCGCTAAAGCGCGACTAATAGGCTTAGTTTGAATATCATCTGCGTTGGTTACTAAAAGCTCAGCATTGTTATAAATGCTTAATTTAGAGTCGATATAGGCTTGGTAGCTGTCGTATCGATCTAAATGATCTTCAGATATATTTAATACCGCTGCGCTTATTGGTTTTAAGCTTGAGCAAGTATCCAGCTGAAAACTCGAAAGCTCCAGCACATACACGTCAAAATCATCACTTAGTAAATCCAATACCGCAGTGCCAATATTACCACCTAATGCCACCTTGTAACCTGCTGCTTTTAATACCTCGTAGGCTAAAGTAACAACGGTTGATTTACCATTAGAACCAGTAACAGCAACAACCGGTTTTGTATTTATACGAGCAAACAGCTCTACATCACCAATTACTTCAACGCCTGACTCTATGGCTTGAGCAATTGCGGGAATTTTTAAGCTAAGCCCGGGGCTTATGATGATCATATCGGTTTTACAAAGCGCGGCGCTAGCTAAATCACCAAAATGCGTATTAAGCTCAGGAGCATGCTCGCTTAGCCAATCCATACCTGGTGGCGCAACACGGCTATCAACGACCTTTGGTGCAAAACCATGAGATAATAAAAAACGCACAATGCCCAGACCGGTTACACCGAGTCCGAGCACTGTTATATGTTTGTTTTTTATCTCGTTTAAATACTGCATTTATCGAATCTTTAATGTCGCAAGGCCAGCAAGTACTAGCACAATTGAAATTATCCAAAAGCGCACAATAACACGTGGCTCTGGCCAACCTTTTAGCTCGTAATGATGATGAATCGGCGCCATTCTAAAAATGCGCTGTCCGCGTAATTTGTATGAACCCACTTGCAAAATTACCGATAAAGCTTCCATTACAAACACGCCGCCCATAATAATAAGCAGTAGCTCTTGGCGTACTAAAATAGCAATAATGCCCAGCGCGCCGCCAAGTGCCAGCGACCCTACATCACCCATAAACACTTGTGCTGGGTATGTGTTAAACCATAAAAAGCCTAACCCTGCGCCAACAATAGCGGTACACACAACCACCAGCTCACTAGCAAGCGGTAAATGCGGGATATGTAAGTAAGCCGAAAAGTTAATATTACCGGTTAAATAAGCAATTATGGCCAGTGCTGCCGCCACTAAAATAGTCGGCACTATCGCCAGGCCATCTAAGCCATCAGTCAGATTTACCGCGTTTGAAGTGCCTACTAATGCAAAGTAAGTAATTACAATGTAAAACAAGCCTAGTTGTGGCAATACATCTTTAAAAAATGGCACAACAAGTGAGGTTTCTGACGTTTGTGTACTCGTTGCATACAGTGCAGTTGCCACCACTAGAGCAATAACCGATTGCCAAAAATACTTCCATTTAGCAATTAGCCCTTTAGGGTCTTTACGTATTACTTTGCGGTAGTCATCTATAAAGCCCACTAAACCTAATGAGCCAATTACAAATAAGGTTGCCCATACGTATTTGTTTGATAAATCAGCCCATAATAAGGTGCTGGTAAATATGGCGCCTAAAATAAGTAAGCCTCCCATAGTAGGAGTACCTTTTTTAGATAAGTGAGATTCGGGGCCATCATCACGCACTACTTGGCCAATTTGCATTTTTTGTAACGAACGAATGAGCTTAGGGCCAAAATAAAGCGACATCATTAACGCTGTTAATATGCCTAAAATGGCACGTAAGGTTAAATACGAAAAAACATTAAAGCCACTGTAATATTGGGTTAAATACTCTGCCAGCCAAACTAACATTATGATACTCCATTGATGGCTTGTTGCTGGCCATTTACTAAATCGGTTACTAATAATTCCATGCGAGAACTGCGCGATCCTTTCACCACAAGCGTGGTTTTATTGTTTGTGTTATTAAGACTGGTTTGAATTTGCTTGAGCATCTCTTCGCGGTTAGAAAAATGACGGTTTGGCTTATCAAATACATCGCTTGCGTATTTACTTAACACACCCAGCGTATACAGCTCATCAATGCCTTGTTGTTTTGCGTATTCGCCTACTTCTTGATGATAAGTTCTGGCTTGCTCACCAAGCTCTCCCATATCGCCCAGTGCTAAAATACGGTGCCCTTGAATATCACTTAATAAATCAATTGCTGCTTTTACCGACTTAACATTTGCATTGTAGGTATCATCAATAACGGTCAGTGAATCACTTACTTTTATTAAGTTTACACGCCCCTTCACATCGCCCATGGTGGCAAGTGCGGTGGCTATCTCTTCAAGTGATACATCAAACTCGCTGGTTAAAGCCGCGGCAATAAGCGCATTGCTCACGTTATGCTTACCAGGAAGAGCAAGCGTTACTGGTACTTTTTTATCTTGTGTACACAATAAAAAGCTTGCGCGAGCGTTTTCGTCTAGGCTGATATTTTCAGCCCAAATATCAAGTTTTTCAGTACTTGAAAAACACTTAACAGTGCGCCCTTTTAATTTATCAAGCCAGTATTGGCTAAATTCGCTATCGCAGTTAACAATGGCAACGCCATCGTCTTTTAGGCCATCAAAAATCTCACCTTTTGCCTTAGCAACCCCCATTAGGCTGCCAAAGCCTTCTAAATGCGCTGCGGCCACATTACACACCACAGCTACATCGGGTTTTGCCATGGCGGTAGTGTAAGCAATTTCGCCTAAATGATTAGCGCCAAGCTCTATAACAGCAAAACGGTGCTGCGGCTCTAAACGTAATAGCGTAAGTGGTACGCCAATATCGTTATTAAAATTACCTTTTGTAGCAAGCACATCTCCGTGCACAGATAAAATAGCGGCGCACATTTCTTTTACCGTTGTTTTACCCACGCTGCCCGTAATAGCAATGGTTTTAGGGTTAACCTGCGTCATAACCGCCGCACCTATATTACCTAATGCAATACGGGTATCGCTAACAACAAACTGCACAATATCTACATCTACTTTATGCTGAACAATAACGCCAATAGCGCCTTTTTGTTTAGCGTCAGCAATAAATTTATGGCCATCAAAATTAGGCCCTTTTAAAGCTAAAAACACCTCACCGTCGCAAATGCTGCGAGTATCGGTATTAATATTTACTACATTGAGATTATCACCTAGATAATCGGTTGCTAGCACATTTGCCAGCCAATCAAAGTCCATTGGGATCATTGAGTTATCCCTCTTACTGCTTTTTTTAGTTGTTCTTTTACATAACTGCGATCGCAAAAGTCGATACGTTGATCGCCAATAATTTGGTAATCCTCGTGGCCTTTGCCGGCAATTAAAATAACGTCATCCGCATTTGCATTTTCTATTGCATAGCGAATGGCTTTTGCTCTGTCAGCCTCTAAATGGGCTTTTTCAGGCTGCGATAAACCCGCTGCCACATCTGCCAAAATAGCATCTGGGTTTTCTGAACGCGGATTGTCGCTGGTAACAATAACCTTATCTGCATTTTGCTCTGCCGCTTGCGCCATTAAGGCACGCTTACCTTTATCTCTGTCGCCGCCACAACCGAAAACACAACTAACCCCACCAGGCACATGCTTTTGCAATGCTTGTAAAGCCAGAGCAAGCGCATCAGGCGTATGGGCGTAATCAACAACGCACGTAGGTAAATTAACTTCGCTAAACGCTTGCATACGCCCAGCAACGGGGTGCAAATGCGCGCATCCGGCGGCTAACTGCTCAAGCGGATAACCTAGCCCCAACAATGTTGCCAGTGCCGCAGTTAAATTATATAAGTTAAACTCACCAAATAGAGGCGATGTTACGCTAATATCACCCCAACTTGTGCTCAATTGCGCCGAAATACCATTTTTAGAATACTCAACATCAGAAAAATACACATACTGTGCATTTTTCGGCGCTAAATTTTTACGACCATAACAAATAAGGTTATTAAAACTGTATTTTTCAAGCCATTGCTCTGCTTGCCCATCGTCTTGATTTAGCACCACTAACTGTGGATCAAAATCGCGAAACAGCATAAGCTTGGCGTCGCCATAACTTGCCATATCGCCATGGTAATCAAGGTGATCGCGCGATAAATTAGTAAATACTGCCGCTTTAAATTGGCATTGTGCCACACGCTGTTGCACTAACCCGTGCGATGAAACCTCCATCGCCACAAGCTTTTTATGCTGCTGTTTTAAGTCATGCAATATGTGCTGCAAGTCAACAGCCGAAGGCGTGGTATTAATAAGTGGCGTAAGTGTATCGGGGTGGCCATAACCTAATGTGCCTATAATGGCCGAAGGGTTACTACAAAACTGCGCTAAATGCGCCATCATAGCCGTTGTTGTAGATTTGCCATTAGTGCCCGTTACACCAATTAAATCGAGAGATTGGCTTGGATTTTCATAAAATTGACTCGCCAGTTCTGGGAGTTTTTTATCAAGCTCAGTTACTAAATACAGTGGCTCAAAAGTGACATCAAATTCGCACAGTCTATCGGCAATAATGGCTGTAGCGCCGTTTTCAATTGCTTTGGCAATAAACTGTCCGCCATCAAGCGCATGGCCTTTTATAGCCACAAATACATCGCCTGGCGTTACATCACGGCTATCAAGGCGTAAATCTTTAACTAGCTGCGAAGGTGCATCTATGTCGATGTATTTTAAAATAGCTTTTAAATCACGCATCGTTATCTTTACCTTTTACGTAAGCCACTTCTTCCTTATCAGGGGCTACGTTTAATATTCTTAATGCGTTAGAGACGATTTCTGCAAATGCAGGGCCTGCGGTGGCACCTCCATAGTACACATCGCCACCGGGCTCATTTATCATCACTACCACAGCCAAGCGTGGATTACTTGCCGGTGCTACACCTGCAAAATAACCTACGTATTCATCACCGTAACCACCAGCAACCGCCTTTTTAGAAGTACCGGTTTTGCCTGCCGCACGGTAGCCATCTACTTTTATGTTTCGGGCTGTACCGTCTTTTTCAAACACGCTTTCCATCATGTGAACAACGGCTTCTACGTCTTTTTGTTTAAAAATACGCTCGCCTTCTGGCACACCGTCTTGCTTTAAAATCGTTAACGGACGATTAATCCCACCGGCACCTAACATGGTGTAAAAGCGGGCCATTTGCGCCGTACTTACCGAAATAGCATAACCAAACGATAACGTAGCAATTTCAAAGTCAGACCAGCGGCGGTTTGGATAAAATAAACCACTACTTTCGCCAACCATGCCTGTGCCGGTATCGCTACCAAAGCCCACTTTTTGATATAAGCCAACTAAGTAATCTTTAGGTACTTGCTGCGTTACCTTTGCCACGCCCATGTTTGATGAATACTTTAAAATTTCGCGAAGCGTCATTTCACCGTGGTTACGGGTATCTTTTACTAAACTGCCGCCTAAACGCATCCAACCTGGGTAGGTATCAATGGTGTCGTCGGCTTTAATTGCGCCGTAGTCTAGCCCAGCTAAAATGGCTAGTGGCTTAACGGTTGAGCCTGGTTCAAACAAATCGGTAATTGCGCGGTTACGGCGTTTATGTGGTTGTGCATCGTTCAAATTATTTGGATTAAATGATGGGCTATTTACCATAGCCAAAACTTCACCTGTTTTAACATCAACCACCATGGCCGACCCCGATGTCGCTTTATACGTAAGTACGGCAGATTTTACTGCTTTATAAGCAATTGCTTGAATACGTTGATCAATACTCAGCTGAATATTTTCAGGCTCTACACGCTCACGTTCATCTAATACTTCAACTTCGCGGCCTTGGGCATCTTTACGAATAGTGCGGCGGCCTTCTTCGCCTGTTAAGGCATTTTCGTAGAGTTTTTCAATGCCTTCTATGCCTTTCCCATCAATATTTGTAAAACCAATAATGTGGGCCGTTACCTCTCCTGCAGGGTAATAACGTTTAGACTCATCTAACAAATGAATACCAGGTAAGCGTAATTGGTTAATGTAGTTGGCAACAGCCGGTGTAACTTGGCGCTTTAAATACACAAAACGACGGGTGGGATCATTTAATAAACGCGAATTTATTTTTTTAGGATCGATACGTAAAACATCTGCCAGCTCACGCCAACGCAGATCATTTTCATAATAAACAGAGGTACGCTTATCAAGCTCAGCGGCATTTTCTGCAAGCGTTTTATGATCTTCACCGTTTTTACGTGCTTGTTTTATAACTTTAGCAACAAGTGACTTATGCAATGCTTTAGGATCGGCATACACACTGACTACAGGCACGCTTACAGCAAGCTCTTTGCCTTGACGATCGAAGATCATACCGCGTTGTACATGTAGTTTTTCTACACGAACGGTGCGTTTATCGCTTTCTGAACGGGCTTTATCTGGCTCAATAACTTGTAAATAGGCAGCACGCGACACCAGTGTTACAAACACTAAAAACACCACAGTGCACACCAACATAAAGCGCCATGTGATTAAGTTATTGACCTGTTTTTTGCCGCGATTTCTCATTGTATTATTATTACCTGTTCATCCTGACTGGTAGGGCGCTTCATTTGAAGCTGCGTTGTAGCAACTTCTTCAATGCGCGCATGCTGCGAATAAAACTCTTCTTCTACAAGTAAATAACGCCATTCAAGGTCGAGCTCATCTCGCTCTTGTAGCAGCGTATCTTGCTTAATTAGCTGCGCGCGAGCCGAGTGCGTAACCTGTACTACTGCAAAGCTTGAAGCGAATATCACAACCAACAAGGCCGAGGTTAGCTTGTTAGCTCCTAGGCCTTTTAATATTTCTAAAAATAAATTGGGTTGGCGATGATTCGCTTTAGTGTTCATCCAAGCCTCTGTGCAATCCTAAGTACTGAGCTGCGAGAGCGTGGATTACGCTCAATTTCTTCAGCACTTGGTTTAATAGCTTTACCCACTGCTTTTAACGTCAGGTTTTTATTTATTTGTGCGTCGGTTAAAGGCAGACCTCTGGGTATCGCTTCTCCCTTACTCTGTTTTCTAATAAATTGCTTCACTATTCTGTCTTCAAGCGAATGAAACGAAATAACCACTAAACGTCCACCTGGCTTTAATACTTTTACAGCGGCTTGCAGTGCGGTTTGAATTTCTTCCAGTTCACTGTTTATGTAAATTCTGATTGCCTGAAATGTACGTGTGGCTGGGTGCTTAAATTTATCTTTAACGGGCACCGCTTCATCGACTAAATCGGCAAGTTGCTTGGTTGTGGTAATTGGCGTGTGCTCTCTTACCTCAAGTACTTTGTGGGCAATACGCTTACCGAATTTTTCTTCACCGTAGGTTTTAATTACATGGGTAATGTCTTCAAGCTCAGCTTCGGCTAGCCACTGCGCTGCACTGCGCCCACTTGTTGGGTCCATGCGCATATCAAGAGGGCCGTCCTTCATAAAGCTAAAGCCACGCTCTGCGTCATCAAGCTGGGGTGAGGACACGCCAATATCTAATAAAATGCCATCAACTTTACCTAACAGATCGTTTTGCTCTGCAACATCGTATAAGTTAGAAAAGCGGGTGTGAGCTATAGCAAAGCGAGCGTCATCGGCAAATTTTTCAGCCGATTTTATTGCTTGTGGGTCTTGATCAATGGCCTGTAAACGCCCTTGCTCACCAAGTCGAGCAAGTATTTGACCTGAGTGTCCGCCACGTCCAAAAGTACCATCCATGTATATGCCGTCTGGCTTAATTGCAAGAGCATCGATGGTTTCGTCCATTAATACGGATACGTGTTCAAATTGCGCAGTCATTAGCTTGTGTTTGCCTTTTTTAGTGCCGTTAGAGTGTGAAATTATCTAAATCTTGGTTTGCTTCAAAATCGCCGAGCCTTTCCAGCTCAGTGTCTTGGCGCATTTGTTCGTGCCAACGCGCTTCATCCCAAATTTCAAATTTATTCATTAAACCAACTAGCATGATCTTTTTGCCAAGTTCTGCGTGGCTACGCAATGAAGGCGCCAGCAAAATTCGACCATTTTTATCAAGTTGATACTCTGTGGCATTACCTAACAACATACGTTGCATTCGGCGAGCGCGTGGATTCATATTAGAGATTTTAGATAAGCGGCTTTCTATTTCTTGCCACTGTGCAAGAGGATACAACCATAAACACGGCTCGTTTAGCGCAATGGTACATATTACCGTTCCTTGATCTTCAGACAGCAAAGCGTCTCGGTACTTAGTCGGTACCGCAAAACGTCCTTTATCATCCAAGCTCAGTGAACTAGCGCCACGAAACATAAAAAGCCTACTTTTAAATTGTGTAATCGAGTTTCGATTAATTTGATCCAGTTAGATCCACTAAAAACCACTTTTTACCACAGTGCTCCAGTTTAGGGCTTGACAAGCCTTTTTGTCAAGTAAGCTGACCAGCTTTAACGTCTCGCTAAGCTAGAAAAAATAAGGCTTTACGCAAAGCGATTGAATTACGTGGGAAAAAGTGGAGGTAGTAGATAAAATTTTTTTTAAGCGATACTAATAACGTTTGGTTTACATAATTTGCTTACTGAATAATCAATGAATAATTACAAAAAAATGAATCTAGGGCCTGTTGACCTTTAAGGATTATAATTTGTTCAATCTAGGGGGTATTTAATCGCGGCGTGAGGTTTGTAACCTAGTGGGCTAAGTAAAAACCGAGTAACAAAGAGTAAATGCCCCCTAGGCAGAACCCTTCGGGCAGCGCCTGTTTGACATTTATACGTCGTTATCGCCTATTTATGGGGAATAACCACACTACATAGGCTCTACCTTGCCTAAATCCCAAACAGACTGCTGCAAATTAAATCTCGAAAGGTAAACAGGCCCTAGGTTTATAGGCATGTAAAATTTACTTAGCACAGCAGCAATACTTACTTCATGCTGCTTTTTATTTAATCTACCGCACCCTACCTTAAATATATAAAAACAATAAAATCAAGTGGTTAAATTATTTTTAATGGTTGGTTTAATCGTTGCATCTGCTATAGCACCAGTTAAATTTTTTTATTTTATTTATTAAGGATTGATTATGGCTACTGCAACAAATACAAAACCGAATACTGAAACAAACATGAAACCTGATCTTAAACAAAAAGAGAGTGAGGCACCGTTGACTGAAAAAGCAACGTCTGTAGCACACGATGCAGTAGATGCACTTTCAAGCAAGGCATCAGTTGCTGAGTCAAGCGTACGTAAAGGCGCTTCAAGCTCTGCAGAAGCGCTAAGCGAAAAACAACTTATTGCTCGTGAAAAACTAACTGAGTGCAGCGCAAAAACGCGTGCTTTTGCCTCAGAAAATCCGCTAGCAACAGCGGGTATTGCTTTTGCGGCGGGTATGCTTGTAACGTCACTATTTCGTCGTAAGTAATAAATAATGAGTAGCTCACAAACAACAGCAACCACGGACGGTAATGCTCAAAATCAAACAACTGATGACCCTAGCCAAAAGGATGATTGGCAGGATCATATAGCAAAGATCATTGAATACTCTGACCAGCTCAAGGAGGATTATAAAACGCAAGGAAAGCTTACCCACCAACTTGCAAAGGCTGAGTGGAAGCTGTCGTTACGATCAATGGCGTTGATCACTATATTTTTAGGATGTTTTGCCAGTGGTTTGATTTTGTTGTGGGCCGGCTTACTAGGTGCAATTGGCTACGGTGTATATGATTTATTTGGCTCGGTTTGGCTTAGCTTTGCTACTGCTGCACTCGCGCAAATAATTTGTTTAATTTGGCTTTGGCGAAATACCGTATACCTAAGCAATAAAATTGGCTTTAGTAAAACGATTAAAAGTTTAAAGCAACTTTTAAATCTATAAGGAAATAACCATGCTCGTTAATTTTCTAATTAAAGAACCCAATGAGAACGTTGACACGTTAAATAAGCAGATGGATTTACAGCATGCATTAAAGCGCCAGCACCATGCAGCAATAAAGTACCGCTTTAAGCGCTTTGCAGCCACCAAGGTAGGATTGGCATCAGCCTTTTTAGCCGGAGCAACGGTTCAAGCTGGCAAAAGCGAAACGAGCTTTGTGCGAAAATACGGCTGGCTGGTAAAGTTATTTGCATAGCAGCAATTGCATTTATAAAAGCTTTTTAAAAGTGCAATTGCCGCTTACTTTAATGCCTTCTAATACCTCTTAGCCCAACTTGTCTCTATTATGGTTTTGGCTGAAGTTTAACGCCGGCCCTTTTGGTATAATTTGCGTTGGGTTGATCATTGTGTGGCTAAAATAGTAATGCCGCTTAATATGCTCAAGGTTAACCGTACTGGCTACTCCCTCTATTTGGTATAACTCACGTACATAGTTACTCAGCGCTGGGTAGTTTTCAATGGTGCGTAAATTACACTTAAAATGCCCTACATACACGCTATCGAACCGAATGAGTGTGGTAAATAAACGCCAATCCGCTTCAGTTAATGTGCTCCCCATCAGGTAACGATTTTTACTTAGTATGCCCTCTACTTTATCAAGTGCTTTAAATAACGCAGTAAATGCATCTTCATATGCTGTTTGTGTGGTTGCAAAACCCGCTTTATATACCCCATTATTAATATTGGTATAAACAAGGTCGTTAATTTCGTCAATATCAGCTTGTAGTGATTGTGGGTAATAGTCATCCGTATTATTCGTAATTTCATTAAATGCGGTATTAAACATACGAATAATATCTGCAGATTCATTACTAACAATTTTATTTTGCTGCTTATCCCAAAGCACAGGCACAGTTACTCGCCCACTGTAATTTTCATCGTGCTTAGTATAAATTTGATGTAAGTATTCACTATTAAATAAATCATCGCCGCTACTGAGGTTATCTTTATCAAAGCTCCACCCCTTATCTAACATATCTGGGCTGACTACCGATACGCTAATAATATCGCTTAGGCCTTTTAGCTGTCTGAATATAAGTGTGCGATGCGCCCACGGGCACGCTAAGGCAACATATAAGTGATAGCGATTTGCTTGCGCTTTAAATCCGCCGTTTCCTGTAGGTCCAGGGCTGCCATCTTTTGTGATCCAATTACGAAGCTGCGCTGCTTCGCGTTTAAATTTACCATTATTCGAGTCGGTGTCGTACCATTTGTCTTGCCATTGGCCATCAACTAATAAACCCATAATAACCTCCTCAATTAACTATTAAATGTTGCCAAATTCGCCGTTTTGATAATCACGCACCGCTTGTTTAATTTCCTCTTGCGTGGTCATTACAAATGGGCCCATATGTGCAATAGGTTGCTCAAGTGGGTTACCCGCTAAAATAAGTATCCCCGCCCCCTTTTGTGAAGATATATCAATGTCACTGTTTTCACTTAATATAAGCAACTTGCCAGCATTAAATGTTTGCTCGTCACCTGTAATAAGCTCACCTGTATGAACATAAATCATCACTTTACGTTGTTTAAGCCCTGCTAACTGCATGCGTGTATTAACGGGGAGAGTAACATTGGCCAGTGCAGCATTGGCCGCTAAGCTTTGCAAACTCGACGTTAACGTACAATCTTCAAACTGCCAATTCCCCGCAAGTGCGCTAAAGCTCACGCCGTGCTTGTTAGTGACTTCAGGCGCTGGATTTTGTGTAGTATCTTGATAACGTGGCGCACGCATTTTTTCGCCACTGGGCATATTGATCCAAATTTGAAAGCCATGCAGCCCCTCTTTTGCATCTGTTAGTGGCATTTCACTGTGCATTACGCCTCTACCTGTACTCATCCATTGTACATCGCCAGATCGGATCGCTTTTTTGTTACCCATTTGATCTTGGTGTTCAAAGCCACCTTTAATAATGTACGTAAAGGTTTCAATGCCGCGATGAGGGTGCGGTGGAAAGCCACCAATATAGTCACTTTCATTGTTAGACTTTAGCTCATCAATCATTAAAAAAGGGTCGAGATATTTGCCATCAAAACCAGGTATTCGACTTATGTTTACACCATCACCATCTTGGGTGGCGTAAGCAGTTAACACTTTTGCTATGTTCATATTTAAAATACTGTAGTAGATTAATTAATGAGCTTATTAAAGCATTCATAAAACAATACGACTATGTCTTTAAATCGAGCAAAACATTCTATTTTTTAGAAAGTTGAGTGCTTATTTTGATAATTCGTTTATTTGGCATAATAAGCTTCATGATTAAAAACACAGACTTAAGCTGATTTCTAATAACTTTTTAGTGCAACCCTATATTTTGTATGGTTATTTTTGGCTTTTATGTCTACAATCACTTTTTAGGGACGCAGAGCTTAAGGAAAACTTATTTTTACTTCATCGCTTAAAAGTCAGCTGTATAGGCTACTCATCCTACTTAGTATTCCCGGCGCCGCTGTGACGGTATTTACGCTATGGTATGAGCGTGATGCTGCCATAGAAAAAAGTGAAGAAAGAATAGTAAATATCGCTAAGCACTTGACACAACATCAAAAAATCATGGTTGATGATGTTAAACGTATTACTATTTATTTAGCCGATAAAACTGCAAAAAATGAAACACTCCCCACAACTTGTCCTAACTATTTTTATGAAATAAAAGCCCTTCACCAGAATATTGCAAATATAGGTATTGTTGATAAAAACGGCGACCTACAATGCGTGACAAATGGTCGTAGTAAAAATATTAATATTAGCGATCGTACTTATTTTCAAAATGCCATTAGTAATAAAAGTTTTTCGGTGGGGTATTTTCAATACGACCGAAGTATTCAAGCGCAAAGTGTCAATTTTGCCTACCCAATTATAGATAGTAATAACCAATTAAAAGGCACACTAGTTACCGTTATTGCATTGAATTGGTGGAATATCGCCTTAAGCGAAGCAAAATTACCTAACAATGCCAAGGCCGTTATTGCCGACTCTAACGGCTTAATACTGGCCAACTACCCTAATCAACCACGTAATTTAGGCCAAAAAATTACCGACATAGATTTACTTCACGATAAAAGCTCGTTAACCGTGTTTAAAAATGCAGAAGGCGAAAATCAGGTTTTTCACCGCTCAGTTATATACGAAGACGACCATGATAATAATTTAGATATTTATATAGCCGTTTCGGTTGAAGACTTTATTAATACAGTTAATAAAAACTTTGCTAAAACTATTTTTGCGTTTTTATCGGCTATTGCCTTGTTGGTGTTGCTCGCTAGGCGCTTAATTAAACAAAGTATATTTAAGCCTATCGCTAATTTAACCAAAGCCACAGATGAACTGGCAAATGGCACTATGCCCAAACATATTAAAAAGCCTAACAGCCCAGAGCTGCGTGCGCTTTATGACCGTTTTGCTGTTATGGCACAAACCCGGTTATCTGCAGAGGCTAAATTAAAAAATAAGCACAACGAGTTAATGAGCTTATTAAATGCTTTACCCGATACCTACATACGTATAAATGCCCAAGGCAAAATCCTTTATATTGGCGGCTATATTAGCCCTGTGCTAAACGTTGAGACAGGCAAAGTTTTAAAATTAGTTGATGTACTCTCTGAGGCCAACGCAGAGTTACTGCTTTCTCAATTAGGTACTTTAGAGGGCTCACAAACCGTTGAATTTACATTGTTTAAAAAATCTAAAGAGCACTTTTTTGAGGCAAGAACCAATGCACTCACTAATAATGAATACATTATTGTTCTTAGAGATATAAGCCAAAAAAAGGTCAACGAAAAAGCACTTCATTTAGCGTCGCTTGTTTACAGTAATAGTAGTGAAGGGATGATGATTACAGACCCCGACGGCATTATTTATGACGTAAACCCTGCGTTTTGCGAAACAACCCAATACAGCAAAGAAGAAGCGATAGGTAAAACCAGTCGGATTTTAGCATCTGGCAAACACTCAAAAGCATTTTACGAAAAAATGTGGGCAGAGCTCAGAGAAACTGGCCGTTGGCAGGGTGAGATAATTAATCGTAAAAAAAATGGCGACACCTATACCGAATTTCTGATCATAGATACCGTTTACGATGATAAAAACATGCCTACTCGCCGGGTGGCCATTTTTACCGACCTAACAGAAAAAAAACAAGCCGATGAAACCATATGGCGAAAAACTCACTTCGACCACTTAACTGATTTACCAAATAGGCTAGAGCTTAAAGAGCGTTTAAATAAGCGTTTTGATGAAGTAACAGGCGACAAATGCGAACTTGTTGTGATGCTGCTCGATATTGATCACTTTAAAGATATTAACGACACGTTAGGCCATCATTATGGCGATAATCTACTTAAATTAGCTTCTCAACGGATAATTCAAGCTGCAATAAACGCCAGTTTTGTCGCGCGTATTGGCGGTGATGAGTTTGTGATTGTATACGACCATGTTAAAAGCAGTCGCCATATAAACCAAATTGCCAGCAATATATTGCAAAGCCTTTCATCAAGTATACAGCTTGAAGACGAGGAGCTATTTATTAGCGCTAGTATGGGCATTGCATGCGCACCTAGCGATGGCCAAAGTACAGAGCTGCTATTAAAAGCTGCCGACCAAGCCATGTATAAAGCTAAAAATAACGGCCGTAATGGGTTTGAGTTTTTTTCAAAAGATATGCGTATTCATGCGCAAGCGCGTATGCAGCTATTAAAAGATTTACGCACCGCCATAGAGCTTGAACAATTTGAGCTATTTTATCAGCCTATTGTGGCATTAAACGATTTGCACATTCATAAAGCCGAAGGGCTTATTCGCTGGCACCACCCTAAAAAGGGGTTAGTCTCGCCGGCGACGTTTATACCGCTTGCTGAGGAAACTAGGCAAATAAATGCACTGGGCCAATTTGTATTTACACAAGCAATACACACCCTAAAAGAAATAAATACCACCATGGGGGAGCAATTTCAAATTAGTATAAATGTCTCTCCTGTGCAGTTATCAACAATCGATAGCGGAATTGACGATTGGTGTGAGGTTTTAAAAGCAGCCAAACTACCCGCCTCCTCTATTGTGGCCGAGATCACAGAAGGGCTTATGGTTAACCCAGAGCCACTAACTCAAAGTCGCTTAAAAACATTAGTCCAGTCAGGTGTGCAATTAGCGCTAGATGACTTTGGCACCGGCTATTCATCGCTCGCGTACCTGCAAGAAATGGATACCGATTACCTAAAAATAGATAAACGCTTTATTGATAATATTAAAGCTGGGAGCCAGGAGCTTGCTTTATGTGAAGCCATTATTGTAATGGCCCACCAGCTTGGCCTAAAAGTTATTGCCGAAGGAATTGAAACGCAGCAACAAATGCAGCTACTACTAAAAGCAGGATGCGACTACGGGCAAGGTTATTTGTTTTCAAGGCCAGTGCCTAAAAAAGAGTTTATGACGCTGCTGAGCAGCAAAAAAATGGTAATTGCCAATAATAAATAAGTAGTTACGCAATAAATAGAGTGCCTACACGGTCAGGTAGTTTAATCAATAGTAAGTAGTAACAAGGTTTAAAATGGCAAAGGCAACACTCGAGCAATGGAGAATGTTTAAAGCTGTTGTAGAGCATGGTGGATTTGCCGGTGCTAGCAGCGCGGTATTTAAAAGCCAATCAACCGTGCACCATGCAGTGCAAAAGTTAGAGTCGGCACTGCAAGTAAAATTGCTTGAAGTAAAAGGCCGTAAAGCGTATTTAACCGAAAACGGTAAGCTTATATTGCGCCGCGCCGAATTTTTAATAGATGAAGCCAGCAAAATAGAATCGGTTGCTAATACGTTAAGCGAAGGTATTGAAAGCACATTAAAAATAGCGGTAGATGAAGTGTTTCCGCAGCATTTATTGTACCAAGCGCTAAGCCATATTAATGAGCAATACCCACTGGTAAAAATAGAACTGATAGAAAGCGTACTTAACGGTGCAAACGAATTACTTACCAATGCAGTGGTCGACTTAGCAATTACTTCTATTGCGCTTTATGGCATTAATTGCCATAGCTTGTGCGATATAGAATTTATTGCCGTTGCGCACCCTGATCACCCCTTACACCAGCGCACTGAACCACTGACCTACAGAGAGCTTAAATTACACAGGCAAATAGTTGTTCGCGATTCGGCCACCCACACCAGCCACGACGACGGCTGGCTTGGGGCAGATATGCGCTGGACAGTAAGTCACTTACGTAACTCTATTGATATGGTTAGCCAAAACTTTGGTTATGCATGGCTGCCTAGTGCACAAATTAAACCTTACTTTAAAAACAACACACTTAAGCCCCTTAATTTAGAGCAAGGTACAACCCGCTCCTTAAAGCTTTATTTAATGTGCACCGACAATGACCGTTTAGGCCCCGTTGGCCAAGCATTTACTCAGCATCTCATAAGCTTGTGCAATAACGAGCCGGGCTAAGAGTTTATCGGCTCATCTACATCAAGGTGATCAGCAACGTAGGCGCCGCGTTTACCGCGTTCTTTAGCGGGGCCTTTGGTACTATCTTTCGCTGTTTGTTGTTCGGTTGCCGCATTTATTACCGCCCCAAGCGTAATAATATAGGCACTTATATAGAGCCACATTAGCATAATCACTACCCCGCCTAACGAACCATACGTTTCGTTGTAGCTTGCAAAGTGAGACACATAAAACGAAAAACCAATTGAGGCTAAAATCCATAATACAGTCGCAATACAAGAACCAAGTGTGATCCAGCGCCATTTAGCGGGTTTTCGGTGTGGTGCATAGCGATACAAAAGCACCAACGCAAAATTAAACATAAAGGCGAGTAATGGCCACGATATTAACTTTATTAGTAAGTCTATACTTTCTTTTAAGCCCACTAAATTAAGAACTATGGGTAAAATACCTATAATTAGCAAAGCAAAAATAGCCACTAAAATAGCCCCTACCGAAAATAAAAAACGTACTAACTGAGCATGAAAAAAAGAGCGTTTTTCGTATTCATGATAACTAATATTACAGGCAGTAATAAGCGCTTGGCTGCCTTTAGAGCTACTCCAAATAGTAAGAATAAGTGTACCAATTGCACTTAAGCTTAAACTGGCGTTAGAGGTTTGAGCCAAGCTCGAGACCTGAGATAAAATTAAATCGCTCGTGCTTTGCGGTAATAAGGTAACTATTTTACTTAAGTGTTCACTAATATCGGTGGGCGATGAAAAGTACGCATACACAGAAACCATTGCAGCAATAGCAGGAAAAATAGCAAGTAAGGCATAAAACGCAACGCCCGCTGCAACCAGCGATAAGTTGTCTTGGCTCATTTGCTTAAAAATACGTTTGGCTATGTCCCACCAACCAATAACCGGAATGTGCACTGGCTGCTCGGCATGTTGTCCCCGTTTAGGTTTGCTCATTGTTTGCTCCTTTTTAGCCTATTATCGAGCAAAAAGTTTGCCAAGCTGTGCTTATGGCATTGGTATTAAACTTGCTGCTTGCTAGATTATTTAAAATACCAAGGTAATACGCCATGAACAGCCTTATAACTATGCTAATTGCAGTGAACACCACGGCTGTGAATGCCTTAAACACCCCAGAAAGCGTGCTCAGTTGGCAGTATTTATACGCCCAAAGTTTGCAATTACTTCACGCAACAGCGCAAATATTACCCACTCTTTTATTAGGTTTTATACTTTTAACTATTAGCTACTTTGTCGCCAGTCCCTTGTCTAAGGTGTTAGTAAAACCGCTCATTTATATGACCGACAGTAAACTTGTGCACTTAGTGGCCAAACGCGGGATTAGCATTTTAATTTTATTGCTGGGCGTGTATTTATTTTTACGTTTAGCAGGACTTACCGAATTTGCTATTGCCATTATGAGCGGTACCGGATTAATAGGCTTAATATTGGGCTTTGCCTTTAGAGACATAGCAGAGAACTTTATTGCTAGCTTGCTGTTGAGCGTTCAACGGCCATTTAAAATAGACGATGTAATAGAAGTCGATGGCCGCTTAGGTGTGGTTAAAAAGGTCACCGCTCGCGCAACCACCTTAGTTGATTACGATGGCAACCATATACAAATACCTAACGCCACGGTTTATAAAAATACCATTAAAAACCTAACTGCAAATCCAAAAATGCGTGCCAAGGTGGTGATTGGCATAGGTTACGATAACGATATTCGTTACTGCCAAACACTCGCCCTTGAAATTGCAAACAAGCAAACGGGTGTGATTACTGAGCCACCAGCACAAGTACTGATCAATAATTTAGGCAGCTCAACAATTAACTTTAATCTGTTTTTTTGGGTTAACAGCGAACAACATAGTCCGTTAAAAGTGGCCTCGCAGTTAATGCGTGAGCTAGTAACCGAATTTACAGCGCAAAACATCAGTATGCCAGATGATGCCCGCGAGCGTATTTTACTCAGTGCACCTGATGAGAGTGATACACAAAAGCCCACCAACAAAGCTGAGCAACCTTTAACTACTCAGCAAAGCTCTAAGCAGCTGCAGCAGCAAAATGAAACGGTTGATGATGTAAGTAGTGATACCGACGAAATTCGTGATCAAGCCGAAAAATCACGGGATCCTGAACAGGGTAAAAATATTATCTAAGCTAAACGTATAAGAAAAAATAAAACCACATACAGCCAATTTACAGCTTAATAATGTTTTAAACCCTAAAAAATCAAAAAATATGATTAATTAATGCATTAAATATAACTTTTGTTATACCAATAATAAAAGTTATACACCTATCAACTAATTGATTATAAATGAGTTATTTATAAACCATCATTTAAGCCGCCTTTAACCCGCCTTTAATTATTAATAATTATTCAAAAAGTTATATTAACAAACCACCAACCAAAAACAATAAAACCAATAACATTCAATACGTTATTAACAAAACCGTGCTTGGCATTATTAATGCAATAACAATAATCTAACAACTTTAGAGCTTAATTATGCACGTGTACAAACAACCCCTATCTAAAAAGGCTAACGAAAGCTTGTCCATAAAATTGCAAGCCCCTTGTGCGGCCTGTGCACGTGCCAGTGCAATATGCGCGTTAACGCCCTAAGCAAAAGTTAAATAGCTCCCACTAAATATTATAAATAATTGGAATAACACTATGACCAGTACAACAAGTATTAATAACAACGAGCCTAAAAAAATGGCGCTCTGGCTAAAAATACTCATAGGTATGATAGCGGGTATTATTGCCGGCATGCTGTTAGGCAATAATGCTGAATATATAAAACCAATTGGCCAGCTATTTATTAGCGCCATAAAAATGTTAATTGTACCGCTTATATTTTGCTCATTAATTGTTGGTGTTACCTCAATGAAAGACACCACTAAAATGGGTCGTATTGGTGTTAAGTCAATCGTATTTTATTTAGCCACCACCGCAGTAGCTATTTCGATTGGTTTGGGTCTTGGGTTGTTGTTTGAACCTGGCGCAGGCTTAAATATGGTTGCAACCACAGTAGCCGATGCTAAACCAAGCCCTACCTTAGTAGACACCATTGTAGGTTTAGTACCAAAAAACCCAGTGGGCTCATTAGCCTCAGGTAATATTTTACAAATTATAGTGTTTGCGTTGAGCTTAGGCATTGCTTTAAACCTAATTGGTGAAAAAGGCGAACCCGCTAGCAAAATGTTTGAAAGCCTAGCCGATGCAATGTACAAATTAACTGAGCTTGTAATGAAGCTGGCGCCATACGGTGTATTTGCATTAATGGCTTGGGTATCTGGCAAGTATGGACTGGATGTTTTACTGCCACTTATAAAAGTAATTGGCTTAGTGTACCTAGGCTGCATTATTCACGTTTTAGTGTTGGGTGGCGGCTTTGTAGGCCTACTAGGCAAGCTCAATCCACAACGTTTTTATAAAGGTATTATTGAAGCGCAAATTATTGCTTTTACCACCACAAGTAGCTCAGGTACTTTACCTGCCAGCATTAAATGCGCCACTCAAAACTTAGGTGTATCGCGTACTGTATCAAGCTTTGTACTGCCAGTAGGCGCCACTATTAACATGGATGGCACCGCTTTATACCAAGGCGTATTAGCACTGTTTATTGCCCAAGCCTTTGGTATTGACCTCACCACAACAGATTACTTAACCATTATAGCTACAGCTACTTTAGCCTCTGTAGGCACCGCTGGTGTACCCGGAGCAGGCCTTATTATGCTTTCGCTAGTACTGACCACCGTTGGCCTGCCACTTGAAGGCATTGCAATAGTTGCCGGTATTGACCGAATTTTAGATATGGCGCGCACCACCATAAATGTAACTGGCGATTTAATGGTTACTTTATTAATTGGTAAAAGCGAAGGCGAGCTTGACGAAACCCTTTACAACCAAGACAACACAGCGGCTCAACCCGCTAAGCAATAACCCTCGATTTAGTAATTTTATAGAGAACAAACCATGACTAGTAAACTTATCTATTTACCCGTTGCATTAGGTGTTATTGCCTTAGCTAAACCTGCCCACGCAGATATTACAATTGAAGGTTTAAATGGCCTTGAAGCCGTTAAGCTATTTGGCGATATGCGTATGCGCTTTGAGCGCACCGAAGGCGATACAATTGACTCAACAAGCCGCGCCCGTTTGCGTGCCCGATTTGGTATTAAATACGCAGCTACCGAGAACTGGTCAGCGCAAATGCGCTTTAGAACAACCTCAAGCCAACACGATTCAACCCATCAAACCTTTGGTATCACCGATACCAGCGATAACGATGACTTTGGTTTAGACCGCGCCTTTATGAAGTACACAGGGCTTAGTAACACCCAAGTATATATTGGTAAGGCGGCCCCCGTTTATATGCATTCATCAGAGCTACTTTTTCGTGACGATATAGCGCTAGAAGGTGTACAAGCTAACTGGAGTAACAATACGTTTAGCGTTAATGCGGGGCATATTATTCTTGAAGAAAATGTCGATAATGGCGAAGGCAATCGCGATGCTAGCTGGCAACAGCTACAAGGTGTATATGCTACAAGTTTTAATAACATTAACGTTAAAGCCGGTATTGGCGGAATTTTTGTTAGCGCCTCAGATACGGCCTATGCCAGTGCTGAGTCGGGCCTTGATGATGACCAAGCAGGCAACGTAATGACCTACAACCTTGATGTACGTTATGGCGCAGTGCGCTTTGCAGCCGATTACTACACAAGTGAAGCCGATAGCGAAAATACAGCGTTTACTGTACATGCTCGTTATCAAATTAATAAACAGTTTGGCCTGCGTTTTTACGTGCTACGTACCGAAGCCTATGCATTACCTATGAACGGCGCGTTTACGCAAACTAATACTCCGGGTTCTTATACCAATATTAAAGGCACACGCGTACAGCTAGATTACAAAATTGCAGAGAACCTAAATGCCGATTTAAGGTGGTTTAGCGTGGATAATATTAATAACGATATACCCACTAACAACAATGGCCGCGATCGCATTCAAGTAAACCTAAACATGAAGTTTTAGTACTAAGGCATGTTGACCAATCGTGATTAAATTTACAGTAGTGAGTTTAGTATTTAGCAAAAGCGATTATTAAGCCCACTCGCTTAAAAGCCAAGCGCCTTGCTTAGACTGCCCTAGCTTGAAAAACGTTAATCTACACAGGTCAACATCCTCTAAATAGGCCCAACCAATAAAAGCGATTTAATAGCCGATATTAAATCGCTTTTATTTTATTAAACAGCCTTAAAAAGACATAACTTCCTTACAAAAACCTTAATTAACAATTAATTTATTCTTATTTAGTTTAAAGTATAAATAGATAAGACTTAAAACCATGATAAATTCGTTAGTACCTAATTTATATAAAATTAAAATACAGACTATAGTCCCCTGCTGCCAACTAAAAACAACCTTTTTGCGGCTATAAAAGGAACATAAACGCCATTTTATTTGTACTGTTTAGACAATTTACTAACGCACTACCACAACTAAAAAATGCAGAGGTTTACTCACTTGTTTATTAAACAAAACGCTTGGTTTTATGTATTAAAAATAGCGCTACTAAGCCTACTGGGTATTAATAGCCTAAACTGCATTGCACAAGCTAATTTATCGCAGCCTAAACAAATTATAGTGGGCGGAGATTTTAACTACCCCCCTTATGAGTTTATTAACGAAGATGGCGAGCTTACAGGTTACAACGTAGAACTTAGCCAAGAAATAGCCGCTGTAATGGGGCTTAATATAAAAATAAAGCTAATGCCCTGGGCCGAAATAAGAGCCGAGTTTGACCGTGGAAATGTGGATATTTTACAAGGCATGGCCGCCACACCCGAGCGCACCGACCTGTATAACTTTAGCCCGCACACGTTTGTTAACCACTCTATATTTGCGCGCGACAATAGCCCTAAAATAACGCACTACAGCGAGCTTGAAAACTACCGCGTTATTGTACAAAGCAATGGCTCAGCATTTGATATGCTTAACCACTCAGGCTTAAACATTACCCTTATACCGGTTGAAACCCATGCCGATGCCCTGCGTTTGCTTGCCTCTGGCCGCTATGACTTTGCAGTGGTTTCAAACTTACCCGGCTTATATTTAAGTAAAAAATTGGGGCTATCAAACATCACTGCTATTTCTAGCCTAGAAAGAAACCGGCTTTATGGCTATGCCACTAAAACCGCAGATGAAGCGCTGTTATCGCAATTTACTCAAGGCTTAGCTATTTTAAAAAACACCGGCCGCCAGCAAGAAATTTACGATAAATGGTTTGGCCCGTTAAACGTATCACCTTGGTCAAAAGCTGGCGTAATAGCGGGTATATGTGTAGTGGTGCTGCTACTAATTAGTACCGTAGTGATAATTTGGAACAAAGCCCTGCGCAAAAAAGTAGAAAGCCGCACCAAAGAGCTACAAGCCCAGCAGTTACAGCTACTTCATGCAGATAAAATGGCCTCACTGGGGGTGTTGGTTTCGGGAGTAGCTCACGAAATTAATAACCCATGTAGTATTTTAACGTTAAATTTTCCGTTTATAAAAGAAGCCTTTGAAGATGCAACAGACATACTTGATGAGCATCAAGCACGCCAAGGCGACTTTCTTGTTGCCGGTGTAAGCTATCAGCGCTTTAAACATATGCTGCCAGAAATTTTAGACGATATGCACATCGCCAGTAACAAGGTAAAGGGCATAGTAGAGGATTTAAAAAGCTTTGCCGTAAAAGGTAAAGGGCATAGTAGAGGATTTAAAAAGCTTTGCCGTAAAAGGTGAAGCATCACATGAGAAAACTGAGCAGCTAGATTTAAACCTACTAACAAACCGCTCTATTCGCTTAGTTACAAATCAAATTAAAAACTCGACAAACCACTTAGAGGTTAACTTAGCCAACTCACTGCCTGCGTTTAAAGGCAGCGGCAGCCGCATCGAGCAAGTAATCGTTAATTTAATTTTAAATGCCTGCCAAGCGCTTGAAGACAAATCGCAAAAAATTATTATCACCAGCTATTTCCATACTAAACACAATCAGGTTGTGCTGAGCATTGAAGATCAAGGCGTAGGCATTGATCAACAGCACTTAATTAAGCTCACCGACCCCTTTTATACCACCAAACGACAATCTGGCGGCACCGGCTTAGGGCTTTCTGTATCAGCGGGGATCGTGGCAGATCACCAAGGCCAACTCACCTTTAAATCAACCCTCGGTAAAGGCACAAAAGTAAAGCTATCACTACCCTTATTACAACACGAGAGTGAACTATGAATACTAATTTATATCCTAGTTTTGAGGTCCTCATTTGTGATGACGACAACAGCTTTTTACGAAGCATATCGTTTGCAATAGAGCGCTACTGCGGCATTAACAACATTGTACAATGTAATGATAGCCGCGATGTAATTGCCAAACTAAACCAAGGGAATGTTCGCGTTGTATTGCTTGATTTAAACATGCCACATATCAGTGGCGATGAGCTTATAGCGCAAATTACAGAGCTTTTTCCACACATTTCGGTGGTGATCATCAGCGGCATTAACCAAGTAGAAGCCGCTGTAAAATGTATAAAATTAGGTGCTTATGGTTATCATGTAAAAACAGAAGATCCCGAACGCCTAAGCAATAGCATAATGCAGGTGGTGCGTTTTCAAGAGCTAAACTTAGAAAACCAAGCCATGCGCGGCTACCTACTAGAAAACCAAACAAGCCTGCACCCTGCGTTTTCTAAAATTATTAGTGTGGATCATCAAATGCACTCGGTGTTTAATTACATTGAGTCTATATCAAATAGCCAACAACCTATTCTAATTACCGGAGAAAGCGGCGTAGGAAAGGAGCTTATAGCCAGAGCCATTCACGAAACCAGTAGCTGCACTGGCGAGCTTGTGTGTGTAAACGTAGCTGGCCTTGACGATAACTTATTTTCGGATACCTTATTTGGCCATAAAAAAGGCGCTTTTACAGGCGCTGAGCAAGCCCGCAAAGGCATGATAGAACGCGCATCAGGCGGAATACTATTTCTTGATGAAATTGGCGATTTAAACCTGGCCTCGCAAGTAAAGCTATTAAGGCTTTTGCAAGAAGGCGAATATTACCCAGTAGGCAGCGATACCCCAAAGCGCATCAACGCGCGCATTATTGCAGCCACCCACCAAAACTTACTCACTAAAAAAGAAAATGGCGAATTTAGAAACGACCTATACTACCGTTTAAAAATTCATCATTTAAATATTCCGCCGCTTAGAGAGCGCAAGCAAGATATAGCCTTATTACTCGAGCACTTTTTAACGCTTGCCGCACAAGAATTTAATAAACCGGTGGCAAGTATTCCAAAAGAATTATTAATTTTACTCGAAAACTACGCTTTCCCAGGCAATATAAGAGAGCTGCGCGCCATGGCCTTTGATGCAATGAGCACCCACCAAAGCGGCGCACTGTCTATGAAAGCGTTTGAAAGCGTACGCAGCGCCGTGCCCAAATTAGATATGCAAGCCCAGCTTGCCAAGCCGTTATTTGAGTCAACATCAACGCTACCCACTTTAAAACAAGCCGCAGAATTACTGGTGGCAGAAGCGATGAAACGTAGCAACTCAAATCAATCTATGGCAGCGCAACTACTCGGTATATCGCAACCAGCACTCAGTAAGCGACTTAAAAAAGGACAGCCTGAGCCTTAAAAAACAACAAAGTACTTAATCAAATTTTAGGCACAAAAAAGCCCGCAGCGTTAACTACGGGCTTTTTTGTTGAATGAGTGAGTTAGCCATATAAGTTAACAGGGAGACTTAAATATAAACATAAAAATCAATACGTTATATTAATTGTGGCAAACGTAAATGTAGATTTTGGCACACTATTTGGCACAATTCCAATTACGTATTAAGGTTTTAATAAAAGCCTTTTGAGCTTTTGTAACTCAGCTAATGATCCGCCCATTAATTTATCACCAAAACCTTTTACTTCAACCTTAGCAAGATTTCGAGATAGCCTCTTCTTCTCATTAGAATTATTAAGAGTAGATCTTAATCCAACCACGCCTGAATATTTTAGAGTATTAATTTCATAATCACTAAAGTATTTATTGTCGGTAATACTATACATTCTTACTTTATTTGATTTTTCAAGAATACTACAAATGTTTTTTAACTGAACCCTTAATTTGTCTATCTTAGGTCTTTTTAATTGAACTTCAATTCTGTTAAGTGAATCTGAACAATTAGATCCTTGTTGTAAAGACTTATTATATACTTGCAATCTAAACTCACTCGCACCAACTATCTTTGTCTCCATAACTGACTCACTATTAAAATAGTTATTTAACTTAGAAGAACCACTTATATTTATTATGGTATCTTTAACTGAATCACCTTTAAAATCTAATGCAAAATCAACTCTAGAAATTAAGGACTCATTAACTATCTCACTATAATTCTTACCTACTAATGACTTTAGCTTAGAGAAAAAAAACCTAAGATATTTCTCACTTGTAAATGCAGGGTTCCACCTTACCTTTAAATAATTACGCGCCTTTCCCTTTGGAGAGTAATCAATATAAAAGTGTTCATTTTCGTTAAAAGCTTTTCGATTATAATACCGACACTTCTGTTTTTTCTTAGATCTCTTTTCTATTAGATCTTCATTTGAAAGCTCTTGAATTAATTTTTTAACATGCCTTTTTTTTACATTTAAGGTTATAGCAAAAAAATCAAGGTGACTTGAAGACTCAACACCACAGAAGTCTTTTACTGTCTTTTTGTTTTCAGCTTTAGTTTTTATAAGATTATTTATCTTTGGATGCTTAAATGAATTTTCTTTTTTCAAGTATTTGTAGGTATCTAAGCTCCAAAAAACACAGTCAATTTCTCGATAATCATAACCGTATCTCGAAATAAACTGATCAATTGAGAACTCTTTAACTTCACTTCTACCTATTGAATAGGTATATATTTTATTACTATACTCAATAACAGTATCTATTAACGATAAACTAATCGAATGTTCACCTACCTCATCATGTCCAACTAACCTGATGTTATAATTGAGCAATTCATCTGTATCTTTCATGTTTAGTCCTAACCTTTAATGTGGACTTACTTTTTACAGATTTAAATTATTAAGATTACAGGCACTGTTTCGTCACCTTTGCAAATAGTCGTAACTAAAAGACACTTGACAAAAACCGTTCCAGAACTAAACTTAACCTCATTCGTTCCGAAACGATAATGAACACAAAAAAGTTCCAGAACGAAAAAGTATAATAATGAAATTGGAGTTTTATAATGAATAGAAAGAGCATTAAAATTTGGGAATGGTATATTTCACATAATGAATTATACAATAAGGAAATTGAACCAGAGTTGAAAATTGAAATAATAAATACAAAGGAAAAAATATCAAAATACTCAAAATCAAAAATAAATAATATAAACGAATTAATTGAGACATTAACATCATTAAAAACCCCAAGTGAATTATTAGAAAATGAGCTTGAAGAAAAACTCACAGGATTAAAAAATATTTTCAATCGAGTTAAACCACTTTTAAGAATGCTAGATAAAAAAATTTGGGATAATTACCTAGCTAGAATAAGAAAGTTAAAATTCAATAATAAAAGAATAACAATATCTATAAACAAAGGTATTTATTCTAATCTGAAAAAAATACTAAATATAGAAAGTAATATAGATGAATCCAAATATCACGATCATCTTTTTGAGCAATTAATTGCAGAGCTAGAAAAGGTTGAACATATAGAACCAATAACATTATCTGAAAGGGACATTGGTAAATCTAAAGTATCAATTGTAAGACCGCTTACAAAAAAATAGTTACAGTCTCTATAGCAATTAAACAATTGTTGCAGCTACGAGCTAGAACACATAATCTGTTACAACCTCGACTTAATTAAAAACCTATGCGCCGTTTACAATCGCCTTTCAACTTCTGCTCTTCAAACAAAAACTCTAATACTTCAATTGATGTCGGCGCTTTATTCAAAAAACGCATTTTTCGTGCTATTACGCTAAAATCACCAGGAGTTATACGATCTAAACCAGCCAATTTAGCGCTCTCACTTTTAGCTAAGCTATTTTTGCCTGTTAATTTTAATACCATTCGTGATACTTGCTCTGGTGTTAAGTAATCTAGTTCAAGCTTGAAGTCACAACGGCGAAGTAAAGCTATGTCTAAACGCTTTTTAAAGTTGGTGGCGGCAAAGAAAGGAAGTTCAAACATTTCAAGGTTACACAATAGTTGGTTTACGGATTGAACCTCCCAGCTGTTTGTGGCGCCCTCTCGGCTTGAAAATAAACTATCGGCTTCATCAATAAATATTGCCGCACCTTCTTCTGTAGCCTGTATAAATAAGTTCTTTATATTTTGCTCACTCTCCCCCACCCATTTACTTAAAATATCTGAAGCCTGAACACTAATTAGCTCAAAACCAGCTTCTTGGCATACATGGTTAACAAACGCTGTTTTACCAGTACCCGCAGGGCCAAATAATAACGTTCTTGCACCATGATGGTTATTAAGGGCGTTGGTTATATCATTAAGGTTAGAAAACGAACCCTTTAAGTTAATATTGGTATGATCAAACTTCAGCTCTGGTTTGTAATGCATTTGGTTTAAATCAATACCCGATGCAACCATTACCCCTTCAACATATGAATCTATAAACTCTTGTGCAGCTTCGCTCTCATAACCACATAAACTAGCCCCATGGCTGGCTTTACTTATATTCGCCAAGCTTAGGTGTTTGTTCGAAACTACCTTTTCAATAAAGCTTTGGCTTACTTTTAGCTCATTAAAGTACCCTACGGCATGCTCTAAACGCTTTTCCTTTGTTAGCTGGGGCATTTCAAGTACAAAATCAAAACGCCGTACACAACTTTCAGGGATATCTTCAATATGGTTCGTTATCCATATGGCTGCACCATTAGGTTCTTCAATTAAGCTATGCAGAAGTTCTTTTGGTTCACTAGAACCAAACATGTTTACATCGAATATATCTTCGCATTCATCTATAAGTAACACTCCATCACGGCGATCCCCCATTAACTTACGTGCCATAGATAAGTTATGGATACGGTAGCTAGTTGAAGACTTAGTACCTAATTGCCTTTCAACTTGTGCATCAACTTCAGAGCTAGATTTAACTTTCATTAAAACTAAGTCAGCATTACTACATAAAGACTTAGCTAATTCAGATTTACCCGTACCAACAGCCCCATATATCAATATATTTAATCCTTTATTATTTGATCCCTTCCAACCACTTAATAAGTGTCTTAGGTGTACTGTATCCTTATTGCCAAAAGAGCTTAACTTGTAACTAGCTGATTCTTCATTTTTTAAAAATAACCCTAATGCATCTTTAGTCTTGTATTGAGGGCTAGTAAATAAATAATGGGCAAGTGATGTAGGGAATAATGGTAGTTCATAGTCAAAAATGCGGTTTTTATATAATCCAATTGATTCAAGTGCGTCCATACACTCCTCTAACTCAATCTCTCCAAGCCCTAATAACACAGTGAATGCATCTGAATATGAATATGCAGATTTAGTAATAAACTGCTCTATAAACTTAAAAATGGTTGGTTTAAGAGTACCAGCAACAATAAACTCAATAAGGGAGTTAGCATTGCTTGGCAATCCAATACTTTTGCTAAAGTAACGGCTATTTTTTGAAAGTAATTTTTGGTCAAAGTCTTTGGTTTTCTCAACAAATGAGTCGTATAGATCATCCAAATCAATAGGTAAATTTGATCTTTCGGAACCAGATAGCTGCTGTACTTCCCTAGGGCTATATTGCTCAAATGTATCATCATCAAACAAGCCTGACTCTATTAACTTGATAGCATAATGGCTAGTAAATTGGCTAATTAGCAATTTATCCATAATAACCTCACCCATTCACAGATAAAGTATTAACAGCGCGCTTTAAACTGTCCGCGCCACGTTTATCGTATAGCTGTGTGGTAATTATGCTTTTATGCCCTGCCAACTTACTCACAGTAGAAATATCCACACCATTAGCCAAGAGTGATGAAATATAGGTTCGCCTCATATCATGGGGTGTAAACTTTTCCCCTAAAACATGACTAGTTTTAGCCGTTACAACGCTATATATAGTTTCAGGTGAAATACCACGAGTTTGAATAGCTCTACCATTTAAAACCACACAAAATAATGGCCCCTCGCTTTTACCACGTACCGTTAGCCATGAACTTAAATAATCTAATACCCAAACAGGTAAGTACTGTGTTCTAGTACGGTTTCCTTTTCCCTTATGGATAACAACTAGCTGATCAGCCATTGAAAAGTCACTAAGCTTTAAAGCCGAAACTTCAGATCGTCTTAATCCCGCACCAACCATTAAAGCCAATAATGCAATATCACGTGTGCTAATAATTGAAGGTGGTGTGTGGGGCTGTTTTAATATGCTTTTTAGCTGTGTGGCTGTAAGTGACTTACCTTTTAAGCTTGGTTCTATATGAGGGAGTTTAAGTACACTAAACTTTTCTAGTTCGTGCTGCTCAATTAAATTCATTAAAAAAGCAGTTTTAGCTATGGCTTTAATAACTTGAAAAGTAAGTTGGATAGTTCTAGCTGACTTATTATTGAATACTAAGCTTTGTTTAAGTGTAGAAAGCTGCTCAAAACTTAACTTGTGTAATGGTAGTGCAGTTAGCTTATTATTCAGTAACAAAGTGTTTTTAACACTTTCTATCAGTGAAATAACAGCCTTTCGCCCTGTTGGCGCTAAGTTATTTAAGTAGCACTCTGTAGGTGTGTAATTAGACATAATAGATACCTCTTATACATAAACGTATAGTCGGTATACATGACTAACCTCTTAAAACCATGGCTGTTTTTGACTGTTTAAGGCTATTTAATTCACTAACTCAAATCTTCAACACAAATCACATGCTCAGCTAAAGCTAGCTTTGTAAGCTGTATTTGTGATGTTAAATTCAGTTTAGTCATTATATTTGCACGATGAACATGAGCCGTCTTTGGCGTTATAGCAATTTTTTGGGAAACTTGTTTAGCATTTAGTCCTTGGGCAAGCAGCTTAAATATTTCAGATTCTCTCGGTGTAAGCTTACTTAAGGTACTTCCAATTACATTCTTTGAAAAATAGCTAGTATTTATAGATGGACTAAAAAAACGTTGTCCCTTAGTGACCGCATTGATAGCAATAATCAACTCATTTGCAGCATCTCTTTTTGAGAGATAAGCATCAACTCCGAGGCCCAAAGCTTTATCAATATATGATTTTTCTTCATACATACTAAGCATAATACGTTTAACTTGAGGTAATTTTTTACCAATAAATTCTGCTACTTCAAAGCCGCTTTTATCTGGTAAAGATATATCAATAACAGCACAATCAGGTACTGAGGTTTTCAAAATTGACTCACACTCTTTAAAACTATTTGCTTCAAAGACAACACTCCAGTTAGGGCTCTCCTCTTCAATTAAAGCTTTAAAACCTTCTCGAACCATTTGGTGATCATCAATTAATGCAAACTTCATTTAAACTCCTTTTTATATGAATTGATTGTAACCTTAATTCTTCTTACCTATATAAGAGTTTTTCTTACTTCACTAGGAATATTGCCAATTAATTAACCGCCAACTCCACAGTAAGCTCACTATAAATAACAGGGAGTTAACGATGAATAAAATAGCGAGCGAAACGGTACAATTTCATAATATTTCGGTGCTGCTCCATCATATCGGCGAGTCAAACTATCGACTAGAATGGACTAGTAAAATGACAAAGGGAGCGACTAATCTAGTTAAAACAGGTAAAAACAAATATGTTGTTATTCGAAAGTGGCCTAAATCTAAAGGTCTAACTGACGTAGTAGCTAACTTCACTTCGCGCAATGCCGCTTTTGTTCACTTTATAAAAAATGTCGATGTTATAAAATGTGATGACCAACTAGTACTTAAAGCAAAACAACAATGTTTGGACTTTTTTACCCATTGCGAACATATCAAACCAACCAAAAAAACAACATTCCCTAAACCGCGACTACAAGGAGCTTTAGGCAGAGAGGTTATAGTAAAACATAAACGTAATATGTCTGATGTTGCTCAAGGGTTTTTACTACAACTTATTGGGAATAAAGCTGAAATACAAGTAACACAACGTTATACTCTTTGTAATTCAAATCCAAAACAGCGATTTGATACAACACAAGTTTACTTATTATAAAAATGGAAATCAGCTTCATGGAAAGAGTAATAGCTGGTATTAAGCTACAACACCTTTTATCACAAATAGAAGCCATAACCCCAACACAAATAAAACGTTATCTTATTATTTGTGCTCTAATAATATTTCTTGCGCCAGCTGTTGAAATAGGCTTTTACCTTTTTTCATTCAACTTTGTCGTCTATGAAAACTTTGTTAGCTGGTACTTCCCTGTGGGGGTTAGAGTTGTATGCTATTTATTCTTCCCACTTCGATATTGGCCCGCCTTAACGATTGGCTTTACGCTTGGTCAAATAATATATACTTGGCACTTCTATGATGAAGCGCTCTCTGATATCCCATATCGCTTAGCTAAATACATGTTACTAGAGTATTTAATTTTATTACCTGTAATTGCAATAAAACTATTAAAAATACCAATCAATATTAGCACTGTAAAAAATGCAGTAATTGTGATTTTTGCTGCTATTTCATACCGCTTAATTCGCTCGACTATACTCATCGCATTCAGTGACAGAAATGATAAGTACAGATTGATCGCAGATGAAGATCGCTTCGAAATGATTCTGGCACATCAACTTGGCGGAATAGTCACTATTCTAATCATGTTACTGCTGTTTTTTTCGGGAAAGATGCTATACAAAAATTGTCGCAGCCTGCTCAGTAAAGATTCAATACAATTAATAGCGCAACTTATTATTTGTTTGTGCTTATTTATTACAGCTTACCAATTAGAGCCTAAATCTCTTTACCTTTTGAGAATGTTAGCGATATTTCCATTAATCTGGTTTAGCTATTCGTTTGGTGCATTAGGTGCTTTAAGTTACGGCTCAATAACGGTTATAACCTTACTGGTTAATGTGTACGGTTCAAGCCAAACTGAATTGATGCTAAATACACAGCTTTATATTATTACTTTTAGCGTACTAGCAATCTTACTGAGTGCATTTGTAACCGAGTTAAATAAATCTAAAGCCGCACTATTAAACCAAAACAAAGAGTTAATAGAACTCAGCACGCTAACTCAAAACTTAGCCACTAAAGTTGTCAATGTACAAGAGTCAGAGCGCAGTCAATTATCTCAAGAGTTACATGATGATATAGGTCAAAACCTTACTGCTTTAAAAACTAATATTGCAATTTTAGAAAAAAAATCAGCTACCCATAATGAGTTAGACAATACGATTTTGCGACTCAAAAATGTATCAAACCATATGTACGACTCTGTTTACAGACTTATGCACTGGTTAAGACCACGTTTACTAGATGAGTTAGGCTTAAGCACTGCGTTAAAAAGTGAGCTATTTTCAGAAAACTTGAAAGATGCAGGGGTTTCATACAATTGTAAAATTAATGGCTCCATTGATACATTGACTGAAGATTACAAAATAGCTATTTTCAGAATTTGCCAAGAAGCATCTACAAATACTATCAAACACTCACTAGCAACAGAGTTTTCAATCAATATAACTTACCTCGAAAATCAACTCGAGATTATCATTAGAGACAATGGTATAGGCTTACCCGAGCAATCAAACTCTATAGTTGGATTTGGAGTTTTAGGTATTGCCGAACGAGTTTCAGTGCTTAATGGAAAATGTTATTTCACTAATAGTAAAAACGGTGGTTTAACCATAAATATTAATTTCATTACACTATAGAAAACTATTAAAGCCCCATTTTTATATAAGAATTTTTCTTATATTTACTTTGAGCTATGGGTAATATGATGCCAGTCACTGTACAAGGGAGTTAGTATTGCTCTCCTGATCACCATCAATTACGTCCAATAGGTGATATATTAATATGAGTGACTTAAAGTTTAAAGTTGTATTCAAAGGGAAAATAAACGATGGAGTTAGTAAAGAAAAGGTTGGAAAATCGCTTTGTCACTTTTTAAAAATTAACCCCAAGCATCATGATAAACTCTTTGATGGTAGAAGCTACGCCATAAAAAAACAGCTAAGTGAAGAGCAAGCTCAACGAGTCAAGCAAAAGTTACTTTCGATTGGTATTATTTCAAGTGTTGTAGCTGACGAATCTCAAAAAGCTCACAAAGTTGAAACTCAGTTAGAAACAAACCATAAGATCAAATCAACCTTTTGGCGAGAGCGCTTCGAGATTTTAGATTCGCTGCCTCAAGTTAGCTCAATATTTTCTCTTGGTAAAACCCAAGAATTTAAGTCACTAGATAAAAAAAGCTCACATAAAGTCATGTTTAATATATATGCTTTTATTTTTGGTGCATTTTATTACTTTTTTAAAGGCATGTGGGAGAAAGGAATAATAATACTATTTATTTCAATGACATATACATTTTCACTGTCTATTATTGAAGAGGTTTTTGAGTTTCAAATTTATAGTGCAATTTATTGGGTTGTTCCCTCCTCAATTATAGCGGTAATTGCTACATTCGATTACTACAAGAAAGTTTCAGAAAATCAAAGGATCTGGCCTGCTCTTCATTCATTAAATAAAAAATTCATACTCATCCCCATAGTTTTAATCTCAATTTTATTATGTATTTTCCCCTTTATAGATATTACACCTGCGAGTTACGATCGCACTATTGCTAAAGTCAAAAATGGCTTCCTTGATTACAACGAAACAACAACTGTCGGTCATGCATTTGATAACTGGTCACGCTGTAACAAGAGTAAGTGGAGTAAATTTTTAACAAAAAACAAAGTAAATGTTGTCGAGTTTGAATGCATAACTAATGCGGGTAAATTGATGAAATTAGGCGATACAATTTATACTGAAAAATCACTGACCTTTCAGTTTACATTGAACTATGACGATAGTTTTCAAATAAACAGTATTAACTACAGTGATACCCTTCAAAGTGGTGAAAAAAAAGAAGGTTCAGCAACGGTTATCTTTGGTATACAATATTGGCTATATTTGGTTTACAGTAATAGCGACAACTAAACTGCATGCCTCTGCACTCCCCCCTCCAACTAACGTTAATATGTATTAACGTTAGTTGGTATATCAGCACATATCTTAGCTAGAATAGTCTATAAAGCTAACCTTGCATCTAAAATTTTCTTCTCTAGTAGCTCTACTTTATTTACTAAATCATTTTGAATTTCTAATGAAGGCAATTGAACAGTTAATGACTTAACCCTTGTCATAGAGGCTCTATGATCTCGAGAGAACCTGACACTTTGCCCAATTTTATCTAACGCCCAGCTTAAATATCGAGGGTTTATTAACTCACTTTTGACTCGAAGAACCCCACAATGGTCTGTAGGATAAAATGAAATTTCTTTAGGTATATAATTAACCATCCAATCACCATCGATCCCCCAAAGAATTGACGGTAAATCAAAATTAGCCAACAAACTCTTACCAATATACCCAAATGGTTCAAAAACATTTGCACTATATACTGGTATATCAGTGCCTTCGTTATTCTTCTTGATTTCTTTTGCGATTAACCTTTTACCTATCGACATACTAAATAATTTTTTATCGTTTAGCTGAATACTTTGAGTTAAATTCGATTGTGCCTTTTCAAAAGAAAGTTTTAATTCTTGTTTTTGATTGTCCGGCAAGTTTGCCATAAGTTTAGTTAAGCTTCTTAATTTAGATGGTTCAATAACAGTATCTGCTACTACTGCATCTTTAGAAGATAGACTGAAACTCTTATCAAAAGCTGTTCCTGTGAAGTCTAATAACTCTTGAACATTTTGGTAACTTATTAAACCTTTATATTTATCAAACATACTTAAATCTTCAGGTATTATTCCTGAGAAATTTTGTTTTATTAAAAAGTTTATTTTGCAAGGGTCATCTGGATCTTTCGGATTAAAATAAATCGTATTAATTTCACTTACACTACTACCGTCATTATACTGTATACCTTCATTTCCTTTAGCTCCGCTCCAGCTGTAACCTAAAATTTCTTTTTGCTCCGTTGCTGAAGAAGGACTTCTTACAACCAGTACCTTTTGTTTATTATCATTAGCAAGCATAAAATAGTATAACTTATCCTTTTCTATTTCATGTATGTAAGAAAATAGAGCTTCATTAACTGCTTTATTTTTTTCTTCTTCACTTTTACTTTTAAAGTATTTCTTTCCTGTAATTTCTTTAAATTTATTACTAGAAAAAAACAAAGACTTATAGTTCTTAAATATATTATTTTTAAATAGCTCGTCTAACAAATAGCTTTTTTCGTGTGTTATACCAAACAAATGAATATAGCTATCGAAAGGTAGATGATTATGGTTGCAATAAGCCTTAATTATAGATAAATCTTGATATTCAGCAATATCCCCCCCACCTTCAACTTGCTCATTTAATCGACTAGAAAAGTAATCTTCTACTCTATTTTTATAATGCTCAGAAACTTCTGGCTTTTTATTTTTTCTTCTAAGAAATAATACTATGGTAGGTTGCCCTGTTTTTCCAAAAGTACTTTTCCCGAGTTCAACAATTGAAATTATATCGAAGAATTTCAATATAATTTCTCGAGTCATTATGTGGGTTCCGTCTGCATTAGTAAGAATACCTATCGGTACTATTATCCCTATAACACCGTCACTTGCCATTAGCTGTTTAGCTTTTTCAATAAAAAAACACTGAACAAATTTTGTATTTAAATTTTGCCCTACAGTATCAATTAATTTGAAGTGATTTCTTTGTTCTTCACTTAAATTAAGCAAAAAGCCTTCAACTGAAAAAGGAGGGTTTGCAATTAAAATGTCAAAACTCTCTTCTTTAACATCAGGGATTTTTCCTAAAGCATCTTCTTCAATAATTTTGATATGGTCTTGGCCATACATATAAGCTGAGACTTTTGCAATCTTGGCTAAACGATCTTCTTTTTCAATACCAAAAGTATTCTCGTAGTACGAACTAAGTTCAAGCTGTTTATGCTTTTGAACTAAAGGCTCTATCTGATGAGCATATTCAGTTAGAAAGTGCCCCGAACCACATGCATAATCAATTGCTTTTAATGGCTCTGAAGAGTCGACAATTTTTTGTTCTATTGGAAGAGCTGAAACGATGAACTTTGTGATTGGCATTGGTGTAAAAAATTGCCCTTCAGATTGTTTTATAGAGTTATCTAAAAAGAACTCAAACATGTCCCCTAAAAACTGGTTTTGCTCTTTTGTTTTTAGTCTTAGTCCTTGCCACATTTGGACCAATTCAACTAGAACCTTGGTATTTTTGTTAAAGAGTCTTTCATTGTGAACATTAACGAGTGAAAACGCATTGTTAGAATAGAATTTTAAATCTCGAAAGTACTTTTGTATTTGGCTTTTTGTAGCGTTTTTTTTGTTTTTTACAGTCCAAAAAGCACTATCTATCTGCTCATTGCTAATATAAGTAACTTCATCTTTTAAAAATTTACGCATCCCTATTTGGTACAATTTCTGAAGCCGATCGATAAAGTCAAAGTAATTATCATACGCCATACCTTTCCAATAAAACTCTAGATCATTTTTATTCTCTTCTTCATCAACAATCTTAGCTAAAAACAAATTAACAAGAACTTCAAATGCAGTTTCTCTACGGGCAATATTGTGCTGTCTTAGTATTGTTCGAAAACGATGATACTTACCCTCTTTATCCTTCTCAGTTACAGGCCTTGTATCCATATCTAATGTGTAGTTATTTTTACCTATTTGATAAGCTTGTAAATTACCCTCAAAAATACCTGACTCTGTGAACTCTTGTTGATAGGTTTCTTTCCAAACATCAAATCGAGCTTTTAAGTTCTGAGCCGAAGAGTATGACTTTAGGTTATCACCTAAATTTAGCACCTTTTCATTGTCTTTATGAGATATGATGCGTTGTTCAACAAGTAGCTCTTTTGATTTCAAATCAAATTCACTTGCATATAAACACAAGAATTCTGTTTCTGAAATTTGATGTGCATATGAAAAAAGCTGTCCTCCGTCAACTAATGTTTCTTTCCAAGCTTTATCAAACTCTCGTCCATAAGTTTTACATTCAATCAAAACTAGAGGAAGATCATTTTGATTTTTAACAAGAATATCAGCCCTTCCCCCACTAGAACCATGCCCTAACTTCCATTTAGGTTCTAATTCAATATGTTTTGCTTTATATCCTTTTGAAAGTAATTTGTGAACACACTCAAAAACAACAGCATTCTCGGATGACGAAAATTTACATGTGTGTCGCTCTCGAATTTTAAGGCCGTCATTCTCCGGATAAACAAGCTCTTCCTTTTCAAAATCAGCGATTAATTGAACACCATCATTAAAAGTTTTAGTGTAAATACATCCATCCACTTTAAAATCTAAGTGTATTAAAAGTTGACTAAAGCTATCTTTTTCTATCATTTGTTTTTCCGTTACGGTCTTAATTTATAAAATTTTATAAAAAGCTGTTGCTCTATAATAACATACTAAATTTGCAGGAGGGCTGGGTTAAGCTAAGCACTTGCAACAAATATTAAGGTTGATATCTGAAAGCCTCCACAACCACTCCAAGTCTCTCCAAACTAGCTCCACCATGCGTATATTTGTCTGTAATCCCACCTTTTGAAAGTTCATGACCAACTATTTGCTGAATCAGCGAGAGATCAAACGCGTGGTTATTTCTTATGTTACTTATGAACGTATGCCTAAAGCTGTGATAGCTGCGAAGTTCATCTAGCTCATTAACGCTTGGTATTTCAAGCTCTACAACCAAACGACCGAACCAACTAGTGATACTTTCAGCTGAAGTTATTTCATATAAAATACGTTCCTCTGCTTGTTCTACATATTCTAAAAAACCAAGCTCAATTAAGCGCTTATGAATAGGGATTTTACGTTTTGCGTTATTCGTTTTAAGACGTTGTGATTCATGTTCATCAGTTACTAGTATGTAGTTAACCCCATCTTCAATACGGATATCAGGCTTTCTTAACTGATAAATTTCTGTGCGCCTTGCGCCTGTGTACATGGCTAATAATAGTGACCACTTTTGCCACGCATGTTTTGTTTGTATTGCAAATGCTTCAAACTTAGTAAGTTCTTCGCTATTAAAAACACCACGTATGCGCTGCTTAAAGTCTCGTTTTATAGTACATGGTGAATGCTGAATATATTCAACCGTATCTCTTTTAGCATAGGAGAATATCCCCTGTAACCACTTATAATAGCCTTGAACTGTTTTAGGTGTCACTAAGTCATCTTCTGGCACATCAAAGTCTAGGCACTCTTGCAGGCTCATTTTGCTGTATGGTGCGCGATTCTTTTTAGGTAGCTGATAACAACGGTCAATAAAACGACCTATATCACTCGCTTTATAACTTTCAATTGCTTTATCTTCACTCAGTAAACACCATGCTTCGTAGTGACGAGCATATTCTTTTACGAGCCTATCGCTTAAACCTGCCTTTACTTTAAAATCTAAAAACTCGGTATACACTTCTGAAAATAATGGGCCTTGAGCTTTAGGCTTTTCTTCTCTTGGCTGACTTTCAGCTATGGTGTGTGAGCTTTTATTAAACATTGAATCTAATAAATGTTTTTGCTCTGAATTTTTAGTTAAGCAAGAAGCCAAGTATTTAGCCTGCAAATTTCTTGATGTTTCTAGCATACTTTTAAATGCTGAATACTCTAATGAACCCTGTTCAAACTCTACATCGTGTTTATTGAGAGTATCTATTGCATCAATGTTATCAGCATAAAAGCTGTCGTTTTCATCTGAGTCATCAAACAAGTCTTCATCAGTTTCAACTTCAGAACTATTAAACATACCAGCGAGTAAAAATGTATCTAATTGGCGTGCAAGCTGACGAACACTTTTTTCGATTTGTTTATTAGCTACAATGTCGGCATTACTTAAACCACTATTTTTAAGTGCCATGTACTTACTAACCAAAACGTAAATATTGAGCACTTCGTAATCATTGTTTTTTAAAGCTTCAACCAATAACTCACCCGTTTCACCATCTGCAATAGAAAGCATAATGTTTGCTGCGGTTCTTAAATGTGTAGGTGAGTGATTGTTTAGCGGCTTTGCTTTAATGCCATGAACAGAGTGAGCAGTTGAAGCATAACGTTGTTCTTCTTTTGCTATTATTTTTTTGCTTAGCTCATGGGTAAGTTTTTGCTTCATATGAATTAAGATACGTTTTGCTTGAGTGATTAAAGTTTCAGTATCTATATTGTGTCGATCACTCGCAAGTATTTTTAGTTTATCTAGTTCGGGTTTGATCAATTCAAGAAAATTTAAAGCATGATGAAGGTGTTTGGTTTTAAGTGAAATGCGTATATCGGAGCCGATAAATTTACGAGGGAAAACATAACGAAAATAGTAACGTTCTTTTCGTAGTATGAGGTGTTCGGGGAGTTTGATATGTCTCATTAAGTTACCTATGTGTAAGTAACGTATTGAGTTTATTTGGCACACTATTTGGCACACTTTTGAAATTTTGTGCCATGAGATTAGTGGTTCAAGCGTAAGCACCTAATAAATCAGATGCTTACGCTTGAGTTTGAGTCAGCCTATAAGCCGGGTTCTGTCCTTTCCGAAGAAAGTGATAATCATTCGTCTAGGCCATAAATCGCTCTATGGCTCAAGCAACCTACCCGGTTCCAACGTGGGCCACGCCATAAGGAACCCTATTTGGTCTTGCTCCGAGTGGAGTTTACCTTGCAACCAACTGTTACCAGTGGCCCGGTGCGCTCTTACCGCACCCTTTCACCCTTACCAACCCGAGGGTTGGCGGTCTCCTCTCTGCTGCACTTGTCGTGGGCTCACGCCCCCCAGCCGTTAGCTGGCACTCTGCCCTGTGGAGCCCGGACTTTCCTCCCCCTGATCATTTTCGTCACAGGCAGCGATTATCTTGGCTAACTCGGCGCGCAGTATACATGAGCTGTGCCTTGTACGCAGTAAAGATTTACTCTTTTTCGTCAATAATTGTTTTATACAGGGCGTTTTTCTTCATTCCAAAGTATTCAGCGACAATACCACAGGCTTTTTTCATCGGCATTTCGCTTTCAAGTAGCGCCAGCATTTTACGTGCCTCTGGCGGTAAATCGTCTACTTGCTTGGGTTTACCTGGCAACATGAGCACTATTTCGCCGCGTTGCTTGGTTGGGTCATCAGTTAAAAACTGCTTTAACTCACTTACGCTACCATTAAAAAAGGTTTCAAAGGTTTTGGTAAGCTCTTTTGCAAATACCACTTGTTGCTCACTACCTAATGCCGCTTCTAAATCATCTAGGCTTGCCATAATACGGTGGGTGCTTTCGTACATTATGCTGGTAATGCTTGAGTTTACAGCTTCTATGAAAAAATCTTGGCGGGCTTTACTTTTAGCCGGTGTAAAGCCAATAAACTGAAAGCGATCTGTTGGCAGGCCTGAGCAACACACTGCAGTAATAGCAGCACACGCACCGGGCACGGGTGTTACATGCGCGCCTTGCTCGCGGCACAGGTTTACCACGGCATAACCTGGGTCGCTTATCAGTGGCGTGCCGGCATCTGAAACTAGCGCGATATTTTTGCCTTCGTTTAGCCAATCAATAATCTGCTGCGCTTTTTGTTTTTCGTTATGGTCATGTAATGCAAAGGTTTTAGCCTTTATACCAAAGTGGCTTAGTAGCTTACCGGTGTGGCGCGTGTCTTCAGCAGCGATTAAGTCAACTTGCGATAATGTCGCGATGGCACGCTGGCTTAAGTCGTCAAAATTGCCAATTGGGGTGGCAACAATGTAAAGAGTGCCAATTTTCTGTGAATTCTCCTCATTTAACATTGAGGTCTCCTGCGTCAGTCAGTAATATAAGCAAATCGCGTTAACGTATTGGGAAATCATTGTGCGACTTAAACTTGTTAGTCTATTAATTATATTGTCAGGGTTATCGGCCTGTAGCACAACCGAAAAACCAACTAAAAATAGCGATAGCATTAACACCAGTGCGAATGCGCTGCAAAATCAAGCAACCAGTGCCGATGCTATTTATAAATTAGCGCTTAATCGTACCGGTGCCGACAAAATTCAATTGCTTTATAGTGCGCGTGATGCGGCTATTTCGGAGCAAAGCTGGCCGTTACTTGAAAACATTTGTAATGAGCTTGAGCAAACCCCAAGCGTAGATAAAATTCAAAACCGCTTATACATTGCTTATGCACAAAAGCAGCAAAATAAAAACGACCAAGCGCTCGTTATTTTGCAATCGCTCGATGGCCAACTTAAACAGCCTGAACACTTTGCTTGGCATCAATATTTAACTGCTAGCATATATGCATCGCAAAACTTTCCTAAGCGCGCCGCACCTTATTTTTTTAGAGCCTCAGAAACTGCGAATAAAAACAATATTGAGATCCCTGCTCTACAAAGTGCGCTGTGGGATAACTTAACAAAGCTGTCTTCTTATGCGCTGGAGCGCTTTAATCGTGGCTCTGTTATACAACAAGGTTGGACTAACTTAGCTTTATACCACCAGGTATATGCAAATAGCGGTGTAGAGCTTGACCAAGCCATTAATAATTGGCGCCGTCGCTACCCTGGGCACCCTGCCGTAGCTATTTTACCCGAGCAGGATGAAGCCCTAGCCGACCTAGCACCAGTTAATATAGAGCGTTTAGCTGTACTTTTACCGCAATCAGGCGCAAATGAGCGTTTAGGTGACGCCCTAAAAGCCGGCATTTTGGCAGGGCTTGATAAGCAAAGTATTAGCGACACTGTTTTTATAGATGAGAACCTTGCAACCCAAGTGCTAAGCGAGCAGCTGAGTAAATTTAATCCAGACTTTGTGATTGGGCCATTATTAAAAGCGAATATAGATAAACTTGCGCAAGCTAAAACACTTATTGATACCCCTACATTACACTTAAATACATTTGATGGTGAGCGACTCTCGCTGCAACATTACTTTTTTGCTTTAAACCCTGAGCATGAAGTGCAGCAAGCGCTGGAGCACTTTTTAGCTAAAGGTTATCAAAAGCCTATGTTATTAGCGCCTAATAATGCCAATGGTCAGCGTTTGGTTGATTACTTTAATATTCAGTGGCAGCGCTATAGCGAAACAAAACCGCAAATTGGGTTTTATAACGATAACAAAGACATGCCTAACACAATTACAAGCTTGTTAGAGGTTGATAAATCTAAGCAGCGTATTAAAACGGTTAAGTCTTTATTTAAACAAGAAGTAGAAAGTGAAACCCGCTCTCGTAGCGATATTGATGCGATTTACATTTTAGGCGACGCCATAGAAACACGCCTGATAAAACCTTATTTAGATGTAAATGTAAGTACTTTTGCACAGCGGATCCCGCTTTATGCCAGCTCTAAAAGCCATAGTAAACAAATAGATCGCACTGATAAAGGCGATTTAGAAGGGCTTTACTTTACAGAGCTTCCGTGGATGCTTAATGCGACAGTTAAACAACATAATTTACGCAACCAATACAACACCCTGTGGCCTGAAAATGCCGATATAAGCCAACGCCTATTTGCCATGGCTTACGATGCCGTGTCGGTGCTAAGCGACATTAGGCAACTGAGCGTAATGCCCGGTAATAAGTTTACAGGTTTAAGTGGAAAGCTTTCGGTAAATACAAGCGGACACATAGAGCGTACGCTTGATTGGGCACAATACACAAATAGACGCATAAAAGCCGTACAGCTAGAAACTAAGCAGCCCGTGCCTTTATTTATGCAATCAGCCAACGAAAGCACTACGCTTACGTTTGATTAATCTGGAGCGGCTATGTCGTGGTTTAAAGAGCTGTGGCAAAATAGCCGAGAAAAAGGCCAGTACTATGAACGCCAAGCAGAAAAATACTTAACCCGTGAAGGGCTTACGCCTATTGAGCGTAATTATTATTGCCCCTTTGGTGAGCTTGATGTGATTATGAAACACGGCGATACGCTTGTATTTGTAGAAGTTAAGTTTCGTAAAAACAATGCGAGAGGCGGTGCAAATTATGCCCTTGGCGCACAAAAACAAGCACGACTAAAACGCACTATTTATCACTACTTGGCAGCAAAAAACTTAACTAATCAGCCTATAAGAGTCGACTATGTTGCCATTACAGGTGAAGGCTCTGGCAATATAAATTGGATAAAAAGCGTACTTTAACACCACGCAAACAGATTAGTAAAACACCCAGCAACAAACAAAAATGACGAATAAATTATTGGTAGTCTATGCAAGATACAATTAAAGAAATTTTTACAGAAAGCATTCAAGTACAAATAGCAGCAGGCGAAGTACTGCCAAGCGCACTAGAGTCTGCGGCATTTACCATTGCACAAAGTTTAATTAATGGTAACAAACTCCTTTGCTGTGGCACGGCAAACTGCCATATGCTAGCGCAACACATGGCCGGCGTATTAGTTAATCACTACGAAACAGAACGCCCCTGTTTACCTGCTATTGCGCTATCTCAAGAAAATATCAATTTAGGGCAAAGTAGCCAAGTAGATGAGCATGATACCTTTGCTCGCCAAGTACGTGCTTTTGCACAACAAGGCGATTTACTGCTTGCGTTAGCAATTAATGGCAACGAAAAACATATTATTTCTGCTGTAGAAGCTGCACTTACTAAAGATATGAAGGTCATAGTGATGGTAGGTGACGATGGTGGAGAACTCGTTGGCTTATTAGGCCCTAATGATGTAGAAATTCGTACGCCTTCTAAGCGCCCTAGCCGCATTATTGAATCTCACTTAGTTAACTTACATTGCTTAAGTGAACTGGTTGATTTAACTCTTTTCCCGCAGGATGAAAATTATGTTTAAACGCTCTCTTATTGTTTTAGGTACTGTTGTTTTACTGCAAGGCTGTGCAGCCGCAGTGGTTGCAGGAACAGCTGGTGCAGTAACAGCAGCAAATGATCGCCGCACCATTGGCTCGCAAATAGACGACAATAATATAGAAATTAAAGCCAGTATTGCGCTTAGTGAAGTTGAACGACTAGAAAAGTTCGCCAATGTAGACGCTATAAGCGTTAATGGCATTGTTTTACTAGTAGGTCAGGTTGCCAATCAAGAAATGAAAAATCAAGCTCAGCAGAGCATTGAGGGGCTCTCAGGTATACGTAAAATACATAACCAAATTAGAATTGGCTCAAATATTGGAATTACCACACAAACGCACGACTCGTGGCTAACCTCTAAAGTAAAAGCGCAGCTTTTAACAGCTAAAAATATACCGAGTAATAATATTAAAGTAGTGACCGAAAACGCTGAAGTATTTTTAATGGGATTAGTATCTGAATCTGAGTCTAACCAAGCGGTTAACATTGCACGCAATGTATCGGGTGTAGAGCGCGTTATTAAAGTGTTTGAATATTTATAAAATACATAAAAAGCCTTTTAAAAGGCACATAAAAAAACCGCTTAATTAGCGGTTTTTTTGTATTTAAGCGTTACTTGATAACGCGTAAATGTGAGCCTTTTTTCTTTTCTGGCTTTTCTGGCGGGGTCTCATCAATAATCTCATCTGATGTTTCCACACTTTCAAGGTCAGGTGCAAAATCGTCTTCGTCCTCTAAAAACTCATCTGCAGTAAAGACTGTTCCTTCGCCATTTTCACGCGCATAAATAGCAAGTACCGCACCTAAAGGCACATATACTTGCATTGGCTGTCCGCCAAAGCGCGCATTAAAGCTTAGTTGTTCCATATCTAACGAAAACCCAGTAACAGCAGAAGGGCTAATATTAAGCACTATTTGGCCATCTTGTACAAACTGCGTAGGCACTTGTACTGCTGGGTACTGCGCATCAACCACTAAATGTGGTGTGCAGTCGTTATCTACGATCCAATCAAAAAAAGCACGTAGTAAATAAGGACGATTAGGCGTCATTATAAACGGATCTCACGCTCTGCTTCAGTTAAAGAAGCTTGGAATGACTCACGCTCAAATAAGCGGATCATGTACTCTTTTAGCTCTTTAGCGCCAGAGCCATTAAGCTCAATACCAAACTCTGGTAAACGCCATAATAGTGGTGCTAAATAACAATCTACTAAGCTAAACTCTTCACTCATAAAGTATGGAGCTTCGTTAAAGATTGGTGCAATTGCAAGTAACGCTTCAGTTAACTCTTTACGAGCTTGTGCAGCATCTGCTGTATTGTTAATGATTTTTTCAGCAAGGCTGTACCAATCAGTATCAATACGGTGCATCATTAAACGGCTACGACCACGCATTACCGGATACACAGGCATTAGTGGAGGATGAGGGAAACGTTCATCAAGGTATTCCATGATGATGTTTGCCTGATATAAGCCAAGCTCACGGTCAATCAGTGTGGGTACTGTACCGTAAGGGTTAATTTCGTGAAGTGCCTCTGGCAAGTTATCCTTTTCAGCCAAATGAATATCTACACTTACACCTTTTTCTGCAAGTACAATACGTACTTGGTGGCTATACATACAGTTAGCACCAGAAAAAAGGGTCATTACAGGGCGCTTATTGGCAGCTACGGCCATGCCTATACCTCCATTAAATAACTAAAACAGCAATAGGGGCTTAAGCCCCTATTGCAAAATTACCTTGTAAAATGCTCAAATTAATGAACATCTCTCCAGTATTCTTTCTTAAGCATAAATGCCAAGATAAACAGGATAACTAAAAATCCAATTACCTTAATACCTAACGCTTCTGACTCAAGGCGTGTAGGTTCACCTACATACTCTAAGAAATTCGTTAAATCACGAACCGCTTGATCGTATTCATCAACGCTTAATTCGCCCTTACCATCTGTTTCAGTACCAACAACTTTAGTCACTGTTTGACCATGCTGTTCAACTTCTTCAATGATAGGTGTTGGTAAACCTTGTAGTTCTTGAAGAACATGCGGCATACCCACCGATGGGAATAACGTATTATTTACGCCAAACGGACGAGATTCATCTTTATAAAACGATTTTAAGTAAGTGTAAATCCAATCACTGCCACGCACACGCGCCACATTGGTTAGATCCGGCGGAGCCGCACCAAACCATTTAGCAGCATCTTCTTTTGCGATAGCGTTAAGAATATGGCCACCTACTTTTGAACCATCAAAAATCAATTGCTCTTTACCAAGCTCGGTTGGAATACCAATATCACGGAAAGTACGTTCATAACGTTGATACTGCATTTGGTGACAACCAAGACAGTAGTTCATGAACAACTTTGCGCCGCGCTGCAAAGAAGGCTGATCAGATATATCGTTACCCGCTTCCATAAGAGGAACCGAAGGACCCGCAGCCATAACCATGTTAGGCAGCAAGTTTACTGATAAAGCAAATACACCAATAAGTAGCTTTTTCATCATTTCGTTAACCTCTCAGGCAATGGCTTAGTTTTTTCATTCTTACTGTATATAAATAACAGTACGAAGAACATAAAGTAAGTCACAGTACAGATTTGAGAAATTATCGTTTTCATATCAGTTTGTGGAGTTGCACCCACCCAACCTAAAAGAACGAAAGTTACAACGAAACCTGCAATGTTCCATTTGTGGAAACCACAACGGTAACGAACCGATTTAACACGACCACGGTCAATCCACGGTAACAATGCGAGTACCACAATTGACGCACCCATTGCCGCAACACCGATAAGCTTATCAGGGATTGCACGTAAGATTGCATAGAATGGCGTAAAGTACCAAACTGGGAAAATGTGCTCTGGCGTTTTAAGTGGGTTTGCTGCTTCAAAGTTTGGCGCTTCTAGGAAGAAACCATTCATCGCAGGCATAAAGAATACAACCCAACAGAACAAGATTAAGAAACCAACCACGCCCACAATATCTTTTACTGTGTAGTACGGGTGGAACGGTATCGCATCAACAATGTCTTTTTTGTCGGTGTAATACTCATGGAATTTAAATTTAGACTTATCTTCTTCAGCCACAGTGCCTTTTTTGCGTTTTATTTCAACACCGTCAGGGTTGTTAGAGCCCACTTCGTGTAGCGCAACAATGTGTAAGAACACTAAAATTACAATAACCAATGGTAGTGCAATAACGTGTAATGCAAAGAAGCGGTTAAGCGTTGCACCCGATATTACGTAGTCACCACGGATCCAAAGTGTTAAGTCGTCACCAATTACCGGAATAGCCCCGAATAACGAAATGATTACCTGCGCACCCCAGAACGACATTTGACCCCATGGTAGTAAGTAACCCATGAAAGCTTCAGCCATTAATGCTAAGAAAATAAACATACCGAACAACCACAGTAATTCACGTGGTTTTTGGTAAGAGCCGTAGATCATGCCACGGAACATATGCATATAAACAACGATGAAAAACGCAGATGCACCCGTTGAGTGTAAATAACGTAATAACCAACCGTATTCAACATCACGCATGATGTACTCTACTGATGCGAAAGCGCCTTCAGAAGAGGGAACAAAGTTCATCGTTAACCAAATACCAGTAAGTATTTGGTTTACTAGTACTAACATAGCTAGCGAGCCAAAAAAGTACCAGAAGTTAAAGTTTTTAGGTGCTGGATACTGTGCAATGTGCATGTTCCAAACACGTGTCATTGGGATACGGTCGTCAATCCAACTAACAATTTTACCAAACATTAGGCTACCCCTTTTTCTTCGCCCACTAAAATAGTGGTTTCATCAAGAAAAGTATAAGGTGGTACTTCTAAGTTCAATGGTGCAGGAACTGATTGAAATACTCGCCCAGCCATATCAAATTTAGAACCGTGACATGGACAGTAAAAACCATCATCTGTCCCTTCAACTTTTTCACTAAAGTTACCTTGGAAAAAGCCTGGAGAACACCCTAAATGCGTACAAATACCAACAGCGACAAAAATCTCTGGGCGTAATGAACGGTAATCATTTGTTGATGATTCTAGTTGTTGTGGCTCTTGCGATTGCGGATCACGAAGTTGACCTTCATGTTCTTTCATCTGCTCAAGCATTTTAGGGGTACGTGATACAACCCATACAGGTTTACCACGCCACTCGACACGTATTAATTGTCCTGGCTCAAGTTTGCTGATATCTACTTCTACAGGCGCACCCGCAGATTTAGCTCGCTCACTTGGATTCCAAGACGCAATAAAAGGAACAGCAG
>Ga0208334_100035_pt1 | contig 98731 bp, 101 predicted proteins | sample DeeseametaMP0900_FD_184201 | JGI IMG/M metagenome (GOLD analysis project Ga0208334, IMG submission 184201) | Marine microbial communities from the Deep Indian Ocean - MP0900 (SPAdes) | ecosystem: Environmental > Aquatic > Marine > Oceanic | place: East of Durban, South Africa, South Indian Ocean...
AAGAAAAACCCCCCGCCAGTGGCGGGAGTCGTGGAGCTCTTGAGCCTTGAAGCCGAGCTTACTTGGAGCCCGGCATCGGCTTGGGCGTTGCGGGCATGCGCTTGCGGGTGCGCCGCGCCGGGGCGGCCGGTTTCGCGGCCGCCGCCTTGGGGGCCTCTGCCTTGGGAGCATCGGTTTTCGGCGTTTCGGTTGTTGCAGCGGGCTTCGACGCTTCTGCGTTCGGCGCTTCGGCCTTGGCAGCAGGCTTCGCCGCTTCTGTTTTCGGGGCTTCAGCCTTGGCAGCAGGCTTCGCCGCTTCTGTTTTCGGCGCTTCGACCTTGGCAGCGGGCTTCGGTGCGTCTGTCTTGGGCGCTTCGGCCTTGGCGGCGGGCTTGGCCTCTTCGGTTTTCGGCGCTTCGACCTTGGCAGCAGGCTTCGGTGCGTCTGACTTGGGCGCCTCAACCTTGGCAGCAGGTTTCGGCGCCTCGGCCGTCGGTGCCTCGACCTTGGCTGCGGGCTTCGGCGTTTCGACCTTGGCCGAAGGTTTTGTCACCTGGGCCGGTGCGCTAGCCGTCTTTGCAGCCGGTGCGGCGGGGGCCGGTTTCTCCGCGACCGGTTTCACCGGTTTCGCCGCGGGTTTGCGGGCCGGGGCCTTGCGGGCGGCCGGCTTGGCCGTCGCCGGTTTTCCGGGCGCTTCGGCTGCGGTGTTTGCCGGGGTGGCCACGACCGGACCCACCGGCGAGAGCAGCTTGGCGCTCTCGAAGGCCGAAGTCATCATGACCTGCGCAAGGCGCATGTTGGATTCGAAGGCGCGGTTGGCCATCTGAAGGCAGGCCGCCGACATTTCAAGTTGTTTGACAAGCAGATTCATCAGTCTTTCCTGTTTATGCAAGGTTTCCGAACAGGGCTCCCGGCCCGGCAGGCCCGCGTTTTGCAAGCCGGCTCCGGTTGTCGCCCACGGCATCCGACAGCGGCGCCACCCAGGCCAACGTCACCTGCTCTGGGCGCTGGCCCGACGCCAGCGCCAGCGCCGCAGCCAGATTGGCCTCGAAAAAGGCCGCCGGCTTTTCGGTGAACATGCGGGTGGTTTCATCCCGTGCAACCGACCAGCCGCCAAACATGCCGAGGCTGCGATAGGCGATGACGCATTGGGCCTGCGCGGCCAGCGCGCCCATGGCAAGACAGGCGTTCCAGCTGTCGAGGGCCTGCTTCAAGCCTGTCTGCATCTCACCGTGTCGTCCTTCGCGGCACCGGGCACGCCCGGACGTGGCGCTCGCCACGATTTCTGTCACCGGCCAGTATAACACGAATTGCCGCGCTTGCAGCATATTTAATGCTGCACTGCGGCGGGCGTCGGCGGCCTGTTGCCGTTAGGTCAGGAGGCGCGAAAAGCGGCGCTATTCCAAGGGGTCAGCTGTCAATCATCGCTTGCAAAATGGCCTTGGCACTCTCGCCGGACCAATCGGCGTCACCTTCGAGGCGGGCGATCTCCCGGCCTTCGCGGTCGAGAATCACCGTTGTCGGCAGGCCCAGCACCCGGACGCCGCGGGCAATCGCCTGATCGGGATCGCGGTGCAGCGGCAGGTTGTCGACGCCGATGCTTTCGAAGAACCGGGTCATCGAGGGCGCCGGGTTGCGGCCGGTGGCCAGCGTCACCACCTCGAAATCCTCGCCGCCCAGCTCGGTCTGGAGATCGGCCAGCATCGGCATTTCCTTACGGCAGGGCGCGCACCAGGTGGCCCAGAAGTTCAGCAGGACCACCTTGCCAAGGTAATCGTCGAGGTTGAGCGCCGCGCCATCGAAATCAGTGAAATCCCGTGCCGGCACCGAGACCGGGGCGGGATGCACCTTGAGCTTTTGCATGTCGCCCTCGCGCAGCGCCTCGAGCGCGGCGGGATCGGCAGCATTTGCGCTTGCCCCCAAGCCCATATAGACAGCGGCAGCAAGAGCCGATGCATTCAATCCCCGACGAGTGAGCTTCATGTCAGACAAATCCTCAAACCAGATGTGGGGCGGCCGCTTTGCCGCTGGACCGGACGCGATCATGGAGGCGATCAATGCCTCGATCGGCTTCGATCAGCGCATGGCCGCACAGGATATCGAAGGCTCCCGCGCCCATGCGGCGATGTTGGCCGCCCAAGGCATAATTGACGGTAAAGACGCCGAGGCGATCAGGGAAGGGCTTCTCACGATCTTGTCAGAGATCGAGGGTGGTGGTTTCGCCTTTTCCACCGCGCTGGAAGACATTCACATGAATGTCGAGGCCCGGCTGAAAGAGGTGATCGGCGAACCGGCGGGCCGTCTGCACACCGGCCGCTCGCGCAATGACCAGGTGGCGACCGATTTCAAACTCTGGACCCGCGACCAGCTTGATGCGGTCGATCAGGCGTTGGGCGCGCTGATCAAGGCGCTTCTTGCCCAGGCCGAGGCCGGGGCCGATTGGGTGATGCCGGGCTTTACCCATTTGCAGGTCGCCCAGCCGGTCACCTGGGGCCACCACATGATGGCCTATGTCGAAATGTTCGCCCGCGACCGTTCCCGCATCCAGGACGCCCGCCGCCGGATGAACGAATGCCCGCTCGGCGCCGCCGCGCTGGCCGGCACCTCCTTCCCGATCGACCGCGAGGCGACGGCGCAGGCGCTGGGTTTCGACCGCCCCGCCGCCAATTCGCTCGACGCCGTGTCTGACCGGGATTTCGCGCTGGAATTCCTCGCCGCCGCCTCGATCTGCGCCATGCATCTCAGCCGCCTGGCCGAAGAGCTGGTGATCTGGTCCTCGGCGCAGTTCCGCTTCGTGACGCTCTCGGACCGGTTCTCGACGGGCTCCTCGATCATGCCGCAAAAGAAGAACCCCGACGCGGCCGAGCTGATCCGCGCCAAGATCGGCCGCATCTTCGGCGCCAACGTGGCGCTGATGACGGTGATGAAGGGGCTGCCCTTGGCCTATTCCAAGGACATGCAGGAAGACAAGGAACAGGTCTTCGACGCCGCCGACAACCTGATGCTGGCGCTGGCCGCGATGGAGGGGATGGTCAAGGACATGTCGGCCAATCGCGACAGCCTCGAGGCCGCGGCCGCCACCGGATTCTCGACCGCGACCGATCTGGCCGACTGGCTGGTGCGGGTGCTGGGCATGCCGTTCCGCGATGCACATCACGTCACCGGGTCGCTGGTGGCCAAGGCCGAGGCCAAGGGCTGCGATCTGCCCGACCTGAGCCTCGAAGAGATGCAATCGGTGCATGAGCATATCACCCAGGACGTCTTTGACGTTCTGGGCGTGCATAATTCCGTGGCCTCGCGCACCTCTTATGGCGGCACCGCGCCGTCGCGGGTGCGCGAACAGGTGGCGCGCTGGAAAGAGGCGCTGGCATGAGCCGCCTCGCGGCGCTGGCCGCGTTCGTGCTTTTGGCGGCCTGTGGCGTCGACGGCGAACCGGAGCGGCCCGAGGCCAGGACGCCGGTGAACCTGTCGGTCACCGGCACCGCCGAGGTCGGCCTTTCCGGCGGCTCGAGCTGAACGCCATGGCCGGGGTCTCTCCGCTTCGCTGGCTCTACCTCGCGCTCGCGCTCTGGGGGGCGGTGCATCCGATGGCCTATCTCCTACGCTGGTTTTCGCAGAACGGGTTTGACCTGCCGGGCCTGGTGGCGGCCTGGCACGCCAATGCGGCGACCAGCGGGCTGGTCTGGGACCTGACGATTGCCGCCCTGGCGCTGACCCTCTGGATCGCCGCCGAGGTGGCGGTGCGCCGCAACTGGGAGGCGCTGCTGGCGATTCCGGCAACCTTTCTGATCGGCCTGTCCTGCGGCCTGCCGCTCTACCTCTTCCTGCGCAGCCGGCCTATACCTTAGCGCGCATTCCTCTACCAGAATTCCCGCGTTTGTAACGCAGCTGCCCCATTCCAGCCATATTTGGCTGGGAAATTATGGCCGGACTCAGCCAGGGGATTCCACAGCGCGCCATGACCTTTGTCTCTGCCAACAAGACACCCGTTTCCGTGCCACCCGCCGCAGGCCAGGGCCGGCTGATGCGGGTGGCCCGCGAACACGGTGTCGGGCCGGTCAGGCAATATGCCCAGATGCTGGCGCTGCGGGTCAGGGGCACCGGGATCGACACCGGCGAATATTACGATTTCGGGCTTTACGACAACGCGCACACCGGCCGCGGCCGCGCGCGCTTTCTTGGCGAACAGGCCAGCCGCGAGCTCAATCTTTCGCTCTCCCCGGATGGGGTCTGGCACCACGACGCCATCGTTTCGGACAAAGTGGCGCTGGTGCAGTACCTTGCCGAACGCGGAATGCCCACCGCCGAGACCCAGGCCACCGTCGGCAAGAGCCATGCCTTTGGCGGCATCCCCCGGCTCAGGAACACCGGCCAATTGTTGGGTTTTCTCTCCGCCGGGGCGCGTTATCCGCTGCTGGCCAAGCCGACCTTCGGCCGGCTCAGCACCGGCGTGCCGCGCATCGACCGGATCGACGACGAAGGTCGTTTCCTGCGCTTTGCCAATGGCCGTTGCGCCGATCTCGCGAGCTTTGCCGAAGAGCTGATGCGGGATCACGGCCGCACCGGCCTGGTGTTCCAGAGCGCGCTGCGTCAGCACGGCGCACTGACGGCGCTGACCGGCCCGGCGCTTGTCACCCTCCGGCTGGTGACCCTGGCCGAAGCGCCGCAGGCGCCTGCCGTGCTCTATGCGCTGGCCTGCCTGCCGGATGCGGGCGTGGGAATGCTCTGCCCGGTCGACCTGTCCGATGGCACGCTGGGCGAGATCCGTCGGGGCAGCGGGCCTGACACCGAGTGGCGCAGCAGCCATCCGGTTACCGGCCGGCGCCTGACGGGGCAGGGGCTGCCTGACTGGCGCGCGGCCTGCGAACTGGCCTCTGCGGCCCATGCGCTCCTGCCGGAATGCGGCATCATGGGCTGGGATATCGGCCTGACCGTCGACGGCCCGGCGCTTGTCAGCGGCACCGGCACGCCGCGCCACGCGCTCTATCAGCTGGCCCATGGCGAAGGCGTGATGAATCCGCGCTTCGCGCCCCGATTTCGGGCGGTGGCGGCGCGGCAGGCGCAGGCGGTGCAGGTGGCACTCGGGCGCGGCGCGGCGCCCGGCACGCGGCGCTGATCGCCCATTGATCCCACCGGCGGTTTTGCTATGACCGCCGCCATGGATCATTTTCTCTACCGCGACGGCGCGCTTTTCGCCGAGGACGTGCCCGTGGCCGAGATTGCCGCCACGGTCGGCACGCCGTTCTATCTTTATTCCACCGCCACGCTGCTGCGCCATTTCACCCTGTTCGACGAGGCGCTGAACGGTCTGCCGCATCTGGTCTGCTACGCGATGAAGGCGGCCTCGAACCAGGCGATCCTGAAGACGCTGGCGCAGGCCGGGGCGGGGATGGATGTGGTCTCGGGCGGCGAATATGCCCGTGCCAGGGCGGCCGGCGTGCCGGGCGAGCGGATCGTGTTTTCCGGTGTCGGCAAGACGCATGAGGAGATCCGCACTGCGCTGACCGGCGGCATCCGCCAGTTCAATGTCGAGAGCGAGCCGGAAATGGCGGTGATCTCCGAAGTCGCCAGCGCGCTGGGCGTCGAGGCGCCGATCACCATCCGGGTGAACCCGGATGTCGATGCCAGGACCCACGCCAAGATCGCCACCGGCAAGAGCGAGAACAAGTTCGGCATCCCGATTTCGCGCGCCCGCGAGGTCTATGCCCATGCCGCCAGCCTGCCGGGCCTCAAGGTGGTGGGCATCGATGTGCATATCGGTTCGCAGCTTACCGAGCTCGAGCCGTTCCGGCTGGCCTACCGCAAGGTGGCCGAACTGACCGAAACGCTGCGCGCCGACGGCCATGACATCCAACGCCTCGATCTCGGCGGCGGGCTGGGTATTCCCTACACCCGCTCGAACGAGGCGCCGCCGCTGCCGGTGGAATACGGCGCATTGATCAAGGAGACCGTCGGCCACCTCGGCTGCGAGGTCGAGATCGAGCCGGGGCGGCTGATCGCCGGCAATGCCGGTATCCTGGTGTCCAAGGTGATCTACGTCAAACAGGGCGAGGACCGGCAGTTCCTGATCCTCGACGGCGCGATGAACGACCTGATCCGCCCGGCGATGTACGATGCCTGGCATGATATCGTGCCAGTGATCGAGCCCGAGGCCGGGGTCGAACAGACCGCTTATGACATCGTCGGCCCGGTCTGCGAATCGGGGGATACCTTTGCCAAGGGCCGGATGATGGCGCCGTTGGCCCCCGGCGCTCTGGTCGCCTTCCGCTCGGCCGGGGCCTATGGTGCTGTAATGGCAAGCGAATACAACACCCGCCCGCTGATCCCCGAGGTTCTGGTGCGGGATGATAAATTTGCTGTCATCCGCGCCCGTCCGACCTTTGACGAAATGATAAACCGCGATACCATCCCCGAGTGGCTCTGACGCGCCCCCGCGTTCGGGCCGGTCAGTATGGAGCGGTATCATCCCCCGGACGACACGGTATCTTGAGAGTGTGAGCCGCATTCGCGGCGCGGTGACCCTGACATATCTCGGCCTCTGGGCCGAGCGTGTGACGCGTGCCTTCTGGCCGCTGTGGTCGCTGGCGCTTGTGGCGCTTGCCCTCCTGATGCTCGGTATGCAGGATCTCCTGCCGCTCGAGGCGGTCTGGGCGCTGATCGTGCTTTTTGCGCTGGGCGGGCTGCTGACGCTGGGCCTTGGCCTGCGCCGGTTCCGCCGGCCGCGCCGCAACGAGGCGCTCGACCGGCTCGATGCGACGCTGCGGGGGCGGCCGCTGCAAACCCTGCGTGACAATCAGGCGATCGGCGGCAGTGATGCCGCCTCGGTCGCGGTCTGGCAGGCGCATCAGGATCGCATGGCCGCGCGCGCCGCCGAGGCGCGCGCCGTGTCGCCGGATCTGCGGGTGTCGCGGCGCGATCCCTTTGCCCTGCGCTACGTGGCGGTTCTGGCGCTGGCGGTGGCGCTGCTCTTCGGCTCGTTCTGGAAGGTCTCTTCGGTCACCGGCGTCACCGCCGGCGGCCAGGCGCTGGCCTCTGGCCCGACCTGGGAAGGCTGGGTCGAGCCGCCGGCCTATACCGGCCTGCCGTCGCTCTACCTTGCCGATCAGACCGGCGGCACGCTGGAGGTGGCCGAGGGCAGTCGCATCACCCTGCGGTTTTACGGCGAGGTCGGTGCGCTGACGGCGCGCGAGACGGTCTCGGGCCGCACTGCCGAGGTGGAAAGCGTGGCCGAGGCCTCGCAGAGCTTTGAGGTGCGCCAGCCCGGGGCGCTGGTGATCGACGGCCCGGGCGGCCGTGACTGGCAGATCGCGCTCGCCGCAGACACCGCCCCGCAGGTGCGCGTGATCGACGAGATCACCACCGCCGCGCGCGGCGAGATGTCCTTGCCCTTCGAGGCCGAGGACGATTACGGCATCCGCTCCGGCGAGGCCACCATCCGGCTCGATCTGGCCGAGGTCGACCGCCGCCATGGCCTGGCCGTCGAGCCCGAGCCGCGCGCGGCGATCAGGGTGCCATTGCCGCTGCCGATTTCCGGCTCGCGGGCGGCGTTCAACGAGACTCTGATCGAGGATTTCTCGCAACATCCCTGGGCCAACCTGCCGGTCACCATCGAGCTGCGGGTCATCGACGACCGCGACCAGACCAGCGCGCCAGAGACCCTGGCCACGCCGCTGCCCGGCCGCCGGTTTTTCGATCCTTTCGCCGCCGCCATCATCGACCAGCGCCGGGCGCTCTTGTGGTCGCGCGGCAATGCCGGCGACGCGGCAATGATCCTGCGTGCCATCACCCACCGTCCCGAAGGTCTTTTCCGGTCGGCCGTGCCCTACCTGCGGATGCGTACCATCCAGCGCCGGCTCGAGAGCTTTGCCGCCACCGGCATGACCGGTGCGCAACGTGACGAACTGGCCGCCGCGATGTGGGATCTGGCGGTGCTGCTCGAGGATGGCGACCTGTCGGATGCGCTCGAACGGCTGCGCCGGGCGCAGGAGCGGTTGTCGGAGGCGATGAAGAACGGCGCCTCGGATCAGGAGATCGCCGAGCTGATGCAGGAGCTGCGCGAGGCGACGCAGGATTACATGCGGCAATTGGCCCAGCAGCAGCGCGAGAACGGGGAACAGCCCGAAACGGCGCAGACCCCGGAAAACATGATGGAGATGACGCAAGACGATCTTCAGGCCATGATGGACCGGATCCAGGAGCTGATGGAACAGGGGCGGATGGCCGAGGCCGAACAGGCGCTGGCCGAATTGCAGCAGATGCTCGAAAACATGCAGGTCACCCAGGGCCAGCAGGGTCAGGGCCAGCAGTCGCCCGGCCAACAGGCAATGGACGGGCTGGCCGAGACCCTGCGCGATCAGCAGGGGCTGTCGGACCAGGCGTTCCGCGACCTTCAGGAACAGTTCAACCCCAATGCCCAGCAAGGCCAGAACCAGGGCAACCAGGGTCGGGATGGCCAGCAGGGCCAGGGAGAGCAGCACCAGCAGGGCGAAGGCCAGGGCCAGGGTCAGCAGCAGGGTGAACAGGGTCAAGGCGGGCTCGAAGGCGAGCTGGCCGACCGGCAGGAGGCGCTGCGGCGCGAGGTCGAACGCCAGCGTGGCGCGCTGCCCGGTCAGGGCACTGAGGCCGGCCGCCGGGCACAGCAATCGCTCGAGGATGCCGAACGCGCCATGGAGGGCGCCGAACAGGCGCTGCGCGCGGATGATCTGGCCGAGGCAATCGACCGCCAGGCCGAAGCGATGGACGCGCTGCGCGAGGGCATGCGCAACCTCGGCGAAGCGCTGGCCGAGGAACAGCGGGAACAGGGCGGCCAGGGCGACACCGCCGGCGCCCGCGAGGGCGAGCGGCGTGATCCGCTGGGCCGCGACGCCGGCAATTCCGGCACCATCAGCAGCGGCGAAGAGTTGTTGAACGGCGAAGACGTCTATCGCCGCGCCCGTGAGCTTCTGGATGAAATCCGCCGCCGCTCGGGCGAGGGCGCCCGGCCGGAAATCGAACGCGACTATCTGGAACGGTTGCTCGACCGGTTCTGATGGCGGGCGAGGCCGGGATCAGCCCGGGGTTTGTGCCGCCTCCGACGACATGCCGTCGAGCCAGTGCAGCGCCGCCAGCACCTGCGCATCGAGCCAGCCCCGCAGCCCGTTGACCCAGATCACATAGCTCTCGAGCGCTGGCGCGAGTCCCGGGGCCGTCTCGGCGATCTGCGGCGAATAGGCATAGATCAGCGCCGCAATCGCCACCAGAAGCAACACCCAGGTAAAGCCACGGCGGAAGTGGCTGCGTGCGGTGCGCTCGGGCTCGGCGGCGATCTCTTCGCTGGCCTCGCTTTTGCGCGGCTGATCGGTGGAACGCAGGGTCGAGTTGATCTCTTCGATATCGGGAAGCAGTTCGCGCCGCGAGCCGCTGGCGGCGGCGGCCGCCGCCGCGGTGGCGCTGGGCGTCGGCTCCGGCGCTTTCGGATCCTTGCCGCGCAGGCGCGCCATGCGCTCGCGCGATTGTCGCGCGCGCTGCGCCTGCTCGTCTTCGGTGCGGCGCATGTCGTCAAGCCCGAGATCGGGCTGGCTCTCGACCGCGCCGCGCTCGGCCTCGCGCACCCGGCTCTCGCGCTCGGCCTCTTCGCGTAGCACGCTGGCGACTTCCGGGTCCAGCTGGCGCTGGGGCGCGGCGGGCTGCGGCGGTGTGGAGGGCGCTGGCTCCGGCGCGGCGGCTGACGCGTCTTCCGGGCCCGGGCGTGCCGACTGCCGGGCGGGGTCAAAATCTTCGTGCTCCGGGGCGCCGGCGGCGGGCTGAAACCAGGTCTTGCCGCAGGCCGAACATTGCACGTCCCGGCCCTCGGGCGGAACCACATCATCCGGAACCTCATACTGCGCGTCGCAATTCGGGCACGTCAGCCGCATCTTTCCCACCTGTCGCTCTTTCGGGGGCTACCCCTGCCTCAGCTTGGATCATATGTCCACCGATCGGCAAGGAAAAGCGCAATGCCGCCAAGGGCGCGGATTGCAAGTGGGGCAGGGCTGTTGCATTACGGGCCGGACTTGACGACGAACCTTATTTTACAGGGCGGGGCGCATACGTGATCGAGCTTGATGAAGTGGCCTACAGCTATGGCGGCGGCGAACTGCTGACCGACCTGTCGCTCAGGCTGGCGCCGGGGTCGTTCCACTTCCTCACCGGCCCCTCCGGCGCCGGCAAGACCACCTTTCTCAAGCTCTGTTACGGCGCGCTGGTGCCGACCGGCGGGCAGGTGCGGCTTTTCAATCAGGACGTGCGCGAGCTCGACCGGGACGGCATCGCCTATGCCCGCCGCAGGATCGGCGTGGTGCATCAGGATTGCCAGTTCCTCGATCACCTGCCGGTGGCCGAGAACATCTCCTTGCCGCTGGCGGTCTCGGGACAGGACAGGCTGGCGGCGCAGGCCAACCTCAAGGAGCTGATGTCCTGGGTCGGCCTGGCGCATCGCGCCCAGGCCCTGCCGCCCGAGCTGTCGGGCGGCGAGCGGCAGCGTGCTGCGCTGGCCCGGGCGCTGATCCTGTCGCCCGACGTGATCCTTGCGGATGAGCCCACTGGCAACGTCGACTGGGAAATGTCGCAGCGGCTGCTGAAATTGCTCGTCGAACTCAACAAGATGGGCAAGACGGTCATGATTGCCACCCATGATCTCAGTCTGATCCGCGCCGCCAAGCACCACGTGCAGGCCCGCGTGTTGCGGATCTCCGGGCGCAAGCTGCAACTGGCGGGGGCGGACCTGTGAAGATCAACCTCGCCGCCGTGACCGACATGCTGTCCTTTGATGCTGGCGCCGACCGGGTGGTGCCGCCCACCGGCTTCACCGCCCGGCTGACCGTCTTTACCGCCGGGGCCATGGCCTTTCTCGCGGTGTTTGCGCTGGCGCTGTCGCTGGCGTCCGGGCGGCTGGCCGCGAACTGGCGTGACGCGCTGGCCGGCAGCGCCACGCTGCGGATCTCGGCGCCCGCCGCGCAGATGGCCGCGCAGACCGAGCGCGCGCTCACGATCCTTTCTGAGACCCCCGGCGTGGCCGAGGCCCGCGCGCTGGAGCCGGACGAACAGCGCGCCCTGCTGGAGCCCTGGTTCGGCCCGGACCTGCCGGTCGAGAGCCTGCCGGTGCCGCAGTTGATCGAGGTGCGCGAGACCGCCTCGGGCTATGACGGCGACGGGCTGCGGCTCAGGCTCCAGGCCGAGCTGCCCGGCGCGGTGCTCGACGATCATACCCGCTGGCGCAAACCGCTGGTCAGCGCGGCAGGACGGCTCAAGTTGCTGGGCTGGCTGGCGATCGTGCTGATCTTTGGCACCATGGGCGCGATGATCACCCTGGCGGCCAATGCGGCGCTGGCGGCCAATGCCCAGGTGATTCAGGTGCTGCGCCTTGTGGGCGCCACCGACACCTATATCGCCCGCGCCTTCGTGCGCCGCTTTACCCTGCGCGCCGCCACCGGCGCCGGCGCCGGCGTCCTTGCCGGGCTGCTGGCGGTGGTTCTGCTGCCCGGCGCCGGCTCCGAGGCCGGCGTGCTCACCGGGCTGCGCTTTCAGGGGGGGCATTGGCTCTTGCCGTTGCTGGTGCCACTCCTCGCGGCGGTGGTGGCCTTTGCCGCCACCCGCTATGCGGCGATGCGCGTGCTTGGGGGACTTCGCTGATGCAATATGCGCGGTCGTTGCTGTTCAATTTCCAGATGTACCTGATGCTCGGCCTCATGGGGATCGCCTTTTTTCCGTTGGCGCTGGCCAGCCGCGACGGCGCGCAATGGGCCTGCAAGACCTATTGCCGCTGGGTCCGCTGGACCGCCGGCTGGATGGTCGGGCTGAAAACCGAGGTGCGCGGCGCGGTGCCGCAGGGCGAAGTTCTGGTCGCGGCGAAGCACCAGTCGTTTCTCGACATCATCATCATCTTCTCCGCCTTGCCGGCGGCCAAGTTCATCATGAAGCGCGAGCTGCTCTGGGCGCCGGTCCTCGGGCAATATGCCGCCCGCATCGGCTGTGTTCCGGTGGCCCGCGGCAAGCGCGGGGCCGCGATCAAGAAGATGGTGGCCGACGTCGCCGCCGGCATGGCCAACCCCGGCCAGCTGGTGATCTATCCGCAAGGCACCCGCGTCGCGCCGAACCGCTATCTGCCCTACAAGGTGGGCTCGCATGTGCTCTACGCCGAGCTGGGCCAGCCCTGTGTGCCGGCGGCGACCAATGTCGGTGTCTTCTGGCCGCGCCACGGCGTTTTGCGCAAACCCGGCCTCGCGGTGGTGGAGTTCCTCGAGCCAATCGCGCCGGGGCAGTCGCGCGCGAGCTTTCTGAACACGCTGGAAGAAGTGGTCGAGCGGCGCTCGCAGGAGCTGATGCTCGAAGCGGGGTTCGCGGATCTGCCAGAGGAAAACCGGCACCTGACCCGGCCCTGAACGATCCGGCCGGTCGGGCAGGCGAAATCCGTCGCCGGAAAAATGTGCAAAAATCCCTGAGAATTTCTGGCAGGGCCGGTGGCGGGGCTGGGCCCGCCACCGGCGCGGTCTCACATGTGGATCGCGCCGTCGCCGCAGGCCAGCGCCGCTTCGCGCACCGCCTCGGAGAAGGTCGGATGGGCGTGGCAGGTGAGCGCCACGTCCTCGGCGGAGGCGCCAAATTCCATCGCCACGCAGATCTCGTGGATCAGATCGCCGGCCGCCGGGCCGATGATGTGGCAGCCGAGCACCCGGTCGGTTTCCTTGTCGGCCAGCAGCTTGACGAAACCGTCGCCGGCGAACACCGCCTTGGCGCGGCCGTTGCCCATGAAGGAGAACTTGCCGACCTTGTAGGCGCGGCCTTCTTCCTTGAGCTGTTCCTCGGTCTTGCCGACGCTGGCGACCTCGGGATGGGTGTAGATCACGCCCGGAATGACCCCATAGTTCACGTGGCCATGTTTGCCCGCGATGACCTCGGCCGTTGCCATGCCTTCATCCTCGGCCTTGTGCGCCAACATCGGGCCCTCGATGGCGTCGCCGATGGCATAGACGCCCTTGACGCTGGTCTGCCAGTCGTCGCCCACCTTGATCTGGCCGCCCTTGGTGGTCTCGATGCCGAGATCGGAGAGGCCGAGCCCGTCGGTAAAGGGCCGCCGGCCGGTGGCGCAGAGCACCACATCGGCCTCGGCCGTGGCCTCGCTGTCATCCTTGCGCAGCTTGTAGTTGACCTTGGCCTTGGTCTTGGTGGCCTCGACGCTCGAGACCGCGGCGCCGAGCGTGAATTTCAGCCCCTGCTTCTCGAGCAGCTTCTTGAACTGCTTCTGCACGTCGGAATCCATGCCGGGGGTGATGTGATCGAGGAATTCGATCACCTCGACCTCGGCGCCCAGCCGGGCATAGACCGAGCCCATCTCGAGCCCGATGACACCGGCGCCGATGACGATCATCTTTTTCGGCACCTTGCCCAGGGCCAGCGCGCCCTCGGAGGTGACCACGACCTTTTCGTCGACGGTGACATCGGCGCCGGGCACCGGCGAAGGCTCGGAGCCCGAGGCGATGATGATGTGTTTCGCATCGTGCACCTCGTCGCCGACCTTGACCTTGCCGGCCTCGGGGATCGAGCCCCAGCCCTTGAGCCAGTCGATCTTGTTCTTCTTGAACAGGAATTCGACGCCCTTGGTGTTCTGGCCGATGACGTCGTCCTTGTAGGCTTGCATCTGCTTCCAGTCGACCGAGGGGCTTTTCCCCTTGAGGCCCATCCTGGCAAAGTTGTGCTCGGCCTCGTGCAGTTGATGGGTGGCGTGCAGCAGCGCCTTGGAGGGGATGCAGCCGATGTTGAGGCAGGTGCCGCCGAGGGTCTCGCGGCCCTCGACGCAGGCGGTCTTGAGACCCAGTTGCGCGCAGCGGATGGCGGCGACATAGCCGCCGGGGCCTGCGCCGATGACGATGACATCATAACTTGCCATGGTGTGTCCTTTCTTGGTCGGGCAATTCGGGGGCGCTGCCCCCGGACCCCCGGGATATTTGCGGCCAGAAGAAGATGCGGGTTGGGCTCATAGCAAGGCTGCCACGAGCAGGGTGAGGATTGCGACGAGGCCCAGTGCCCAGAACAGGCTGCGCCAGGGCACCCAGCCGAAGGCATAGGCCGGGATGTAGAGCAGCCGGGCGACAAGGTAGAGGCCCGAGGCCGCAGCGGTGACACCGCTGGCCTTGTCGGCGAAGGTCACCACCAGGGTGGCGATGGCGAAGAGGATCAGGCTCTCGAAGTGGTTGTTCATCGCCCGGTAGAGCCGCGCGGTGCGCAGGCTCACCTGATCCTCGAGCGCGCCACCCAGACGGGGGCGGTCACGCGGGGAGAGGGTCTTGCCCGGGCCGAGCTCGAGATTGGCCGGGACCGCCATCAGCGCGATCTGGCCGATTTGCAGCAGAGCTGCGAGGGTGAGGGCGGTGAGTTCGGGGGTCACGGACACAACGCGCCCCGGGCCTGACCCGGGGCCTCCTGGGGGCGGGCAGGCGAGAGGCCTCGGAGCAGGTCCGAGGCGAGAGGGGCCTGGGGGGCCGGGGCGGCGGGTGCGATCCTCATAGCGTATCCAGGATGTGGCAGGCCGCGTCCCGGACGCCGTCTGTCTCGGACCGGGCCCTGGCGCGCGGACCATCGATGAAGTCGCGGGCCTTGTCCAGGTCGTTGACCTCGAAGAGGCAGAACACCCGGGATGGCGTGTCGTGTTCCTGCCAGATTTGCAGAAGCGAGAGGCCGGCGTCGCGCTGTGCCTCGGTGTCGGCATCGAAATGCTCTTTCCAGCTGGCAAAATCGTTCACGTCGTAGCGGCAAAGCAATTGCATCTTGTGCCTCCTCGTTTCCCTCCCCGGGCCGCCGCGTAAGGGGGGCGGCCCCCTCCCGGTTGCGGTTCCCGCGGGCGTGCCGGGCGGACGCCCGGCCGACGGCCCGGCGCCGGGTTACAAATCCATCAGCAGACGCCGCGGGTCTTCCAGCGCTTCCTTGACGCGGACGAGGAAGGTGACCGCGCCTTTGCCGTCGACGATGCGGTGATCGTAGCTCAGTGCCAGGTACATCATCGGGCGGATCTTGATCTCGCCGTTCACCACCATCGGCCGGTCCTGGATCTTGTGCATGCCGAGGATGCCCGATTGCGGCGGGTTGAGGATCGGCGAGGACATCAGCGAGCCATAGACGCCACCGTTGGAGATGGTGAAGGTGCCGCCCTGCATCTCGGCCATCGACAGCTTGCCGTCGCGGGCGCGTTTGCCCTTTTCGCCGATCGCCTTTTCGATTTCGGCAAAGGACATCTGGTCGGCGTCGCGGATCACCGGCACGACGAGGCCCTGCGGCGTGCCGGCCGCGATGCCCATGTGCACGAAGTTCTTGTAGACGATGTCGGTGCCGTCGATCTCGGCGTTGACCTCGGGCACCTCTTTCAACGCATGGCAGCAGGCCTTGGTGAAGAAGGACATGAAGCCGAGCTTCACATCGTGTTTCTTCAGGAACAGATCCTTGTATTCGTTGCGCAGCGCCATGACCTCGGTCATGTCGACCTCGTTGTAGGTGGTCAGGATGGCGGCGGTGTTCTGCGCGTCCTTGAGGCGGCGGGCGATGGTCTGGCGCAACCGGGTCATCTTGACCCGCTCCTCGCGCGAGGCATCCTCGGCCGCCACCGGCGCACGGGGCGCGGCCGCGGGGGCCGATGCCGAAGCGGCGGCGGAAGTGGCGGCCACCGCCTTGGCGACGTCTTCCTTCATCACCCGGCCGTCGCGGCCCGAGCCCTGCACCTGATCGCGCGAGAGGCCTTTTTCGGCCATCGCCTTCTTGGCCGAGGGGGCATCCTCGACGTCGTTCTCGTCCCGCCCGGCGGGGGGCGTGGTGTACTGGCTGCCGCCGGCCGGATGCCCGGCATCGTCAGCGGACGCCGCGGCGCCGCCTTCGGACGAGATCACCGCCAGCTTGGCCGAGGCCTCGACGGTGTCGCCTTCCTTGGCGGTGATTTCCGCCAGAACGCCGGTCGCCGGGGCGGGCACTTCGACGCTGACCTTGTCGGTTTCCAGCTCGCAGAGCATCTCGTCCTGGGCCACCGGATCGCCGACCTTCTTGAACCAAGTCGAGACCGTCGCCTCGGTCACGCTTTCGCCGAGGGTGGGGACCATGACATCGACGCTGCCGCCGCCGCTGGCGGCTCCGTCGGCCGCGCCGGAGGTCTCTTCCTCGGTCTTGGCTTCGGCTGGGCGCTCCTTGGGTTCGGTGGCACCGGCTTCGCCGCTCTCGGCGATATTGGCAAGCAGGGCGTCGACGCCCACGGTCTCGCCTTCTTGCGCCACAATGTCGGACAGTTTGCCGGCGGCGGGCGAGGGCACCTCGACCGTCACCTTGTCGGTTTCCAACTCGCAGAGCATCTCGTCCACCGCGACACTGTCGCCCGGTTTCTTGAACCAGGTCGCCACGGTGGCCTCGGTCACGGATTCACCCAGCGTGGGCACGCGTACTTCGGTCGGCATATCAGTCGTTTCCTTCAATCGTCAGCGCCTGGTCGACCAGCGCCTGTTGTTGAGCTTTGTGTTGCGAGGCGAGGCCCGTGGCCGGCGAGGCGCTGGCGGCGCGGCCGACATAGACCGGGCGGCTGTGGGTGGCGTTGATCCGGTTGAGCACCCATTCGAGGTTGGGTTCCATGAAGGTCCAGGCGCCCTGGTTCTTGGGCTCTTCCTGGCACCAGATCATCTGCGCGTCCTTGAACCGCTCCAGCTCCTTCACCGCCGAGATCGCCGGGAAGGGATAGAATTGTTCGAAGCGCATCAGGTAGATGTCGTCGAGACCGCGCTTGTCGCGTTCCTCGAGCAGGTCGTAATAGACCTTGCCCGAGCACATGACGACGCGGCGGATCTTGCTGTCGTCGACCAGTTTGGTTTCGGAATTGCCCTTCTCGGCATCGTCCCAGAGGACGCGGTGGAAGGAGGAGCCGGTGGTGAATTCCTCGGCCTCGGAGACCGCCACCTTGTGCCGCAGCAGCGATTTCGGCGTCATCAGGATCAGCGGCTTGCGGAAGGTCCGGTGCATCTGGCGGCGCAGAATGTGGAAGTAGTTGGCCGGCGTGGTGCAATTGGCCACGATCCAGTTGTCCTGGCCGCACATTTGCAGGAAGCGCTCGAGCCGGGCCGAGGAGTGCTCGGGGCCCTGGCCTTCGTAGCCATGCGGCAGCAGGCAGACCAGGCCCGACATCCGCAGCCACTTCGATTCCCCCGACGAGACGAACTGATCGAACATGATCTGCGCGCCGTTCGAGAAGTCGCCGAACTGCGCCTCCCACATCACCAGCGCGTTGGGTTCGGCCAGCGAATAGCCGTATTCGAAGCCGCTGACCGCATATTCGGACAAGGCGCTGTCGATCACGTCGTAGCGCGCCTGGCCCTCGCGGACGTGGTTGAGCGGGTAGTACCGCTCTTCGGTGTCCTGGTTGATCAGGGCGGAGTGGCGCTGCGAAAAGGTGCCGCGGGCGCTGTCCTGGCCGGACAGGCGCACCGGATAGCCTTCGGTGAGCAGCGAGCCGAAGGCCAGCGCCTCGGCGGTGGCCCAGTCAAAGCCCTTGCCGGTCTCGAACATCTTCTGCTTGGCTTCGAGCAGCCGGCCCACCGTGCGGTGCAGCGGGAAGCCTTCGGGCGCCCGGACGAGCGCGGCTCCGACCTCTTCCATGGTCTCGGGTTTGATCGCGGTTTCGCCGCGTTGGTAATCGTCGTCGCTCTGCCGGTCGAGATGCGACCACTTGCCATCGAGCCAGTCGGCCTTGTTGGGCTTGTAATCCTTGCCGGCCTCGAACTCTTCGTTCAGCCTGGCCTGGAAGGCGGCTTTCATGTCCTCGATCTCGCCCTCGGGGATCAGCCCGTCCTTGACCAGCCGCTCGGTATAAAGCGAGAGCGTCGTCTTGTGGCCCTTGATCTTCTTGTACATCAAGGGGTTGGTGAACATCGGCTCGTCACCTTCGTTGTGACCGAAGCGGCGATAGCAGAAGATGTCGATCACCACGTCCTTGTGGAACTTCTGGCGGAACTCGGTGGCCACCTTGGCGGCATGCACCACGGCCTCGGGGTCGTCACCGTTGACGTGGAAAATCGGCGCCTCGACCACCAGCGCGTTGTCGGTGGGATAGGGCGACGAGCGCGAGAAGTGCGGCGCGGTGGTGAAACCGATCTGGTTGTTCACCACGATATGGATCGTGCCGCCGGTCTTGTGACCGCGCAGGCCGGAGAGCGCGAAACATTCGGCCACAACGCCCTGGCCGGCAAAGGCCGCATCGCCGTGCAGCAGCACCGGGATCACCGTGGAGTGTTCGGCATCGTTGCGCTGGTCCTGCTTGGCGCGGGCCTTGCCCAGAACCACCGGGTTCACCGCCTCGAGGTGGCTGGGGTTGGCGGTCAGCGACAGGTGCACCTTGTTGCCGTCGAACTCGCGGTCCGAAGAGGCGCCGAGGTGGTATTTCACGTCGCCCGAGCCGTCTACGTCCTCGGGCTTGAAGCTGCCGCCCTGGAATTCGTTGAAGATCGCCTTGTAGGGCTTGTTCATCACGTTCGCCAGAACGCTGAGACGGCCGCGGTGCGGCATGCCGATGACGATCTCTTCGACGCCGAGCGCGCCGCCGCGCTTGATGATCTGCTCCATCGCCGGGATCAGGCTTTCGCCGCCATCAAGGCCGAAGCGCTTGGTGCCCATGTACTTGACGTGCAGGAATTTCTCGAAGCCCTCGGCCTCGACCATCTTGTTGAGGATCGCCTTGCGGCCCTCGCGCGAGAATTTGACTTCCTTGCCGTAGCCCTCGATCCGCTCCTTGAGCCAGGCGGATTGCTCGGGGTCGGAGATATGCATGTACTGCAGCGCGAAGGTGCCGCAGTAGGTCCGCTTCACGATCTCGACGATCTGCCGCATCGAGGCGATCTGCAGGCCCAGAACGTTGTCGATGAAGATCGGCCGGTCCATGTCGGCGGCGGTAAACCCATAGGTCTTGGGGTCGAGCTCGGGGTGCGGGCTGTCCTGACGCAGGCCCAGCGGATCGAGATCGGCAGCCAGATGGCCGCGAATACGGTAGGCCCGGATCAGCATCAGCGCCCGGATGCTGTCGAGCACGGCGCGCTGAATCTGGTCGTCGGTCAGCTCAACGCCCTGGGCGCGGGCCTTGTCGGAGATTTTCTTGCCGGCGGCCTTGGCCTCGGCCGGCGGGGTCATCGGCCATTCCCCGGTCAGCGCGGCGGTGACGTCGTCACCAGGCTGCGGCGGCCAGTCGGCGCGCGCCCAGGACGGGCCCTGCGCCTCTTTCTTGACGTCCAGATCATCGTCGCCGAGCTGCCGGAAGAATTCCTGCCAGGACTCGTCGACCGCGGTCGGATCGCTGGCATAACGCGCGTACATCTGTTCCAGATAGGCCGCGTTGTGGCCTTGCATGAAGCTCGAGGCCTTGAAGATGTCGTTGGGGCTTTGGTCGGTCATCTTTGCACCTTTGGCGGACGTGAACCGGTTGTCTTTCATCGGTAGGGCGGGAGTGACCCCCGCCATACCATAGGTTTGTTTTCGGCCTCTGACAGGGGGTCAGCCCTTGTCGATGGCTTCCTTGACCGCTTCGCCCAGGGTTGCCGGGCTGTCGGCTACGACGATTCCGGCCGAGCGCATCGCCTCGATCTTGTCGTCAGCGCCGCCCTTGCCGCCGGCGACGATGGCGCCGGCGTGGCCCATGCGACGGCCCGGAGGCGCGGTGCGTCCGGCGATGAAGCCCGCGGTCGGTTTCCAACGGCCCTTCTTCTTTTCGGAGGCGAGAAATTCCGCCGCTTCCTCTTCGGCCGAGCCGCCGATCTCGCCGATCATGATGATCGAGGTGGTCTCGTCATCGGCGAGGAACATCTCCAGCACGTCGATGTGTTCGGTGCCCTTGATCGGGTCGCCGCCGATGCCCACGGCCGAGGATTGGCCCAGGCCCATGTCGGTGGTCTGCTTGACCGCCTCATAGGTCAGCGTGCCCGAGCGCGAGACCACGCCGACCGAGCCGCGCTTGTGGATGTGGCCGGGCATGATGCCGATCTTGCAGGCGTCGGGCGTGATGACACCGGGGCAGTTCGGGCCGATCAGCCGCGACTTGCTGTTCTCCAGCGCCCGCTGCACCTTCATCATGTCGAGCACCGGAATGCCTTCGGTGATGCAGACGATCAGCTCCATCTCGGCATCAATCGCCTCGAGGATCGAGTCGGCCGCGAAGGGCGGCGGCACATAGATGACAGAGGCATTGGCCTCGGTCTTGGCCCGGGCTTCATGCACCGAGTTGAAGACCGGCAGGTCAAGGTGGGTCTGACCGCCTTTGCCAGGGGTGACGCCGCCGACCATCTTGGTGCCGTATGCGATGGCCTGTTCGGTGTGAAAGGTGCCCTGCGAGCCGGTGAGGCCCTGACAGATCACCTTGGTGTTTTCATCTACGAGGACTGCCATTGAAAGGAGTCTCCTTGTCGTTTCCGTAGGGTGGGTCTGCGACCCACCGTGATCCGCGAGGGTGGGTTACAAACCCACCCTACGATTACCCTTTGACCGCTTTCACGATCTTCTGGGCGCCATCCTTGAGGTCGTCGGCGGCAATCACGTCAACATCCGAGTTGTTGATGATCTCCTTGCCCTTCTCGACGTTGGTGCCTTCGAGACGCACCACCAGCGGCACCTTCAGGCCCACTTCCTTGACCGCGGCGATCACGCCCTCGGCAATGACGTCGCAACGCATGATGCCGCCGAAGATGTTGACCAGGATGCCCTTCACGTTCGGATCGCTGGTGATGATCTTGAACGCCTCGGTCACCTTTTCCTTGGTGGCGCCACCGCCCACGTCGAGGAAGTTGGCCGGCTCGGCGCCGTAGAGCTTGATGATGTCCATCGTCGCCATGGCCAGGCCCGCGCCGTTGACCATGCAGCCGATCTCGCCGTCGAGCGCGATGTAGTTGAGGTCGTATTTCGAGGCCTGAAGCTCCTTGGCATCTTCCTCGGTCTCGTCGCGCAGCTCGGAGATGTCGGGCTGGCGGTACATGGCGTTGCCGTCAAAGCCGACCTTGGCGTCGAGCACCTTGAGCTCGTTGCCGGGCATGACGATCAGCGGGTTGATTTCCAGCATCTCCATGTCCTTCTCGATGAAGGCCTTGTAGAGAATGCCCATCAACTTGACGCATTGCTTGACGGCCGCGCCCTCGAGGCCCAGCGAAAAGGCGACGCGGCGGCCGTGATAGGGCTGATAGCCGGTGGCGGGATCGACGCTGAACGACAGGATCTTCTCCGGCGTGCTGGCGGCCACCTCTTCGATGTCCATGCCGCCCTCGGTCGAGCAGACAAAGGACACGCGGCTGGTCTGGCGATCGACCAGCAGCGCGAGATAGAGTTCGCGGTCGATGTCGGAACCGTCTTCGATGTAGATGCGGTTGACCTGCTTGCCGGCCGGGCCGGTCTGGTGGGTGACCAGGGTCTTGCCCAGCATCTTCTTGGCCTCTTCGGCGGCTTCTTCGACCGACTTGGCCAGCCGCACGCCGCCCTTTTCGCCGGCGCTCTCTTCCTCGAAGGAGCCCTTGCCGCGGCCACCGGCGTGAATCTGGGCCTTGACGACCCAGAGCGGCCCGTCCATCTCGCCAGCCTTGGTCTTGGCCTCGTCCGCCTTCAGAACGACGCGGCCATCGGATACCGGCGCGCCGTAGGAGCGAAGCAGTGCCTTCGCCTGATACTCATGAATGTTCATGGATCAACTGTCCCGTCTTGCTGCAATTGCATTGTGCCATTGCATATTAAAAACAGGTTCCTAAACGTAAAACTGTCGCGTCAACGGTGTTAGCGCCGAAAACCCGACATTTGTGATCACACGATTTCAGCGTGTGATCACAAACTCTGCGACCGGTCGGGCCTCTCTGCGGACTGCCGCGAATCACCTGCCATGCAAGGCGCCGCGGCATGCCGGCGGCGATACAAATCCTGCAACCGCCTTGGACGCGCGCCATCTCGGAAACGCCGAAACGAAAACGGGCGCCCCCGCAGGGACGCCCTTGATCATTTCGGCTGTCCGGGCGCAGGGCCGGACGGCTCAGGCCAGGGTGCTGTCGATGCCCTTGCAGGCTTCGACCAGGCCTTTCACGGCCTTGACCGAAGCGTCGAACATCTCTTGCTCCTGCTTGTTGAGCTTGATGTTGACGATGCGCTCGACGCCGCCAGCGCCGATCACGGTGGGCACGCCCACATACATGCCGTTCAGGCCGAATTCGCCGTCGCAATAGGCCGCGCAGGGCAGGACGCGTTTCTGGTCTTTCAGATAGGCTTCGGCCATTTCGATGGCGCTGGTGGCCGGGGCATAGAAGGCCGAGCCGGTTTTCAGCAGGCCGACGATCTCGGCGCCGCCGTCACGGGTGCGCTGGACGATGGCGTCCAGTTTCTCCTGTGTGGTCCAGCCCATGTCCACCAGATCGGGGAGCGGGATGCCGGCAACGGTGGAATAGCGCACCGAAGGCACCATGGTGTCGCCGTGGCCGCCCAGAACGAAAGCGGTGACATCTTTCATCGAGACGTCGAATTCCGAAGCGAGGAAGTGACGGAAACGCGCCGAATCGAGCACGCCGGCCATGCCGCAGACCTTCTCGGCGGGCAGGCCGGAGAATTGTTGCAGCGCCCAGACCATGGCGTCGAGCGGGTTGGTGATGCAGATGACAAAGGCGTCGGGGGCGTTGTCGCGGATGCCTTCGCCGACCGATTTCATCACCTTGAGGTTGATGCCAAGCAAGTCGTCGCGGCTCATGCCGGGCTTGCGCGGCACGCCGGCGGTGACGATGCAGACATCGGCGCCGGCGATGTCGGCGTAATCCTGGGTGCCTTTGAGCCGGGCGTCGAAGCCTTCGGAGGGACCGGATTCCGCAATGTCGAGCGCTTTGCCCTCGGGGGTGCCTTCGGCAATGTCGAACAGGACAACGTCGCCCAGTTCCTTGAGCGCGACGAGGTGGGCGAGCGTGCCGCCGATCTGTCCTGCGCCGATCAGGGCAATCTTGGGTCTGGCCATGGGAATTTCTCCGGTCGGTGTTGAATTTGGCCGTTTGCGTAAGCCGGAATTCGGCGCGGCGCAAGTGCGCTGCGCTGCGGCGCCAAACGGCGCAACGGCTGGAAGTGCCGGGGTGATAGCGATAAAGACCGGGAAACAAGGGCAGTTAGACGAGGCGCAGATGCTGGAATTCTCCCCCGGATTTTTCGCCGTGGCGCTGCCTGCGGTGGTGTTTGCCGGGGTGTCCAAGGCCGGTTTCGGCTCGGGCGCGTCCTTTGCAAGTGCCTCGATTCTGGCGCTTGTTCTGCCGCCGGGCCTTGCCCTCGGGATCATGCTGCCGCTTCTGATGCTGATCGATCTGGCCAGCCTGCGGCCCTATTGGCGGCGTTGGTCCTGGCCCGAGGCGCGGGCGTTGATGCTGGGCGCGCTGCCCGGCGTGGCGCTGGGGGCCTGGCTCTACCGGATCGCCGATGACGATGCCATCCGGTTGCTGATCGGGGTGATTTCGCTGGCGTTCGTGATCTGGCAGATCAGCCTGGCGCGCGGCTGGGTCACGCTGGGCGGGCGGCCGCTGCCGTTGCGCGGCGGCTATCTGTCGGGGATGACCGCCGGGTTCACCAGCTTCGTCAGCCATGCGGGCGGCCCGCCGGCGGCGGTCTTTCTGCTGGGCCGCAAGCTCGACAAGACCCGGTATCAGGCGACCACAGTGATCGTGTTCTGGGTGATCAACCTGTTCAAATTCGTGCCTTACAGCTTCCTCGGCATTTTCACCATCCAGACGCTGATTGCCGATCTCCTGCTTGCGCCCGCCGCGCTGATCGGGGCCCGGCTGGGGGTGAAGGCGCATCACATGATCCCCGAGCGGGCGTTTTTCGCGGTCACCTATGTGCTGCTGAGCTGCACCGGGGTGAAACTGATCTGGGATGCCCTGGCATAGCGGTGTTCAAAGGGGCGTCAGGTGTCATTGCCCTTCGCGGGCAGCGGCTCGGCCAGGGTTTCAAAGGCCTGGCCGGCGGCCATCAGGCAGGTGATGCCGTTGGCGGTGGTGACGGTGATCGTCCAGCTGCCGGTGTCGCGCGAGGCAAAAAGCTCCATCACCGCATTGTTGCCGCCGAGGCCCATGGATTGCCGGCTTTCGCCGTATTTTTCCGCCAGCCGCGCGATCACCGCGTCACGCGGGGCGCAATTGGGGGTGGCCTGGGCGCTGGCCCGATCGGCGGCCAGCGCCAGCAGGCAGACGCCAAGGCCGAGGCTCAGTTCAAAGACGTGTTTCATGTCGGTCCCTCTGGTTGGGGCGGGCGTCTGACGCCGGCCGGTGGATGGGATCAGCCTGCGGCAAATGGGTTAATTCCGCGGTAAACCTGGCGCACGTTGCCTGTTTTCGGGGTTTCTGCTGCACTGCGGCACTTCACCCCTTGAACTTTTCGGAAATTAATGACCCTAATCCGCGCAACAATCTTGCAAGAAGGATCCTCTCGATGGATATGCGCGCGCGCCCTTATCGTTCCGTTCTCTATATTCCCGGCTCCAAGACCCGGGCGCTGGACAAGGCGCGGGGCATGGCGGTGGATGCGATCATCTTCGATCTCGAGGATGCGGTCTCGGTCGAGGAAAAGGCCAATGCCAGGGCGACGCTGGCCGCGGCTCTGTCCGAAGGCGGCTATGGCCCGCGGATGAGGATCGTGCGGATCAACGGGCTCGACACCGAATGGGGCCACCAAGACGCCCGGGCGGTGGTCGAGATGCGGCCCGACGCGGTTCTGCTGCCCAAGGTGAATTCCGCCAACGATCTCGATGCTCTGGCCGAGATCACCGGCGACCTGCCGATCTGGGCGATGATGGAGACGCCGCAAGGCATGTTGCGCGCCGAAGAGATCGCCGCCCATCCGAAACTCGCGGGCTTTGTCATGGGCACCAATGACCTTGCCAAGGATCTGCAATGCCGCTTCCGCGCCGATCGCCTGCCGCTGATGGCGTCGCTCGGGCTTTGCCTGCTGGCGGCCAAGGCGCATGGTGTGGTGATTGTCGATGGGGTCTACAATGCCTTCAAGGATGACGATGGCCTGCGCAGCGAATGCCAGCAGGGCCGTGACCTGGGCATGGACGGCAAGACGCTGATCCACCCGGCGCAGGTGGCCATCGCCAACGAGGTCTTTGCGCCCTCGGGCGAGGACATCGATCTTGCCGGGCGCCAGATCGCCGCCTTCGAGGAGGCCGAGGCGAAGGGGCAGGGGGTGGCCGTCGTCGATGGCCGCATCGTCGAGAACCTGCATGTTGCCACGGCACGCGAGATACTGGCAAAAGCAGAGGCAATTGCAGCCCTCTCATCGGAGTAGCCTCATGTTTCTTCTTGTCCTCGGTCTCGCGCTCTGGGCGCTGGCACATTTCTTCAAACGTCTGCTCCCGGCCCGCCGCGCCGCGATGGGCGGCAAGGGCAAGGGGGCGGTGGCGCTGGCGCTGGTTGTCTCGGTGGTGCTGATGGTGCTGGGCTATCGCGCGGCGCCGTTCGTCGATGTCTGGTATCCGCCGGAATGGGCGCGGCATCTCAACAACCTGATGGTGCTGATCGCGCTCTTCATGATGTCGCCCGCCCCCAAGAAAGGCCGCCTGCTCTGGGGCATGCGCCATCCGATGCTGATGGGCTTCGGCCTCTGGGCGCTGGCGCATCTGCTGGTCAATGGCGATGTCGCCTCGATCGTGCTGTTTGGCGGGCTGCTGATCTGGGCCACGGCCGAGATTCTGGTGATCAACCGGGCCGAGCCGCGCTGGGTGGCGCCGGCGCCGGGCTCCTATGGCAAGGATGCCATGTTCTTTCTGGCCTCGATCGTGCTTCTGGGTGTGATCGGCTATATCCACGGGCTGATCGGCCCGTCTCCATTTCCGGGGTAACTAAATGAAACTCTATCGTTTTCTATCCGCCGACGACACGTCGGAATTCTGTCACAAGGTCTCGGCCGCGCTCGACAAGGGCTGGGCGCTCTACGGCGACCCGACCTATGCCTTTGACCATGCCAATGGCGTCATGCGCTGTGGTCAGGCGGTGACCAAGGAGGTCGAGGGTAAGTATTCGCCGGACATGAAGCTGGGGGCGCAGTAATGGCCGCGACGACGACCGCCAAGACCAACCCGGGCCGCTTCTTCGAGGATTACCGGCTGGGCGAGGTGATCCGCCACGCCGTGCCGCGCACCGTCTCTGGCGGCGAAAGGGCGCTTTATCATGCCCTGTACCCGGCGCGTCACGCGCTTTATTCCTCGGATGAATTCGCCCGCGGCTCGGGCCTGCCTTCCGCACCGGTCGATGATCTGGCGGCGTTCCATCTGGTGTTTGGCAAGACGGTGCCGGATATCTCGCTCAATGCCGTCGCCAACCTCGGCTATGCCGAGGGGCGCTGGCATCTTCCGGTCTATCCCGGCGACACCCTGCGCGCGGAAAGCGAGGTGATCGGGCTCAAGCAGAACTCCAACGGCAAATCCGGCGTGGTCTATGTCCGCACCCGGGGGCTCAACCAGCGCGACGAAGTCGTGTTGGATTATGTCCGCTGGGTCATGGTGCGCAAACGCGATCTCGCGGCGCCGGCACCGGAGACGGTGATCCCCGAACTGCAAAAGGTGATCCCGGCGGCGGATCTCGTGATCCCTGACGGGCTCGACTTTTCCGGCTATGATTTCGATCTGGCAGGCGAGCCGCACCGCTGGGGTGACTATGTGGTGGGCGAGACGATCGATCACGTCGATGGCGTCACCGTCGAAGAGGCCGAACACATGCTGGCCACCCGGCTCTGGCAGAACACCGCCAAAGTGCATTTTGATGCCACTTTCCGGCCCGACGGGCAGCGGCTGATCTACGGTGGGCATGTGATCTCGCTGGCGCGCGCGCTCAGCTTCAACGGGCTGGCGAATGCCCAGATGATCGTCGGGCTGAACGGCGGCGCACATGCCAACCCCTGTTATTCCGGGTTGACGGTCAAGGCCTGGTCAGAGGTGCTCGACAAGGCCGAGACCGGCGCGCCCGGCGTCGGCGCGATCCGGCTGCGGCTGGTGGCCACTTCCGGCGGCGATCCCTTCACCCTCAAGGGCGCGGACGGCAAGTACCTGAGCCATGTATTGCTCGATCTCGACTACTGGGCGCTGATGCCCGTCTGACACAATGGTAGGGCGGGTCTGCCCCCCATTGTCCCGCCCTCCAAACCGCGTGATCACACCCCTCCCGAGACCTCTTCGAGACCCTCCCGGGACGTGATCGCTAACATATACCTGATGAATTTAGGCAGGTATTTGCCGCCCGGATCTGCACCGAATCACCGGGTTTTCTGCATAGCGGCAATTTTGTGATCACTGCCTTCGAAGCTGTGATCACAAACCCCGAAAAATCCGCCAATTGGGCCAAAAAACCACGTCTTAACGGGGGCGCGCCCGGTGACACGCCGGAAAAAATCACTATCACCTATAGTCAAGAGAACCGAAAGGAACCGCCATGGCTGATGTGAACCGGGGCAATCGCCCGCTCTCTCCTTTCATGATTGGACCGTATTACCGGCCGCAGATCACCTCGATCTCGTCAATCATGGTCCGTCTCACCGGCATTGCTTCGCTCGGCAGCGCCTTCCTCGTGGTCTGGTGGCTGCTGGCGGCAGCGACTTCGGAAAGCGCCTTCGGCCTGATCGACGGCCTGCTGCGCAGCTGGTTCGGCGACCTGATCCTGCTGCTCGCCTCCTGGGCGATCTGGTATCACATGCTGGGCCGGCTGCGGCATGTGATCTGGGATTTCGGCTACGGGCTCTCGCTCGAGACCTCGGAAAAGATGGGCTGGGGCATGTTTATCGCCGCCACCGGTCTGGCCCTGTTCACGGCCATCGTGCTTTAAGGAGGCCTAGGATGAATTACCTGACAGATCGCAAACGCGCCGAAGGGCTTGGCTCGGGCCGCAAAGGCACGCATCACCACTGGAAAATGATGGTGACCTCGATCAGCCTTGTCGTGCTGGTGCCGCTGTTCGTCTTTGTCTTTGGCAGCGCGCTCGGCCGCAGCCAGGAAGAGGTCATGGCCTTCCTTTCGCGCCCGTTCCCGCTGATCGTGATCGCCATGGGGCTGATCGTGGGCCTGACCCACATCAAGATGGAAATTGACGAAGCAGTCGAGGATTACGTCCACGGCATCGCCCGCAAGCTGACCCTCGTGGCCACGGCGGCGCTGGTCTACACGCTGATGGTGGCCGGCCTTTTCGCTCTTTTGAAACTCGCCCTCTGATCCGCCGCGCGAGAAGGAAAACAACAATGACAGCAGCTTACGAATACGAGACGCATGATTATGACGTCGTTGTGGTGGGCGCCGGCGGTGCTGGCCTGCGCGCGACGCTGGGCATGGCCGAACAGGGCCTGCGCACCGCCTGTGTGACCAAGGTCTTTCCGACGCGCTCGCATACCGTGGCGGCACAGGGCGGTATCGCCGCTTCGCTTTCCAACATGGGCCCCGACCATTGGCAGTGGCACATGTATGACACGGTCAAGGGCTCCGACTGGCTCGGCGACACCGACGCGATGGAATACCTCGCGCGCGAGGCGCCCAAGGCGGTCTATGAACTCGAGCACTACGGCGTCCCGTTTTCGCGCACCGAGGAAGGCAAGATCTACCAGCGTCCCTTCGGCGGCCACACCACCGAGTTCGGCGAAGGCCCGGCCGTGCAGCGCACCTGCGCCGCCGCCGACCGCACCGGCCATGCCATCCTGCACACGCTCTACGGCCAGTCGCTGAAGCAGAAGGCCGAGTTCTACGTCGAATATTTCGCCATCGACCTGTTGATGAGCGAAGACGGCGCCTGTCAGGGCGTGCTCTGCTGGAAGCTCGACGACGGCACCATGCACGTCTTCAACGCCAAGACCGTGGTGCTGGCCACCGGCGGCTATGGCCGCGCCTATTTCTCCGCCACTTCGGCCCACACCTGCACCGGCGACGGCGGCGGCATGGTGGCCCGCGCCGGCCTGCCGCTTCAGGACATGGAGTTCGTCCAGTTCCACCCCACCGGCATCTACGGCTCCGGCTGCCTGATCACCGAAGGCGCGCGGGGCGAGGGCGGATACCTCACCAACTCCGAGGGCGAGCGCTTCATGGAGCGCTATGCACCGCAATACAAGGACCTGGCGCCGCGCGATTACGTGAGCCGCTCGATGACCATGGAAATCCGCGAAGGCCGCGGCGTCGGTGAGGACGGGGATCACATCCACCTCAACTTGTCGCATCTGCCGCCCGAGGCGCTGGCCGAACGCCTGCCGGGGATTTCCGAGAGCGCCAAGATCTTTGCCGGTGTCGATGTCACGAAAGAACCGATTCCGGTACTGCCGACGGTGCATTACAACATGGGCGGCATTCCGACCAACTACTGGGGCGAGGTGCTCAACCCCACCGCGGATGACCCCAACCGCGTGGTTCCCGGCCTGATGGCCGTGGGCGAGGCCGGTTGCGCCTCGGTGCATGGCGCCAACCGCCTCGGCTCGAACTCGCTGATCGACCTGGTGGTCTTTGGCCGCGCCGCCGCGATCCGTGCCGGCAAGGTGGTCGACGCCGAGAGCGCGGTGCCGACTGCGCCCAAGGCCGAGATCGACAAGGCCTTCGACCGGTTCGACGGGCTTCGCAACGCCAAGGGCGGCACGCCGACGGCCGAGCTTCGGCTCGAAATGCAGAAGACCATGCAGGAGGACGCCGCCGTTTTCCGCACCGCCGAGACCCTGTCGCAGGGTGTCGAGAAGATGACCAAGATCGCCGCCAAGCTTGACGATCTGCATGTCACCGACAGCTCGCTGATCTGGAACTCCGATCTGATGGAGACGCTGGAGCTGACCAACCTGATGCCCAATGCGCTGGCCACCATCGTCGGCGCCGAGGCGCGCAAGGAAAGCCGTGGCGCCCATGCCCATGAGGATCACCCCAAGCGTGACGACGAGAACTGGCGGGTACACACCATCGCCACGGTCGATGGCACCAAGGTCGATCTCAGCTTCCGCCCGGTGGTCAAGGACCCGCTGACCACAGAAGACGAGGGCGGTATCGCGCTGAAACGGATCGCGCCCAAGGAAAGGACGTTCTGATGAAGCTGACCCAGGTACTGACTCTCGCGGCGTTCTGCGTCGCTCCGGTCGCCGCGTTGTCCCAGTCTTATGGCGAAAAGGGCTGGATCGGCGAGGTGGATGCCAAATCCTATGTGGCCGCCGACGATCATTACGTCGCGCCGGGCAAGGAGGCCCGTGTCTATGTCGAGCCCGCGCGCGCGGCGCCGTCCGAGACTTTCGGCTGTGTCATGGGGCTGGGCGTGATGCAGCGCGGCACGCTGATCTGCCCGGGGCACTGACGTGACCGGAGTGACGGGCACGAGGGCCATCTCCCTCGCCGCGCTGGCGCTGGTGCTGGCCGCCTGTACGCCGGCGTCGCAGGACCAGTTGGCCCGTGGCGCGGCGAAATCCGTGGTGGCGCGTGCCGCCGCCGAGCGGCTGCCCGGCGTGCCGGTCGCGCCCTATACCGATTGCATCATCGACAATGCCACGTCGCAGCAAATTCTGGTGCTTGCGGCGGACAGCGTCACCGGGCCCGCCGCCTCGACCTGGGAAATCATCACCGGGATTGCGCGCAAACCCGAGACCCTCCAATGCCTGCTGACCAATGGCGTCAGCGCCTTGCTGCAATAGGAGCAACGACATGGTACAACTGACCCTCCCCAAGAATTCCCGCATCAAGACCGGCAAGACCTGGCCCAAGCCCGAGGGCGCGACCAATGTTCGCAAGTTCCAGATCTATCGCTGGAGCCCGGAAGAGGGCGGCAATCCCACGGTCGACACCTATTTCCTCGACATGGACAAATGCGGGCCGATGGTGCTCGACGCGCTGATCAAGATCAAGAACGAGATCGACCCGACGCTGACTTTCCGCCGGTCGTGCCGCGAAGGCATCTGCGGCTCCTGCGCGATGAACATCGACGGGATCAACACGCTGGCCTGTATCTACGGCCTCGACGAGATCAGCGGCGACGTGAAGATCTATCCGCTGCCGCATATGCCGGTGGTCAAGGATTTGATCCCCGATCTGACGCATTTCTATGCCCAGCACGCCTCGATCATGCCCTGGCTGGAGACCAAGACCAATCGCCCGGCCAAGGAATGGAAGCAATCGATCGAGGACCGCAAGAAGCTCGACGGGCTTTATGAATGCGTGATGTGCGCGTCCTGCTCGACAGCCTGCCCGTCTTACTGGTGGAACGGCGACAAATACCTCGGGCCGGCGGCGCTGCTGCATGCCTATCGCTGGATCATCGACAGCCGCGACGAGGCCACAGGCGAGCGGCTGGACGATCTGGAAGATCCGTTCAAGCTCTATCGCTGCCACACCATCATGAACTGCACCAAGACCTGCCCCAAGGGGCTGAACCCGGCGGAGGCGATTGCCCACATCAAGAAGATGATGGTCGAACGCGCGGTCTGATCCCCGGGGCGCAATGGGCTTGGAGACCCCGGATCACGTCCGGGGCAGGCCCCCGGATCGGGTCCGGGTCAGGCCCTTGGACCGCGACAGCGGACGGGCCCCGCGCCCCAAGCTCTCCCCGTCCCGGACCTGATCCGGGACCTCCCCCGCGCCGAGCAACCCGGAAGGCCGGTCGACAGCCGCCCCGCGCGAGCTAGATGTCATCCGGCACGCCAAGCCACCTGCGGTCCCATGATCATCCTACTCGGCCTTCTGATCGCTTTTATCCTGCTGCTGATCTTTGCGCGGCCCGCGACGCGGCAGTGTCGCTGGCGGGAGCGGCGCGGGGCGGAGGAGAGCCAGTGGCACTGCGCCTATTGCGGCGCGCAGACCGGGGGCGCGCCGGGCAGGCCGCCGGATTTCTGCTTGCGCGATCAAGGGCCACCGCTAGGTTGAGGCAATGCAATTCCTGTGCCCGCCCGAGCTGCTCGACCATATTCCGCATCCGCAGCCGGCGGCGAAATTCCTGCCGCAGTGGTTTCGCGACCTGCCGCGCGAGATGGGTCTGCGCGATGCCCATGGGCTGCCGGGGCTGACGGTGCGGGCTTGCCTGCCGGTGGCAGACATCATGGCGCTGGGCTGGATCATCCCGCTGCCCTTCGACATTTCCGCCGGCGTCGACCCGGACACCGGCCAGTTGCAGTTCCGCTGGGCCGAGGGTCTGCCCTTCGCTCCGATCGAACCGCACCACCCGGGTCAGATCGGCGCCGGCCGGCCGCCGTTTCAGGCCGTCCAGCCGCTGAAGTTCCTCAATCCCTGGCGTGTGATCCTGCCGGCGGGCTGGTCAGCCGCCTTCCTGCATCCGCAGAACCATTTCGAGCTGCCCTTCCGGGCCTTTTCCGGAGCGGTGGATTGTGACGCGCTGGAGGTGCCGGTGAATGTGCCCTTTGTCTGGCAGGCGCAGAGTGCCGAAGCGCATCTGCCCGCCGGAACGCCGATGGTTCAGGTCGTGCCCTACGAACGAAAGGCGATGACGGGTGCCGCGCAAGTGCGTGCCGAGAGCGTCGACGAACAGGCCGCCCGGGCGGTGGCGCATCGCCGCAAACACAGCGAAGAATCGATCTATGCCCGCGAATGGCGTCGGCGGCACGAGCGCGGCGGCTAGGTCTGCTCCCGGCGCATGGCGAGCTTGCGGACGCGGGGGCTGCGCCGGGCGGTCCCGGCCTAGTCTCAGACGTGGGGAGGGAACCTCCCGACCAGAGGTACTGCCATGAAAACTCGCCATAAAATCGATGCAGAACCCGCGCCGGCCGCGCTGGATCAGGCTTGGGCCTGTTCCACGCCAGAGACGCTGCCGGCTTCTGATGCGCGGGTCTCGTCCGCCGCGCCGGCCGCCTGACGACCGGCAGTTTCGCGCCCTTATCGGCCAAAAGGCCGGGGCGCGGAAAAATCCCCGGAGCGGGCAAATTTCCTCTTGATCGAATCCCGCTTCCGCTCCATATGCGGCTTCAAGACGCCAACGCACGCGCCTCTGTCGAGGTGGGCAATGCAACACCCACGCGGTTACGTAGCGACGGTAACGTCTCCCTTGGAACTGAGCGGTCTGCGCCGGGAAACCGGAATGGCCGGGTCTGATTGGAGATGACCATGAACGCATATGTAACCGGGCTCACCGCTCGCGACAGCTCTTTTGTCACCACTGCAAACACCGATCAGCCCGCCGTTTCGCGCGTCGAGGCTTATATCCGCGCGCAGGATTTTGCCCGCCCGACGCTGGTGATCGACACCGAGGCCGTGGCCCGCCAATTCGCCGCGCTGGCGCAGGGCCTGGGCCGCGCGCGCATCCATTATGCCGTCAAGGCCAACCCGGCGCCCGAGATTCTGCGCAAGCTGCACTCGCTGGGCTCGAACTTCGATGCCGCCAGCCGGGTCGAGCTTCAGATGTGCCTCGATGCCGGTGCCGCGCCCGAGCAGCTGTCTTTCGGCAACACCATCAAACGCGCGTCGGATATCGCCTGGGCGCATGAGCAGGGGATCGACCTCTTTGCCGTCGATGCCGAGGAAGAGATCGAAAAGATCGCCGCCAATGCGCCCGGCGCCCGCGTCTACCTGCGCATCATCGTCGATGCGACCGAGGCCGAATGGCCGCTGACCCGCAAGTTCGGTTCGGGCCGCGACAAGGCACTGGCGCTGATCGCGATGGCCAAGGACTACGGGCTGAACCCGGTCGGCCTGTCGTTCCACGTCGGCAGCCAGACCCGTCGCGCCGCGATGTGGGCGCCGATCCTCGATCAGGTGGCCGCCGTCTGGCATGCTGCGAAAGCCGAGGGCCACGAGTTGACCCTGCTGAACATCGGCGGCGGCTTCCCGGCGTTCTACGGTCGCGAGATCGACGCGCCGGCGCTTTATGCCGCCGAGGTCATGCGTCTGGTGCAGGAGCGGTTTGGCGACGTGCCCGAGATCATGGCGGAGCCGGGCCGGGGCCTGGTGGCCGAGGCCGGTATGATCGCCGCCGAGGTGCTGCTGGTGTCGAAGAAATCCGACGATGACCTGCACCGCTGGGTCTATCTCGACATTGGTCGTTTTTCCGGCCTGGCCGAGACCGAAGGCGAGGCGATCCGCTATCAATTCGCCACCGAGCGCGACCACGAGACAACCGGTGCCTGCATTCTTGCCGGCCCGTCCTGCGACAGCGCCGACGTGCTCTATGAAAAACAGCCGGTGCAGCTGCCGCTCGGGCTGCGCGCCGGCGACAAAGTGATGATCCGCGCCTGCGGGGCTTATACCTCGACCTATGCCAGCGTCGGCTTCAACGGCTTCCCGCCGCTGGACGTGGTGGCGATCTGATCCGGGAGCGCCCCGGGGCAAGAACCGAGCTGCTGACTTGATGAGTAAACGGGGGCGACGCGGCCGGCGTTGCCCCCGTTTGCCGTTTGCGGGCTTGCCAAGGCTGCGCCCGCCCTGTCAGATCGCGGCAAACGACAGGAGTTCTCGATGTCCCAGATGCCCGCCGATGCCGAAGAGCGCCGCGCCGTCCCGCCGGTGATCTGCTACCCGCCGGAGACGCTGCCCGACCCGCAACTGGCGCTGAAACAGGCGGCGCGTGCGGGTGCGGAAAAGCTCTCCGAGGTGCGGGTGCCGCCGCGCGAGGCACGGTGTTTCGAGGTGAAGGCCGGGCAGTTCGTGCGCATCACCTCGGTCGAGGGGCCGCAGGTGGGTGATCTGAACCTGTGGAATGCGCAGGATCTGGGTGAGCGGTTCTTTTCGGGCAAGACAAGGGCGTTGCATGGCACCCATGTGAGTACCGGCGACAGGCTCTGGTCGTCGCTGCCGCATCTGCGGGCGATGGCGACGGTGGTGGCGGATACGCTGGACTGGTACGGGATCGACGAGTTCGGCGGCGCGGTGCATGACGTGATCGGCACCCGCTGCGATCCCTATACCGGCCACCTTCTGTCGGGGGTGCAATATCATCATTGCTGCCATTCCAACCTGACGCGGGCGCTGGCCGAGGCCCGCGGGCTGCCGCTGGAACATGCCGAATTGCATGTGCATGACGTGCTCAATGTCTTCATGTGCACCGGCTTCACCCGCGACACCGGGCAGTATTTCATGAAGGCCAGCCCGGTGCGCCCCGGCGATCACTTCGAACTTTTTGCCGAGATCGACCTGCTGGGCGCGCTGAGCGCTTGTCCGGGTGGCGATTGCTCGGCCGAGCACACCTCGGATGCGGCGGCCTGCCATCCGCTGCTGGTGGAAGTTTTTGCGCCGGCACCTGAGGCGCTGGCCGGGTGGGAGCCGGCGCCGGCCAACGGCTATGACCGGACACACGGGCTGGGCTGAGGTGTCCAGGGGCGAGAGGCCGGCGCGGCGGGCGCTTCAGGACGGGGGCGGGGCCTCTGCCTGGTGGATGAAGTGCAGCCGGTCGAAGCTGGCGCGCCAGGCGGCGACATCGGCGGCCAGGGTTTCCGGCGCATCGGCGGTAAGCGCCCTGGCGACAAGCCGGGCCAGTTCCGGCGCGTGCGCGTCGGTCATGCCCCAGCGCACCAGCTCCGGCGTGCCGATGCGCAAGCCGTTCATGTCGCCTTCGACCGGATCGCCGGGCAGGCCGATGCCGCAGGCGAGGAAACCGGCCTTGCGCAGGGACTTCGAGGCCGCCTGACCGCCGCCGAAGTTTTCGGCACGCAGGGCGAACTGATGCGACCGGGTGGCGCCATCCGACGTGCGGAACACCGGCAACCCTTCCGAAGCCATGTCGCGGGCCAGGGCGCGGGCCAGGGTGACCATCTGCGCCGCATAGGCCTGGCCATGATCGCGCCAGTCGAGCAGCGATACCGCGAGAGCGGCGGATTTGGCGGCGTCGAAATTGGCGGTGAGACCGGGAAAGGCGATCTGCTCCAGCCGCTGGGCGATCTCGGCGTCGCGGGTGACAATCAGCCCGCCGGGCGGGCCGCCGAGCGATTTGTAGGTGCTCATGGTGATCAGATGCGCGCCGTCATCGAGCGGATTGGGCCAGGCGCCGCCGGCGATGATGCCGCATTGATGCGCGGCGTCGAACAGCAGGCGGGCGCCGGTCTGATCGGCGATCGCGCGGATCTCGCGCACCGGATGCGGCAGCAGGTTGAGGCTGCCGCCGATGGTGATCAGCCGCGGCTCCACCGCCTCGGCCAGATCGGCCAGCGCCGCGAGATCGACGGTGTAGCCGTCGGCATCGACCGGCGCCTCGTAGATCGTCAGCCCGTAGAGCCCGGCGGCCCCGCTATCGTGATGGGTGACATGGCCGCCGATCTCGGCCGGTGGCACGATCACCGCGTCGCCGGGCTTGCACAACGCCATGAAGGCAAAGAGATTGGCCATTGCGCCCGAGGGCACGCGAATTTCGGCATGGGTCGCGTCAAAGACCTCGCAGGCCAGTTCGGCAGCAATCACCTCGATCTCTTCGATCGCCTCGAGCCCCATCTCGTATTTGTCGCCGGGATAGCCGAGCGAGGGCCGGGTGCCGATGCCGCTCGACAACAGCGCCTCGGCCGCGGGATTCATCACGTTGGTGGCAGGGTTGAGGTTGAAACACTCGCGCTCGTGGATGCGCCGGTTCATCGCCGCCAGCGTGGTAATGCGGCTGGCGATCTCGGCGCTGTCGCCGGTGGCGGTGCGGCCGGCGATCTTGTCGATCAGCGTGGCGCTGCGCTCGGGCAGCCACGCGCGGGCCGCGAGTTTGGCGGTGGGGTCGGACATGCTTGGCCTCGTGGGTTTTCTGCCCGGCCACTCAACCTTGTCGCGGTCGCCGGTGTAAACCCATTATCGCCCGGGCGGTCATCAGCCGCGGGCGGCGCGGCGCTCGCGGCGGACGCGAAATACCTCTTCACGCGGGGTCCAGGTGTAGCGGCTGTCCTTCAGGGTCTGGACCCAGAACAGGGTGCCGCCCAGGCGCCAGGGGTCGAGCACGATGCCGTCATATAGCGACTGGCCGCGCTGCGACAGGATGACGGTGGAATGCTCGAGCAGAAGATTGTCCCAGTTGGCCACCGCGCGGTGCAGTTCCAGCGAACCGAAGCGTTCCTGCTTCAGGCGCTTTTCCAGATCGTCGGCCCAATGATAACACAGGCCCCGCGGCTTCAGCCCGAGGTTGACCTTGGAATTGTGGACCAGCGGCGGATCCTCGATCTCGTAGAGTTTCGCCAGCCGCCAGGTCTCGGAATAGGCCACCGTTGCGGCGCGAGTTGCCTCTTCCGGATCGACCTCCGGGCCCAGCATCTGCAACGCCCGGGTCAGCGCCTGTTCGTCTTCGGGGGTGGCCAGTGTCGGGCCATAGGTGCCGGGGGCCGCACAGGCAGACAGCCCGGCGGCGGGCAGCGCCATGAGAAAGAAGCGTCGGGTGAGGGCGGGCATGGGTATCCTGCGTGTGGCCGGGTCTGGCCCACGTTTTAGCGCACTCACCGGCACTGTCGAGCCACCCGGGCTTGCCGGATGGCCGATTGTTGCCCATTGGCAGGCAGCTAGCGAATGCGGTGCACCCGTGTGCCCTGATCGTTCACCAGCGTGTTGCGGTCGACGATGCGCAGGGGAAAGGCGCCGCTCACCGTTTCGACAAAGGGGCCGGTGTCGAGGAAATAGGTCGCCGACCCCTTGAGGACCAGCACGAAGTCAGTCTCGGAGGCGTTCTGGATCTCGTAGGTGCCGTCGAAAGTGAAGTTCAGCTGCTGGGTATAGCCGCGCGCGGTCATCTCGACCTGGCCATAGCCTTCATAGGTCTTGTCGCGGCGGTATTCCGTGGTGCCGGTGATCCGCGCGCTTTCGACGCCCGACATTTGCATCTGTTCCGGATCGGAACGCCAGGTGCCGGTGAGAAAGGCCACGCCGTCAAAGCTGGGGGTGACCGGCGCCGGCGGTGGGGCGGCGGCGAGGATGTCTTGCAACTGTGCCACCTCCTTGGCGCGTTTCCATTCGGTCATGCCCTCCATCCAGACATAGGTCTCACCGGTCAGCTCGCCGCTGGAGACTTTCCGCTTGAGCTCTGCGGCAGCGAACGGCCCCGTGGTGGCGCCGCCGGCGGCAATATAGATCGCCAGCACCGGGTCGGCGGGCGGTGGCGGCGGCGGTGTGGCCTTGCGGTCGTCATCGGCGGGGGGCGGGGGCGGCGGCGTGACACGCGTGTCGGGCACATCCGGCGTGCCGTCGCCTCCGGGCGGCTGCGGGGTGATCGAAATCGGCGGGGTCGGCGCCTCGCCTTCGGCGGGTTTGGCGCCGGCACCCAGCTTGTCGAAAAGGCCGGGGGTGCTGAAGGTCACCTGCGCCTCGGCCGGGGAAAAGTGGGCGAGGCTCGCAAGAAGAAAGACGGCACAAAGGCCGCGGATGAGACAAGTCATCGTTAAAACTCCCTTGATTCAATGGCCGCAGCATAGCAGATGCGCCGCCGCTCCCAAAGGACGCGGCGCCGGCACACGGAAATTGTCAGAGAGGCGAACTGCCGGGACGGGGCCGGGGTCCGCTCAGAGCATCGCGGGCACCACCTGATCGGGCGGGCGATGGCCATCGGCAAAGGTCTTGATGTTCAGCAGCACCTTTTCGCCCATCTCGAGCCGGCCCTCGAGCGTGGCCGAACCCATATGCGGCAGCAGCGCCACGTTGGGCATGTTGCGCAGGTCGGGGTTGATGGTGGCGCCATGTTCATAGACGTCGAGCCCGGCGCCGGCGATCTCGCCCGCCTTGAGCATCCGGGTCATGGCGTTTTCGTCGATCACCTCGCCGCGCGAGGTGTTGACGATGACTGCACTGGGTTTCATCAGCTTGAGCCGCCGGGCGTTCATCAGGTGAAAGGTCGAGGGGGTGTGCGGACAATTGACCGAGATCACATCCATTCGCGCCACCATCTGGTCGAGGCTTTCCCAATAGGTGGCGTCGAAGCGCTCTTCCACTTCGGGGCGCAGCCGGCGGCGGTTGTGGTAATGCACCTGCATGCCAAAGGCCATGGCGCGGCGCGCCACCGCCTGGCCGATATGGCCCATGCCGAGGATGCCGAGCCGGCGGCCGCCGACCCGTCCGCCGAGCATCGCCGAAGGCGACCAGCCGCCCCAGTCGCCGGTCTGCATCAGCGCGAGGCCCTCGGGAATGCGACGGGTGACGGCGAGGATCAGCGACATCGCCATATCGGCGGTGTCCTCGGCCGAGACGCCCGGGGTATTGGAGACCAGAACGCCCCGGCTGCGTGCGGTGGCGACGTCGATGTGATCGACCCCGGCGCCGTAGTTGGCGATCAGCTTGAGCCGCTCGCCGGCGCCTGAGATCAGCCCGGCGTCAATGGTGTCGGACAGGGTTGGAACTATGACATCGGCCTCTTGCATGGCGGCGGCCAGCTCCTGCCGGCTCATCGGCGTGTCGGCTTCGCGCAGGCGCACGTCGAAGAGTTCGGTCAACCGGGTTTCTACCACCTCGGGCAAGCGTCGCGTAACGACAACACTCAGGCGTTTTGATGGCATGTGCTCCCGGCTCCTTCTTCCCATCGGGGTCGTCTTGGGGGCACACTGCCGCAGAGCACGCGGAGGCACAAGAACCCCGTGGCGAATAAACGATTGGCAGGCAGTGCAAGGTGACTGACATGGTGTCGCGGGCCACGCGAACGGGCGCTATCGGCGCGGTGATACTGAGTTTCTGGATGGGGATGGCCGCCGCGCAGGAGACGCGCGGACCGGTGACGAACCTGCCTTTGCCTCGGTTCGTCTCGCTCAAGGCGAACGAGGGCAACGTGCGGCGCGGCCCGTCGTTGAGCCACCGCATCGACTGGGTGTTCAAGCGGCGCGACATGCCGCTCGAGGTGACGGCCGAATATGGCCACTGGCGCCGGGTGCGCGACCGCGAAGGCGCCGGCGGCTGGGTGCATTACGCGCTGCTCTCGGGGTCGCGGACGGTGATTGTCGATGCTGATCTGCTGGCGCTGCATGTGCGCCCCGACGGGCGCACGCCGGTCAAGGCGCGGCTGGAGCGCGGTGTGATCGCGCGGCTGGGTGATTGCGATCTGGAATGGTGCCAGGTGAGTTCCGGCGGCTACAAGGGCTGGGCCGAGAAACGCGCGCTCTGGGGCGTGGCCCCGGACGAAATCCGCGAATAAGGCCCTGACGCGGCGCCAAGGTCGCCGCGCCGGGCCGCGCGGGCCGCTCAGCCCTTGAAGGCCGCTTCCAGCGCGATCTCGACCATGTCGCCAAAGCTCTTTTCGCGCTGTTCCGAGGGCAGCGCCTCGCCGGTCAGCAGGTGGTCCGAAACCGTCAGCACCGCCAGCGCCCGCACCTTGTGACGCAGCGCGAGGATGTAGAGCTCGGCCGCCTCCATCTCGACCCCGAGAATGCCGTGACGGGTCATCTGCTCGTTCAGGTCGGGGCGCTCGTCATAAAAGACATCCGAGGAATAGATGCCGCCCACATGGGTCGGCGTGCCGCGCGCCTCGGCCGCATCGGCGGCGGCGCGCAGCAGGCCGTAGTCGGCGCAGGGCGCAAAGTTCAGCTCGCGCAGGATGCCGCGCGACGGCGTCGAAAGCGTAGTCGAGGTCATGGCGATGATGATGTCGCGGACCTTCACCGCCTCCTGCATCGCGCCGCAGGAACCGATGCGGATCAGGGTCTTGGCGCCGTAGTCGCGGATCAGCTCGTTGGCATAGATCGACAGCGAGGCCATGCCCATGCCCGAGCCCTGGATGGTGACCCGCTGGCCTTTCCAGGTGCCGGTATAGCCCAGCATACCGCGCACCTCGTTGATGCAGACCGCATCTTCGAGAAAGGTCTCTGCCGCCCAACGCGCCCGGTAGGGGTCGCCCGGCATGAGCACGGTTTCCGCGATATCGCCGGGGTTGGCCCCGATGTGAATGGTCATGGCACACTCCGCTGCGCAATTATGATGCGCAAAGAGTGACATCGGGGCTTTCGGATCACAAGTGGCGCGGATTATGTGCATTAGCGATTGAAGACGGGCGACTTATCCTTAAAGTTGAATTCGGGGGCAAAAGGGAAGGCATGACGTCATGTCGACCGTAGCATTGGTGTTCGGCCTTGGCGCCGGGGGACTGGCCCTCGCGGCTTTCTATCTTGCGCTCCGGCAATCGAAGCGGGCGGCGGAAGAGACCGCGGCGCTGCGCGAACGCAACAGCGCGCTGGTGGCGGAAAACGCCCGGCTTCTCAACATGGTGGAATTCGACGATCTGACCGACGCCCGCTCGCGCCGCTATCTGCGAGAGCTCTTTGCCCGCTCCCGGCAGGATGGCACCAATGCGATGATCTTTGTCGATCTCGACGAATTCAAGAGCGTCAACGACGGCTTCGGCCACCGCGCCGGCGACGGATTTCTGCGCCGGATCGCCCAGGCACTGCGCGACGAATGCCGCGAGACCGAGACCCTGTTTCGCCATGGCGGCGATGAATTCTGCATCTACCTGCAAGGCATCGCGTTGCCCGAAGCGGTGCAGCGGGCCGGCACCTTCGTGCAGGTGGTGCGGGAGACATCGGTCGATGTCAGCGGCGTCAACGTGCGCCGCACCGCCAGCGCCGGGGTGGCGCAGGTCGATCCCGGGCAGGACATGATGGGCGCGCTCTATTATGCCGACGAGGCGCTATATGCCGCCAAGCAGGCCGGCGGAAATTGCGTGCGGGCGACCGAAGGCGAAACCCTGAAAACGATGATCGCCCGCCGCACCGGGCCGCGCGCCGAGGATCTGGCCGAGGCCATCCGGCGCGAGGAGATCACTTATTACGTTCAGCCGATCTATGACACGCGGGCCGGTCGCGCGGTGGGGGTCGAGGCGCTGATCCGCTGGGTGCGCAGCGATGGCGACGTGCTCTTGCCGGCCAAATTCATCGACATGATGACCCGCAGCCAGCACCGCGAGCTGTCGCCGCCTGACAGCGTCTCGGTCGACGTGGCCCAGAGCTTCTGCCCGGCCAATGACCGGCTTTATTGCGCCTTCAATATCTCGTCGCGCTTTCTCGAACGTTCGGTCGAGGACAACATGCACTTTGCCCGGAGCCTGACCCGCGGGCTCGACCCGTCGCAGGTGGTGCTCGAGCTGGTCGAGAGTGCCGCGATCCGCAATCCCGAGCGTGCGCGCGACATGCTGCAACAGCTGCGCGCCCATGGCATCCGCATTGCGCTTGACGACTTCGGCACCGGCTTTTCCAATCTGGAGCGGCTTCAGGAATACGAGGTCGATATCGTCAAGATCGACCGCCGGTTCGTGCACGGTCTTGGTACGGGGCAGGGCGATCGCGGCATTCTGCGGGCCCTGCATGCGCTGTCGCTCGACATGGGCTTTTCGGTGATTGCCGAAGGGGTCGAGACCGAGCAGGAACTGCGCGCCCTTCAGGAAATTGGGATCTATGATGCCCAGGGTTATCTTCTGGGCCGCCCCGAAACCGTGAGCTATTGGCAAAGCCGCATTGGCCAGCCGCTGTCGCCTGGCCTCTGCCTGCGTAAAACCGCCTGACGTCGGCGGCTATTCCGCCGCCACCGACTGTGGATCGGCTAGGGTGACGATATCGGCCATGATGGTGTTGAGCTCGAAATCCTTGGGCGTATAGACCCGCGCCACGCCCATGGTCAGCAGCCTGCGGGCGTCCTCGTCGGGGATGATGCCGCCGACGATCACCGGCACATTCCCGAGGCCGGCGGCGCGCATCCTGTCCATCAGGTCCTCGACCAGCGGGATGTGACTGCCAGAAAGGATCGAGAGTCCGACCACATGCGCCCTGTCGGTTTCGGCGGCGGCGACGATTTCCTCGGGCGTCAGGCGGATGCCTTCGTAAGAGATGTCCATGCCGCAATCGCGGGCGCGATAGGCGATCTGTTCGGCGCCGTTGGAATGCCCGTCGAGCCCCGGCTTGCCCACCAGGAACTTGAGCCGGCGGCCCAGCCGGTCGCTGACCGCATCCACCGCGCTGCGCAGATCGTCGAGGTTTTCGGTGCGATTGGATTGTGACGGCGAGACGCCGGTGGGGCCGCGATATTCGCCATAGGCCCGCCGCATCTCGGCTGCCCATTCGCCAGTGGTGACCCCGGCCTTGGCCGCTGCGATCGATGGCGGAACAATATTGCCGCCGTCCCGCGCGGTGGCGCGCAGATCGGCCAGCGCGGCCTCGACCGCCACGGCATCGCGGGTGTTGCGCCAGTCGGCAAGGCGGTCGATCTGCTCCTGTTCCACCGCCGGATCGACCACCATGATCCCGCCATCCGCGGTCATCAGGGGTGAGGGTTCGGTCTGGGTCCATTTGTTGACGCCGACCACCGTGGTCTCGTTGCTTTCGATCCGGCCGAGACGTTCGGCATTGGCATCGACCAGCCGCGACTTCATGTATTCGATCGAGCTGACCGCGCCGCCCATGCTGTCGAGATTGGCCAACTCGTGGCGGGCGCCGTCCTTCAGTTTCTCGACCTTGGCATCGACCGCCGGGTTGCCGTCAAACAGATCGTCGAATTCCAGCAGGTCGGTCTCGTATGCCAGGATCTGCTGCATTCGCATCGACCATTGCTGATCCCAGGGGCGGGGCAGGCCCAGCGCCTCGTTCCAGGCGGGCAATTGCACCGCCCGGGCACGGGCCTTTTTCGACAGCGTCACCGCCAGCATCTCGATGAGGATGCGGTAGACGTTGTTTTCCGGCTGTTGCTCCGTCAGGCCGAGGCTGTTGACCTGCACGCCATAGCGAAAGCGGCGCATCTTGGGATCGGTAATGCCATAACGGGTGGCGCAGATCTCGTCCCAAAGGTCGACAAAGGCGCGCATCTTGCACATCTCGGTGACAAAGCGGATGCCGGCGTTGACGAAGAAGGAGATGCGGCCGACGACGGTGGGGAAATCCTCTTCCGGGATGCGCGGCTTCAGCTCGTCGAGCACCGCCGTTGCCGTGGCAAGCGCAAAGGCCAGCTCCTGCTCGGGCGTCGCGCCGGCCTCTTGCAGATGATAGGAACAGACGTTCATCGGGTTCCACTTGGGGATGTTGGTGTAGCAGTATTCGGCCACATCCGCGATCATCTTGAGGCTGGGTTTCGGCGGGCAGATATAGGTGCCGCGCGACAGGTATTCCTTGATCAGGTCGTTCTGCACCGTGCCTTGCAGTTTCGCCGTGTCCGCGCCCTGTTCCTCGGCCACCGCGATATAAAGTGCCAGCAGCCAGGGGGCGGTGGCGTTGATCGTCATCGAGGTGTTCATCTCTTCCAACGGGATCTGATCGAAGAGTGTGCGCATGTCGCCCAGGTGACAGATCGGCACGCCGACCTTGCCCACTTCACCGCGCGCCAGCACGTGATCGCTGTCGTATCCGGTCTGGGTCGGCAGGTCGAAGGCCACGGAGAGGCCGGTCTGCCCCTTGGCGAGGTTGCCGCGATAGAGCGCGTTCGAGGCCTTGGCGGTGGAGTGGCCCGCATAGGTACGGATGAGCCAGGGACGATCTGTCTTGGTTTCGGTCATATCGGCCTCTCGATTCGGGTGCGCAACTTTGTTTCGTTCCGGCTGTGATAAGCGAAAGAATATGGCGCTGTCAATTCGCTGCGTTGCGGCGTGCGACTTATGTTTACGCAAATGCAGCAAAATGCAAATGTCGCGCCATGTCAGGCACTGTCCAAATCCCGATATGGCTGTTTTTGCTGATCCTTGCCTTCGCAACGATCACCTTCGCCTCGCATTTTCTCTTTCCCTCGGTGCGCTGGTTTCTGCGCCGCAGGATGGAACGGGTCGTCACCCGCATCAACGAGCGGCTGGAACGGCCGATCCATCCGTTCAAGCTGGCGCGGCGGACCGACATGATCCAGCGGCTGGTCTATGACCCCCAGGTGACCGAGGCGATCGTCGACTATGCTCGTGAACAGGGGGTGCGCGAAGACGTGGCCTTCGAGAAGGCGCGCGACTATGCCCGCGAAATCGTGCCGTCGTTTTCGGCCACCGCCTATTTCGGATTTGCCATCCGGGCCGCGCGCTGGTTGTCGCGCTCGCTCTACGAAGTGCGGCTGAACCGCGCCGACAGGGGGGCGCTGGCCGAGATCGATCCACAGGCGACGGTGGTCTACGTGATCAATCACCGCTCCAACATGGATTACGTGCTGGTCACCTACCTGGCGGCGGAAAGTTCGGCTCTGGCCTATGCGGTGGGCGAATGGGCGCGGGTCTGGCCGCTCTCGGGGCTGATCCGGTCGATGGGGGCCTATTTCATCCGGCGCAAGTCGCGCGACGATCTCTATCGCCGGGTGCTGGCGCGTTACGTGGCGATGGCGACGGCGGGCGGCATCAATCAGGCAATGTTCCCCGAGGGCGGGCTGAGCCTAGATGGCGCGCTGGCGCCGCCCCGGGTGGGGCTGTTGAAATACATCGTCGATGGCTGGGATGCCGAGGGGCGCGACGTGGTCTTTGTGCCGGTGGCGCTAAATTATGACCGGGTGCTCGAGGACCGGGTGCTGATCGCCGCCGGCCAGTCCGGTGAGCGGCGCTTTCGCGGCAAGCTGGGCGAGGCCCTGGCCTTTCTCGGCCGGCATGTCTGGCTGCGCATCACCGGCCGTTTTCGCCGGTTCGGCTGCGCCGCAGTGAGCTTTGGCCCGCCGCTGGGCCTGCGCGATTTCGTGCGCGAGCGGGGCCGCAGGCCGGAAGCGCTGGCGGCGCTTCTGATGGGCCGGATCGCGGAAGCAATGCCGGTGCTGCCGGTGCCTCTGGTGGCGCAGGTGCTGCGTGACGGCAGGGCGCGCAGCATGGCCGAAATCACCGCCGCCGCCGAAGGCATCGCGCCAAGGGACACGGGCGATCTGGTGCAGGCCGGGATCGCCGGCATGCTTACCCGCAAGCTCATCCGCGAAACGCCCGAGGGCTATCAGATGCTGCCCGAACAGGCCGATGCGGTGCATTTCTACGCCAATTCCATCGCCCATCTGGAACTGTCGGGTTCTGCGGCTGCACAGTAAATTTCTGCATCGGCTCGGTTATAAAATTACAAAACTGCGACATTGTGTGTTGCAATGTTGCGCAGCCGTGCGTATTTCATACAAACAGCCCGCGATTCTGCGTTGCGGCACGATTTGACCAAGGAGGCCCCTATGGCACTGGACACGCACGGCGGCATTGCCGCCTATGAGGCGCCTGAAAAGGACCTGTATGAACTGGGCGAAATGCCCCCGCTGGGCTTTGTGCCCAAGCAGATGTACGCTTGGGCGATCCGCAAGGAACGCCACGGCGAGCCGGACACGGCGATGCAGCTCGAAGTCGTCGACGTGCCGCAGCTAGACAGCAACGAAGTGCTGGTTCTCGTGATGGCGGCGGGCGTGAACTATAATGGCGTCTGGGCCTCGCTCGGCCAGCCGATCAGCCCGTTCGACGGCCACAAGGCACCGTATCACATCGCCGGCTCGGATGCCTCGGGCATCGTCTGGGCAGTGGGTGACAAGGTCAAGCGCTGGAAGGTCGGCGACGAGGTGGTGATCCACTGCAACCAGGACGACGGTGACGACGAGGAATGCAACGGCGGCGACCCGATGTATTCCTCCAGCCAGCGGATCTGGGGCTACGAGACGCCGGATGGCTCCTTTGCCCAGTTCACCAACGTGCAGGCGCAGCAGCTGATGCCGCGGCCCAAGCATCTGACCTGGGAAGAGGCGGCCTGTTACACGCTGACGCTGGCCACTGCCTACCGGATGCTCTTCGGCCACGAGCCGCATGACCTCAAGCCGGGCCAGAACGTGCTGGTCTGGGGCGCCTCGGGCGGCCTCGGCTCTTATGCGATCCAGTTGATCAATACCGCCGGCGCCAATGCCATCGGCGTGATCTCGGACGAGAGCAAGCGCGATTTCGTCATGAGCCTCGGCGCCAAGGGCGTGCTCAACCGCAAGGATTTCAATTGCTGGGGCCAGCTGCCCACGGTGAACACGCCGGAATATGCCGAGTGGTTCAAGGAAGCGCGCAAGTTCGGCAAGGCGATCTGGGACATCACCGGCAAGGGCGTGAACGTCGACATGGTCTTTGAACACCCCGGCGAGGCGACCTTTCCGGTCTCGACCTTCGTGGTGAAAAAGGGCGGCATGGTGGTGATCTGCGCCGGCACGACAGGTTTCAACCTGACCTTTGATGTGCGTTACATGTGGATGCACCAGAAACGGCTTCAGGGTTCGCATTTTGCCCATCTGAAACAGGCGGCGGCAGCCAACAAGCTGATGCTCGAGCGGCGGCTCGATCCCTGCATGTCGGAAGTCTTCGAATGGAACGACCTGCCGGCGGCGCATATGAAGATGCGGCGCAACGAGCACAAGCCGGGCAATATGTCGGTGCTGGTGCAGGCGCCCCGGACCGGGTTGCGCACCTTCGAGGACGCGCTGGAGGCCGGCCCGAAGGGCTGAGGCCCGCCGAAACCCCAGGCTGCGGCCCGCGCTGCCCCCAGAGGGCGCCGCGGGCCGCAGTGCGTTCGGAGGCCCGCATGTCTTGTTTCAAGTGCTTCGCATTTTCCGCCTCGCTGTTTTGGGGGAGTTGAAATGCGTGAATTTTCTGGAAAGTCGCGTCGTGGTAGAGTTGCTTTAATCCTTCGTTAACCAATCGAAATGAGAGTTAACAATGCAACACGACTGGATACTCGACGTACTGGCCGACCTCAAAACCTTCGCCCTGTCCAACGGGCTGCCGGCCCTGGCCGAACAGCTCGACGATGCGCGCATCGTTGCGATGGCCGAGCAGGCGTCGTGCACGGAGGGGACGGGCATTGGGGTTCGAGGCGGCACAGCCGAAACTGGACATGGTGCTCAGGCGATTGGAGCAATCCGACGCGCTTGAGGCGTTACAGGATTTCATCACCGAGCTGCGCGACGCATTCGGCGTCAATCATCTGGTTTATCACTGGGTCAACGGCAACGGCGACCAATACGGCTGCGGCACCTATGATCCGGCCTGGGTCCAACGTTACCTCGATCAGGGCTATCTGCGGATCGATCCGGTGGTGCTGGGCTGTTTTCAGCGGTTCCACCCGGTAGACTGGAAACAGCTCGACTGGTCATCCAAGGCCGCGCGGGCCTTCCAGAAGGAAGCGATTGCTTACGGCGTCGGAAACCAGGGATATTCGATCCCGATCCGGGGGCCCAACGGGCAGTTCGCGCTGTTTACCGTAAGCCACAGCTGCGACGACGAGGCCTGGGCGGAATTCTGCGTCTCCTCGCGGCGCGATCTCATTCTGGTGGCACATTTCTTCAACCAGAAGGCGCTCGAGTTCGAACCCGGGCGCCTGCCGGAACAGGGACATGCGCTGAGCCCGCGAGAGGTGGATGCGATGACCCTGCTGGCGGTGGGCTACAGCCGGGCGCAGGCGGCCAAAGCGCTGGAGATTTCCGAACACACGCTGCGGGTCTATATCGAATCCGCGCGCTTCAAGCTCGGGGCGCTGAACACCACCCATGCGGTGGCCCGCGCGCTCAGTCGGGGGTTGATCGTTGTCTGAGGGTTAATCCGGGCAACGCTCTGGTCCGGCAGGTTTAACGGCAGAGATCGCAGCCTTCTCTCGAGACACGAGAGGAGAGCCGCGATGATCCGTTACCTTTATGCCGACCAGTTGGCCCGCGAGCCTGACTTGCAGCACGAGATGTTCCGCGACCGGGCCGATCAGTTCGGCCGGAGGCTGGGCTGGAATGTGACGGTAGATAGCCAGGGCGAGGAGCGCGATGCCTATGATGGCGAGCATCCGCTTTACGTGCTCTGGCAGTCGGCCGATGGTGGCCATGACGGCTCGATGCGGTTTCTGCCCACCACCGGTCGGACCATGGTGAACGATCATTTTTCCCATCTGACCGGCGGCGGGCGGATCGAGAGCCCGCTGATCTGGGAATGCACCCGCTTCTGCCTGTCGCAAGGCGCGGGCGGGCAGGTGGCGGCGGCGCTGATGCTGGCGGGCGGCGAGATCATGCGCAACTTTGGCCTGCGCCATTTTGTCGGGGTGTTCGATGCGCGCATGGTGCGGATCTACCGCCGGATCGGCGCCTCGCCCGAGGTGCTGGGCAGCGCCGGCACCGGTCGGAAGCGGGTCAGCGTCGGGCTCTGGGAATTCTCGGAAGCCGCGCGGGCGCAGGTGGCGAAGAGCGCGGGACTTTCGCCGGCGCAATCGGCGCATTGGTTCGACCGGGCCTTTGGCGGCCCGCCACATCTGGCGGTCAGCGCCTGAGGCGGGCAGCGCTTGGGGAACGCTGCTCCCCGACGCGCGGTCGCCCTTCGAGGTAGCTGTGAGCGGAAGAAGCAGGGGAGCGGCGGCTCTATCGCTCTGGTGCTTGTTTGGCGGGGCTTGTAGGGTCCGCGCATGACCTTGCCCGCGCTGAGATTTTCCGAAGACCAGGCCGAAGCCTTTGACCGCGTCAGCGCCGCGCTGCGCGGGGTGGGTGTGGATCTGGATGCGGGCCATGTGGCGCCGCCGCGCGAGGGGCGATCCGGCGTGCTGGCGGTGATCGGCAAGGCCGGCTCGGGCAAGACCTTGCTGCTGGCCGAGCTTTACAAGGCGCTGAAAGAGGCCGGCGTCGATATCGTTTCGGGCGACTGGGAGGGCAAGCGCAAGAAGGACCGGCGCACGCTGGCAATTCTGGCGCCGACCAACAAGGCGGCCAGCGTGCTCAGGATGCGCGGCGTGCCGGCGACGACGATCCACCGCATCCTTTATACCCCGGTCTATGACCCCGAGTACGAGCGCATTGCCGAATGGCTGGCCGGGCAGGGCGAGCGACCCGAGATCGAGGGGCTGACCGAGGCGGCACTGGACCGAGCCCATACCTTCTATCAGTCGAACAATTCGATCCCCGGGGCGCTGGCGGCGGCCGGGCTGCGCGGCTCGGATTTCATCACCGGCTGGAAGCGGCGGGACGAGCCGCTCGACATCGGTTTCGTTGACGAGGCCTCGATGCTGGACGACCGGCAATACGAGGATCTGCGCGAGATTTTTCCTACGCTCTGCATGTTCGGCGATCCGGCGCAGCTGGCGCCGGTCAACCAGTCCGGCACGATGGTATTCGACAAGCTGGCCGAACCGGAAGTTCTGTCGCTGCGCCGCATTCACCGTCAGGAGGCGGACAATCCGATTCTCGATCTGGCGCATGCGCTGGCTGATCCGCAGCTCGAATTCCACGATTTTGAGCGGATGGTGGAGGATAAGGCGCGAGCCGACGAGCGGGTGGTCTGGGGCCAGCGGGTCGAGGTCGATCTGATGGCGCGTTCACCGGTGCTGGTCTGGCGCAATGCCACGCGGATCCGACTGATCAACGCCTTTCGCAAGGTGCATGACGCGCCGGAGGACCGGCTGCTCGAGGGCGAACCGTTGATCTGCGACGGTATCGAGCTGCCATTGAAACACCGCAAGAAGCGGCTCGACCTCGAGGCGCGCGGGCTGATCAAGGGCGCACAGGTGATCTTTCTGGGCGAGGGCAAGCGGCCCGGATTTTCCCGCCTGCACGTGATGGGGGCCGAGGATCCGCGGGTCTCGGCCGCCTCGATCGTCAAGATCGAGATGCTCGACGAGGAAGAGCCCTTTATCCCCTTTGCCGCGCGGATGGGCGCCACCTTCCTGCACGGAGCAGCGGTGACGATCCACAAGGCGCAAGGCTCGCAATGGGATTCGGTGCAGGTCTTTGCCCCCGATCTTTTTGTCGCCGCGCGGATGGGCCGGGTCGAGGCCGGCCAGCCCCTGTGGAAACGTCTGGCCTATGTGGCGATCACCCGGGCGCAGGAACGGCTGATCTGGGTGGTGCGCAACCGCTTGTCAAAGCCCACTTATCCGCTCAGGATCGATGATCTGCCGGTGCCGCAGCAGGCGCTGACCCTGGAGATGCAGGGCGAGTAGCGCCTCTTCCCACGGCCGCCGCGCTCGGCTATAGCGCGCGGATGACATCCAATCCGCCCAACCTCCGCCCCGATCTTGCCCATATGACCCTGCCGGAGGCGCAGGCCCGCCGGGGCGGGCCGACCATCGGCATGGTCTCGCTCGGCTGCCCCAAGGCGCTGGTTGACAGCGAGCGCATCCTGACGCGGCTGCGCGCCGAGGGGTATGGCATCTCGCCGGATTACGCCGGCGCAGATGCTGTGATCGTCAACACCTGCGGCTTTCTCGACAGCGCCAAGGCCGAGAGCCTGGAGGCGATCGGCGAGGCCTTGCAGGAGAACGGCAAAGTGATCGTCACCGGCTGTCTCGGGGCCGAGCCCGAGTATATCACCGGGGTGCATCCCAAGGTTCTGGCCGTCACCGGACCGCATCAATACGAACAGGTGCTGGATGCGGTGCATGGGGCGGTGCCGCCCGATCCCGATCCGTTTGTCGATCTGCTGCCGGCCTCGGGGGTGACGCTGACGCCGCGACATTACAGCTATCTGAAGATTTCTGAGGGCTGCAATCACAAGTGCAAGTTCTGCATCATTCCCGACATGCGCGGGCGGTTGCAGTCGCGGCCGGCGCGCGCGGTGCTGCGCGAGGCCGAGAAGCTGGTCGAGAGCGGCGTCAAGGAGCTGCTGGTGATCTCTCAGGACACCTCGGCCTTTGGCACCGACTGGAAGGACCGCGAGGTCAAGGCGCCGATCCTGCCGTTGGCGCGGGATCTCGGCAGCCTGGGCGCCTGGGTGCGCCTGCATTACGTCTATCCTTACCCGCATGTGCGCGAGCTGATCCCGTTGATGGCCGATCCGGCCAACGGCGTGCTGCCGTATCTCGACATCCCGTTTCAGCATGGCCACCCGGAGGTGTTGAAGCGCATGGCGCGGCCCGCCGCCTCGGCCCGGACGCTGGACGAGATCGCCGCCTGGCGGGCCGATTGTCCCGAGATCACCCTGCGGTCGACCTTCATCGTGGGCTACCCCGGCGAGACCGAGGCCGAGTTCGACTATCTGCTCGACTGGCTAGACGAGGCGCAGCTCGACCGGGTCGGCTGTTTCCAATACGAGAATGTTGCCGGTGCGCGGTCGAACGATCTGCCAGATCATGTGGCGCCCGAGGTCAAGCAGGAACGTTGGGACCGGTTCATGGCGAAGGCGCAGGAAATCTCCGAGGCCCGGCTCGCCGCCAAGGTGGGCAAGACCCTGCCGGTGATCGTCGATGACCTCGACGAAGACGGCATTGCCACCTGCCGCACCATGGCGGACGCACCGGAAATCGACGGCAACCTGTTCATCGACGAAGGGGCCGAGGCGTTGAAGCCGGGCGATATCGTCACCGTCGAGGTCGACGAGGCCGGCGAATACGATCTCTGGGGGCGGCTGACCGCCTAGAGCGAGCCATCCTCGAGGTGCAGCTTCATGTCGATCAGCACCTGTTGCAGGGCGATGGTCTCCTTGAGCATGCGCTTGGCCTCGTTGACGGTGATGATGCCGTCTTCGATCGACTGGGAATATTCGGTCATCAGCATGGCAAAACGCTGGCTCAGCGCCACAACGTCGGCATTCACGCCACCGCTGCGTTCGGCGTTGTCGCGGCGGTTGTCAAACGACAGGGTGATGCCGCGCAGCTCTGACAAGGCGGCGGTGACATGCGGATAGGAGGCGGCCGCCTCGAGCGCGGCCACGGCGTCGACCGGCATGAAACGGTCGGAATGTTCCTCGTGCTCGGAATAATAACGGCCCAGCGTCGCCTTCGACTTGCCGGTCACCTCGCAGGCGGGTTCTATCCCCACGTCCTTTACAAGCGCTTCGGTGTGCTTCTTGAGATAACTTCCGACACTGTCCATGCCCACTCCTGGCTTTGCCGCCTTCGCCCCAGAAGTCGGGGAAATCCCCGACTTTTTTCCCATTACGAGGTTTAGCAGCTTTTGCCATCGATGAAACACCCCAATCGGCTTTCACGCATAACCGGAGGCGCAGCCCCGGCGATGTGAAAAGCGCAACAGCTCTGCCGGTTCGGGCGGCGAAACCGGCAGCCCGATGAGGTGGCGCCCGGCTTGTCTGCGCGGTGGCTTCTGCGGGGCCGGCACTTGCCTCCGTCCCCGCGGCGCGGCATAGCATCGCGCCATGGCCAAGCTCTATTTTCACTATTCCACGATGAACGCGGGGAAATCGACCCTGCTGCTTCAGGCGGCGCACAACTATCGCGAACGCGGCATGGAAGTCTATCTGATGACCGCGCAGCTTGACAGTCGCGCCGGCCCGGCGCGCATCGGCTCGCGCATCGGCATCGGCTGCGACGCGGTGACCTATGCGCCGGGCGAGGACCTGCTGGCGCATGTCGAGGCGCGTCTGGCCGAGGGGCCGCTGGCCTGTATCTTTCTCGACGAGGCACAGTTTCTCGAACCGGCACAGGTCTGGCAGCTGGCGCATGTGGTGGATGACCTCAAGGTGCCAGTGATGTGCTACGGCTTGCGGGTGGATTTCCAGGGCCAGCTTTTTCCCGGCTCGGCCACGCTTTTGGCGCTGGCCGACGAGATGCGCGAGGTGCGCACCATCTGCCATTGCGGCAAGAAGGCCACCATGGTGGTGCGGCAGAACGAACAGGGCAAGGTGCTGACCGAGGGGGCCCAGGTCCAGATCGGCGGCAACGAGACCTATGTGAGCCTCTGCCGCAAGCATTGGCGCGCCGCCACCGGCGCGGGGCAGGCGCGCGGCTAGCGGCTTCCGAGTTGATCCCGGATGTCGGCGGCGGCCTTGGCCATGGCGGAATTCGGATGCGCCGAGATCCGGCTGAGCAGCTCGTATATCCGCTGGGTGACGTCGGGGTTGTCGGCGCCATCGCGCGAGATCGGCAGAACGGCGCAATCGAGCAGGGTACGGGCCCGCACCACCGGCAGCGAGACCCGGGCAAAGGTCGGGGTGTAATCCGTTTCGGATTGCGGCTCGTTCGGGACTTCCTCCCAGAGCAGCCGCTCGATCCGGCCGAGCACCTCGATCGCGGTGCCGGGATCGTTGATCCCGGGCGAAAGCGCACGCTGCCCGGTTTCGGCGAGGATGGTGAGCCCCAGCGTCGGATCCTGCTCGAAGGTGCGCACGTCGCCGATGTCGAAGGCGCGGGCGGCACGTGAGCGCAGTTCCGCGTCGCTGCGCGACAGCGTGCCGATGACAGACCCGCGCAGTACGAATTCACCCGGCACGCTGGTGACAAAGACCTGGGAGTCGGTGTCCTCGGCCAGTTCGTTGAGCCGCGCGACATCGATAAAGCGGACATAGCCGCTCTTGCGCGAGCAGATGCTGCCGGCGGTGTCCGGCACGACGTCGTCGTCGAGCATGCGGCGCGCGCCGAGCGAGGGGCGGCGGGCGCGGGCATGCATCGACTCGCGGGCGCGTTTCTCGATGATTTGCAGCGTATGATCCATACTGCCGAGATGTGACAGGTGGTCGATCCAGCGCAGGATCGCCAGCACGATCAGCGTGACGACCACCATGGTGAAGGCAAAGACCACCACGGCGGCATCTTCGGAATAGACCTTGGCGTGAAACAGGATCACCGCGCTCAGGCTGTAGACGAAGCCGCCGACAAAAGTGGCCAGCACCGATTGGGTGATGGTGTCGTCGAGCAGCAGGCGATAGGCGCGCGGCGTCGCCATCGACGAGGCGGCGCGATAGGCCGAGACCATGACGTTGAGCGAAAAGGTCGTCACCGCCAGCATGCCGCTGGCCAGGATCGTCAGCACCGGCAGCACCGCCTCGCGGCCAAGCTGGAGCCGGATGTTTTCCGGGATGAAGGGCGTCAACAGCGGCGCGATTGCCAGCGCCAGAAGCGAGAAGACCGAGATCAGCACCACCCGAACCCAGAGCGTTCGCCAGATGTGCTGGGCCAGGTACAGCAGTTTCGAGATCATGCGAGGCTCATCAGGATACGGGCCCCGGCATCGGTGAGCACATCGCGGACCATCGTGCGCTCTTCGGCGGCCAATACCTGATGGCGCGGATAGCGCGGCATGGCGCGGTCATCGAGGATCGGCGCCTCCCAGCCGTCGGTGGTGGCGACAAAGCCGGTGACACCCTCAACTCCGAAGCGATGCAGATAGCCTTGCAGCACACATTCCAGATAGGACATCAGAATCGGGCTGGCGTCGCTTGGCGGGCGATGACGGTCGGACGGTATGGCATAGATCGCGATATCGAGCGGATGCGGCGCGTCATGGTCGATCTGCGCGCTGGCCGCGATCCGGTCATAGGCGTGTTCGCGTTCGTCGAGCGCGAGCCAGTCGGCGCCCGGCACGGCGGCGATCACCCCGTCGATGGTGCAATCGTTATCCGGCACGGCGGTGAGAAACGACACCGGTCTGAGATCGGTGTGCCGCCACGCGCGGCGCCATCCGCGGGCCCGGGCGAGGCGGATCTGTCGAAAGTCGTGAGTCGCGGTATTGACCAGCGACCCGTATCCGAAAAAAAATGGATCGTTCATGCCATAAAGGTGCCCGCGCAGTGACGGATGTCAAATTCTCCTTTCGAGTTTTGTGGCAGGGTCGCGCCATATTGTTATCGGGGATTAAATCTATGCGTGTTACGAAGCGTACTTATATCGCTATACGTGTATTGATGTATTGCGCCTCCAATTCCGACCGATTGGTGACAAAATCCGAAATAGCAAAGCAGTGCAATTCCTCTGAAAACCATGTGGCCCAAGTGGTCAATCAATTGGGACAGCTCGGTTTTATTGAAACGCACCGTGGCCGGAATGGCGGGCTGGAACTGGCGCGCGCGCCCGCCGACATCCGTATTGGCGAAGTGTTTCGCGCGGTCGAGGCACCGGTGCCGATGTCCGACAGTTTTTCCGCGGCCGACACCAGTTTCCCTTTGGTTGCCGCCCGTCAATTGCGAATTGCGCTGGACGATGCCTATACCGCGTTTTTCGAACAGCTTGACGGGGTCATGCTGGACATGCTGGTCGGCGACAGCAGGCCATTGATGGACATGATTGCGCCGACATCGCCATCGCGCGCTTGAAATTTTTACCATTGTCAATTGCTTGGCCCTTCGCATAAAGTCCCCGCGACTCGACGGGAGAACCGGCCATGCCGGTGCCGAAGGAGCAACCGCCCCGGAAACTCTCAGGCCCCGAGGACCGTCGATGTCGCAAAAATCTGGAGAGATCCCGGCCATGTCCGGGGCGCCGAAGGGATAACGATCTCAGGCAGAAGGACAGATGGGGCATCGCCGGGCTGACCTGTTGGGTCGGTTCATGGGGATGCCGGGATGTATCCGAGCAAGGACACTCCGGCCCGCAACGGGAGATGGATGAGTGTCTGACGAGGATGGGGCGCTGAAGCGCACGCCGCTATATGATCTGCATGTGAGCCTCGGCGCCAAGATGGTGCCGTTTGCCGGCTATGAGATGCCGGTGCAATATCCGCTGGGCGTGCTGAAAGAGCATCAGCACACCCGCGCCCGCGCCGGGCTGTTCGACGTGAGCCACATGGGGCAGGTGGTGCTGCGCTCCAAGACGCCCGAGATGGCCCGCGCCGCGCTGGAACGGTTGGTGCCGGTGGATGTGCTGGGGCTGGCCGAGGGCCGGCAGCGCTATGGGTTTTTCACCAATGATTACGGCGGGATCGAAGACGACCTGATGATCGCCAACCGTGGCGACCACCTGTTTGTCGTGGTGAATGCCGCCTGCAAGGCAGCCGATATCGCGCGGATGCGCGCGGCGCTCGAGCCCGAGGTGACGGTCAAGGAGATCACCAGCCGCGCGCTGCTGGCCTTGCAGGGGCCGGCGGCCGAGGCGGTGCTGGCCGAACATCATCCGGGCGTGCGCGAGATGAAGTTCATGGATGTCGAAACGCTGCCGATCGCCGGCGCGGAATGCTGGATCTCGCGGTCGGGCTATACCGGCGAGGACGGCTTCGAGATCTCGGTGCCCGAGGCGGCGGCGGTCGATCTGGCCCGCGCCCTGCTGGCGCATGACGAGGTGGAGGCGATCGGGCTTGGCGCCCGCGACAGCCTGCGGCTCGAGGCCGGGCTGTGCCTCTATGGCCATGACATCGACGCCGACACCACGCCGGTCTCGGCCGGGCTGGTCTGGGCGATGCAGAAGGTGCGCCGCCCCGGTGGCGACCGCGAAGGCGGCTTTCCCGGTGCCGCCGAGATATTCGGCGATCTGGCCGAAAGCACCGCGCAGCGCCGGGTCGGTCTGCGGCCCGAGGGCCGCGCGCCGATGCGCGAGGGTGTGGAGATATTTGCCGCGGAAAGCGGTGGCGAGGCGGTCGGTCGGGTGACATCGGGCGGCTTTGGCCCGACGGTGGGCGGGCCGGTGGCGATGGGCTATGTCTCGACAGCGCTCGCCGCCGAGGGCACGCTGCTTTATGGCGAGGTGCGCGGCAAGCGGCTGCCGGTCAAGGTGGCGAAGCTGCCCTTCGTGGCGCAAGGTTTCAAGAGATAGGTCCAACAGGAGACGACCATGAAATACACCGAAGAACATGAATGGCTCGAGGCCGATGACGAAGGCGTGGTAACCGTGGGCATCACCGCCCATGCCGCCGAACAGCTGGGCGACGTGGTCTTTGTCGAACTGCCCGAGGTCGGCACATCGGTCAACAAGGACGACGAGATCGTGGTGATCGAGAGCGTCAAGGCGGCCAGCGACATCCTCGCCCCGATCGACGGCGAGATCGTCGAGGTCAACGAGGCCATCGTCAGCGAGCCGGGCAAGGTGAACGACGATCCCGAGGGCGACGCCTGGTTCTTCAAGATCAAGGCCGAAGAGCTTGGCCAGATGGACGATTACATGGATGAAGCGGCCTACAAGTCCTTTATCGGATAGGCTTTTCCGCCCGAGTGGCTGCGGTTGTTGCGGGCAAGGGCCGCAGCCCTCGGCGGGCAATTTCTTGGCAAGATGAAGCAGGGGGCTTCGCATGACTTTCACACCGACCGATTATCTGCCTTATGATTTCGCCAACCGGCGGCATATCGGGCCTTCGCCGTCCGAAATGGCCGATATGTGCGAGGTGCTGGGGGTGGCGGACCTGGACGCGCTGATCGACGAGACGGTGCCGAAGGCGATCCGTCAGGAGACGCCGCTGAATTTTGGCAAGCCCAAGTCGGAACGCGAGCTGCTGCGCTACATGCGCGAGGTTGCGGCCAAGAACCGAGTGCTGACCTCGATGATCGGCCAAGGCTACCACGGCACGGTGACGCCGCCGGCGATCCAGCGCAACATCCTGGAAAATCCGGCCTGGTACACCGCCTATACGCCCTACCAGCCGGAAATCAGCCAGGGTCGGCTCGAAGCGCTGCTGAATTTCCAGACCATGGTGAGCGATCTCACCGGGCTGGAGGTGGCCAATGCCTCGCTGCTCGATGAATCCACCGCCTGCGCCGAGGCGATGACCATGGCGCAGCGGGTGGCGAAATCCAAGGCCAAGGGGTTCTTTGTCGACCGCGACTGCCATCCGCAGAACATCGCCGTGATGAAGACCCGTGCCGAGCCGCTGGGCATCGAGGTGATTGTCGGCAACCCCGAGAAGCTCGACCCCGAGGCGGTCTTCGGCGCGATCTTCCAATATCCGGGCACCTATGGCCATGTGCGCGATTTCACCGAACAGATGGAGGCGCTGCACGCCGCCAATGCGGTGGGTATCGTCGCCGCCGATCCGCTGGCGCTGACGGTCCTGAAAGAGCCGGGCGCGATGGGCGCCGATATCGCCGTCGGCTCGACCCAGCGCTTTGGCGTGCCGATGGGCTATGGCGGGCCGCATGCCGCCTATATGGCCTGTCGCGACGCCTATAAACGCGCCATGCCGGGGCGGATTGTCGGCGTCTCGGTGGACAGCCATGGCAACCGCGCCTATCGGCTCTCGCTGCAAACCCGCGAGCAGCATATCCGCCGCGAGAAGGCCACCTCGAATGTCTGTACCGCGCAGGCGCTGCTGGCGGTCATGGCCGGCATGTATGCGGTGTTTCACGGGCCCGAGGGGCTCAAGGCGATTGCCCAGCGCATTCACCGCAAGACCGTTCGGCTGGCGCGCGGGCTCGAGGAGGCCGGCTTCAAGGTGGATCCGCAGGCCTATTTCGACACCATCACCGTCGATGTGCGCACGCTGCAATCGGCGGTGCTGAAATCGGCCCGCGACGAGGGCGTGAACCTGCGCCGCGTCGGCGAATACCGGGTCGGCATCACGCTCGACGAATGCACCCGGCCGTCGAACATCGAAGCGGTCTGGCGCGCCTTCGGCATTACCCGCAAGGACGACGACTACACCCCGGTCTACAAGATGCCCGAGGACATGCTTCGGAGTTCGGATTATCTCACCCACCCGATCTTTCACATGAACCGGGCCGAGACCGAGATGATGCGCTACATGCGGCGGCTGGCCGACCGTGACCTGGCGCTGGACCGGGCAATGATCCCGCTGGGGTCCTGCACGATGAAGCTCAATTCGGCGGCCGAGATGATGCCGGTGAGCTGGCGCGAGTTTTCCTCGCTGCATCCCTTTGCGCCGGCCAATCAGGCGCTGGGCTATACGCATCTGGTGAGTGACCTGAGCCAAAAGCTCTGTGCCATTACCGGTTACGACGATTTCTCGATGCAGCCCAATTCCGGCGCGCAGGGCGAATATGCCGGGCTGTTGACGATTGCGGCCTTCCACCGCGCCAATGGCGAGGGGCACCGCAATGTCTGCCTGATCCCGATGTCGGCGCATGGCACCAACCCGGCCAGCGCGCAGATGGTCGGCTGGAAGGTGGTGCCGGTGAAATCGGCCAGGAACGGCGATATCGATCTCGAGGATTTCCGCGCCAAGGCAGAGAAACATGCCGAAGCGCTGGCCGGTTGCATGATCACCTATCCCTCGACCCACGGGGTATTCGAGGAAACCGTGCAGGACGTCTGCAAGATCACCCATGAGCACGGCGGTCAGGTCTATATCGATGGCGCCAACCTCAACGCCATGGTGGGGCTGTCACGGCCCGGCGATCTGGGCGGCGATGTCAGCCACCTGAACCTGCACAAGACCTTCTGCATCCCGCATGGCGGCGGCGGCCCCGGCATGGGGCCGATCGGCGTCAAGGCGCATCTGGTGCCGCATCTGCCGGGACACCCTGAGGTGGGCGGCGAAGAGGGGCCGGTGAGCGCCGCGCCTTATGGCTCGCCCTCGATCCTGCCGATCTCCTGGGCGTACATCCTGATGATGGGCGGCGAGGGGCTGACCCAGGCGACGCGGGTGGCGATCCTGAACGCCAATTACATCGCCAAGCGGCTGGAAGGGGCCTATGACATCCTCTATCGCGGGCGCGGCGACTGGGTGGCGCATGAATGCATCATCGACACCCGGCCCTTTGCCGAGAGCGCGGATGTCACGGTCGATGACATCGCCAAGCGGCTGGCAGATTGCGGTTTTCACGCGCCGACCATGTCCTGGCCGGTGGCCGGGACATTGATGGTGGAACCGACCGAGAGCGAGACCAAGGCCGAGCTGGACCGGTTCTGCGATGCGATGCTGGCGATCCGCGAAGAGATCCGCGAGATCGAGGAGGGCCGGATGGACCGCGCCAACAACCCGCTGAAGAACGCGCCGCATACGATGGAAGACCTGGTGCGCGAGTGGGACCGCCCCTACAGCCGCGAGCAGGGGTGTTTTCCACCCGGCGCCTTCCGGGTGGACAAGTACTGGCCGCCGGTGAACCGCGTCGACAACGTCTTTGGCGACCGCAACCTGGTGTGTATCTGCCCGCCGATGGAGGAATATGCCGAGGCGGCGGAGTAGCGGCCGGCTCGGCCACGGCCCGGGCCCGGAACAAGGCCGCAGGCCGCCGTCGGCCCGGCTTGTCTGAGGGCGCGGTGGGGGGAAACCCTACCGCGTCTGTTCCTATTCCTCGTCGGAAAGCGTTTCGCTCTCGGGCTTCGGCCCGAGCAGGAAACCAAGCTCGTCGGCCACGGTCTTCCAGGTGGCCTCGGAGCCGGCGCAGAGCAAATAACCCTCTTTCTCGGCGGCGGAATACTCTCGGCCGTCAAGGAAACCGACATGCCCGCCGGCCTTCTGGCAGAGCAGCACGCCGGCGGCATGGTCCCAAGGCGTCATCTTGCACGACAGCACGAAATCGCAATGGCCCTCGGCCAGCAGTCGGTATTCATGCGCCGAACAGCGCAGCGCGTCGGGCCGTCCGATCTTGGGATAAAGCGCCGCGACCAGCGGCTGAACCTCGGCCGGCATCAGCTTCATGTGGATGTAGCCGACCATCTCCGACAGCGGCTTTGCGTCGGCGGTGGAGAGCGTGCGGCGGCGGCCGCGCGGGCCGGTCCAGGTGGTCAGGCTGTCCTCGTCGGCCACCACCACGTCATCGTTGAGCGGGTCGTAGATCATGCCATAGACCGGTTTGCCAAACCGTGTCGCCGCCACCATCGTGCCGAAGAGCGACAGCCCATGGGCGAAATTCCAGGTGCCATCGACCGGGTCGATCAGAAAGCCCAGTTCGGCATCGCCCAGGGCGTCGAGGATCCTGGGATCGCGCGACGCCGCCTCTTCTCCGACGATCACCGCCGAGGGAAAGGCCATTTGCAGCCCACGGGTGATCATAGCCTCGGCCGCTTCGTCGGCGGCGGTGACGAGATCGAGCTTGGACGTCTTTTCGGACACCTCCGAGGGATCGAGCGCCCGAAACCGCGGCAGGATCTCGGCCTTGGCGGCGCGGCGGACGAGGTTCAGAAGCGAGGTTTTCTGCGCGCGCGTCAGCGGCGCGTGCACGGCCATGGGCAGGTTGTCCGACATGGGAACTCCGAGTCATTGGGGTTGCGCAGGGTGTGCCAGCCCACGGGAGAGGGATCAAGTGCAGGATTGGCGCAGCTCGGCCTGTACGGGCGCGGGCCAGGGGCGGTGGAGCGGCGGCTGAAGGGGTTCCGGGCGCGCCTCACTCGCGCGCCCGCAGCACCCGCGCCGGACGGGCCGCCAGCGGCCGCCAGGCAAAGCCGAGGCTGGCCAGCAGCGTGGCCAGCACCCCGCCCAGCACGATCAGCAGCGCCGAGGACCATTGTACCGCGAAATCCACCTCCATCAGATAGGTCATCACCGCCCAGCCCCCGGCCACCCCGGCCCCCAGTGCCACCAGCCCTGCCGCCGCGCCGAGCAGCGCGGCGCGCAGGGCGAAACTTTGCAGGATGCGGGCGCGGGCCGCCCCCAGGGTCTTGAGCACTGCCGCCTCGTAGGTGCGGGCCTGTTCGCCCGCCGCCGCCGCGCCGATCAGCACCAGGAAGCCGGTCAGCAGCGTTGCCGCCGCGCCCCAGGCGGTGGCCTGGGCAATGCCGCCCATGATCTCGGCCACCCGGTCGACGGCGTCGCGCACGCGGATCGCGGTGATATTTGGGTAGGTCGAGGTGAGATCGCGCAGGATCGTCGCTTCGGCCGCTTCTTCGGCATAGACCGTCGAGATGAAGCTGTGCGGCGCGGCCTCGAGCGCGGCCGGGTTCATCGACATCACAAAGCCGATCCCGGCGGTCGAGAAATCCACCTCGCGAAACGAGGCGATGGTTGCGGTGATGTCGCGGCCCAGGATGTTGACGGTGATATCGTCGCCAAGATGCAGGCCGATCTCGGCCGCTTCCTCGGCGGCAAAGCTGACCAGCGGCGGGCCGGCGTAGTCGGGTTCCCACCAGGTGCCGGCGGTGAGCGTCGTGTCCTCGGGCAGGGCGGCGGAATAGGTCACCCCCCGGTCGCCCCGGATCACCCAATGATCGCCGGCCACCTCGCGCGCGGGTTGGCCATTGATCCGGGTGATGATGCCGCGCAGCATCGGCGCGCTCTGCACCTTGCTCACCGCGGGGTCGTCGCCGAGCCGGGCGCGGAAGCCCGGCATCTGGTCTTTCTGGATGTCGACGAAAAAGAACGAGGGCGCCACGTCGGGCAGGTCTGTCTGGATCGCGGCGCGCATGTTGCCTTCGATCTGGCCGACCGCGGCCAGCACCGACAGCCCGAGCCCCAGCGAGAGCACGGTCGAGGCGGCACCTTCCTGAGCGCCGGAGATCGCCGAAAGGGCCCAGCGCAGCGCCGGCCGGTGGCGCGCAGCGCGGCCCGACCGGCGGGCGGCCCAGCGGATCAGCGCGGCGGCCAGCGCCAGCACGGTGAGCGCCACGAGGATGCCGCCGGCGGTCCAGAGTGTCAGCATCGACGAGCCGGAAAACAGCGCCGCCGCGCCCAGCAGAGTGGCGATCAGCGCGAGGATCACCAGCACATGCGGCCAGCGCGGCAGCAGGCCGGCACTGCCCAGGGCATCGCGGAACAGCGCGGCCGGGCGGATCTCTTCGGTGCGGGCCAGCGGCCAGAGGGTAAAGATCAAGGCGGTGAGGCCGCCGTAAAGCGCCGCCTCCAGCAACGGGCCGGGGTGGATGGCAAAGACCGCCGGCACCGGCAGCAGCGCTTGCAGCAGCGGTCCCAGGGCCAGCGGCACCAGCGCGCCGAGGGTGAGCCCCAGCGCAATGCCCAGCAGGCTCAGCGCGCCGATCTGAAGGAAGTAGGTGAGAAAGATCACCTGTCGCGTGGCGCCCAGCGTGCGCAGCGTGGCGATGACCGAGGTCTTGGAGGCCAGATAGGCGCGCACCGCCGCCGAGACGCCGACGCCGCCCACCGCCAGCCCCGACAGGCCGACGAGGATCAGGAAACTGCTCAACCGGTCGACAAAGCGTGCGATCCCCGGCGCGCCGTTGCGGGCGTCGCGATAGCGCCCGCCGACTTCGGTGAAGCGGTCTCTGGCCTCGGATTGGAAACTGTCGAGATCTGTGCCGGCGGGCAGGGTCAGACGGTAATGGGTTTCGAAGAGCGTGCCGGGCTGAAGCAGGCCGGAGTTTGCCAGCGCCTCGGTGCGCACCAGGGTGCGGGGTCCGAGCGCAAAGCCGCCGCCGGCATCATCCGGCTCGAGCGCGATCAAGGCAGAAAGCGTGAAGGTCTCGGTGCCGAGCTGGAAATCGTCGCCAGGCGAGAGGGCCAGCCGTTCGGCCAGAACCGGGGCCATGACGGCACCGGTGCCTGCCAGCGCCGCATCCAGCGGCATCGGCGGCTCGAGCGTGACCGCGCCGATCAGCGGATAGGCGCTGTCGACGGATTTCACCTGGGTCAGGGCGCGTTCGGTGCTGTCGTTACGGTCGACCACCACCATCGAGCGGAAATCGGTGATCTCGGATACCTTCGTGGCGCGATCCTGCATCCAGGCGCGTTCCTCGGGCGTGGCAAAGCGGTAGGTGAAGCGCAGCTCGGCGTCACCGCCGAGAAGCTCGGCGCCTTTCTCCTCCAGCCCCAGCGCGATCGAGGTGCGCACCATGCCGATGCCGGCAATCGCGGCGACACCCAGCGCCAGGCAGGCGAGGAAGATGCGGAAGCCGCGCAGGCCTCCGCGCAGTTCGCGCCGGGCAAAGCGGGCGGCCGTGGTGAGGCTCATTCCGCCGCCTCGCGGGCCTGTGCGTCGATCCGTCCGTCGCGCAGCCGCACCACGCGGTCACAGCGCGCGGCCAGCGAAGGGGCATGAGTGACCAGCACAAGTGTCGCGCCATGGCGGTCGCGGAGATGGAACAGCAGATCCATGATCGCGCCGCCATTGGCCTCGTCGAGGTTGCCGGTGGGCTCATCCGCCAGCAGGATGTGCGGCCGTGGCGCCGAGGCCCGGGCCAGCGCCACCCGCTGCTGTTCGCCGCCCGACATCTGTGCGGGATAATGGCCGGCGCGATGGCCGAGGCCCACGGTCTCGAGCTCGGCCTCGGCGCGCTCAAAGGCGTCGCGGTGGCCGGCCAACTCCAGCGGCGTGGCGACGTTTTCCAGCGCCGTCATTGTCGGGATCAGATGAAAGCTCTGAAACACCACGCCCATGTGATCGCGCCGGAAACGCGCCAGCGCATCCTCGTTCATCGCGCCGAAATCTTCGCCCAGGGCCGTGACGCTGCCGCCGGTGGCGCGCTCCAGCCCGCCCATCAGCATCAGCAGCGAGGATTTGCCCGAGCCCGAAGGGCCGATGAGGCCGATCGAGGCGCCTTTGGCGACATCAAGCGAAATACCATGCAGGATCTCGACCCTGCCGGCATTGCCATCGAGCGCCAGATGCACATCTTTAAGCGACAGGACGGGATCAATCATGCAAAGGGCCTTTCGGGCAATGTATCAGCTTTTCACATATGGGGTATGCGCGCGGTTGAGCAAGGCGTGCGCAATTGTTTTGACGCTGGCGGCGCCGGCGGCGGCGGAAGAACTCGAGATCCTGGCGCTGGGCGACAGTCTGATCCAGGGCTACGGGCTGATGGCCGATGAGGGGTTTGTGCCGCAGATGCAGGATTGGCTGGAGGCGCAAGGCCATGATGTGACGCTGATAAACGGCGGCGTGTCGGGCGACACAACCGCCGGCGGCCTGGCGCGGGTTGAATGGAGCCTGAGCCCCGGGGTGGACGCGATGATCGTGGCGCTGGGGGGCAACGACGTGCTTCGCGGGCTCGATCCGGCGGTGTCGCGGGACAACCTCGACGGGATTCTCAGGGTGGCGGCGGCGCGCGAGATGCCGGTGCTGCTTGTGCCGATGCGGGCGCCCGGCAATTACGGGCCCGACTACAAGGCGGCGTTCGACGGCATGTATGCCGATCTGGCGGCCGAGCATGGCGCGCTGGAGGCGCCGGCGTTCTTTGACATCCTGCTGCCGGACGGGGGCGATCCTTCCGGCGCCGCGGATCTGATGCAGGGCGACGGCATCCATCCCAATGCGGAGGGTGTGGCGCGGATTGTCGAGGGGATCGGCCCGCATGTGGAACGGCTGATCGCGGAGGTTCCGGGCGAGTCCTGAGCCCGGAAAGCAAAAAGCCCCACCGGATGGCGGGGCCTTTCCATTTCTTCGAGGCAGAAGCCTTAGGCCAGCGCGATGTTCTCGGCGGCTTCGCGGCCGTCACGGCCCGGCTTGATGTCGAAGGTGACTTTCTGGTTGTCGGCGAGGCCGGTCAGGCCCGAGCGCTCAACGGCCGAGATGTGCACGAACACGTCTTTGCTGCCGCCGTCGGGTGCGATGAAACCAAAGCCTTTGGTGGTGTTGAACCATTTCACAGTGCCAGTGGCCATGTGTCTACTCCTAGTGTTACTGCCCGCGGAATTGCGGCAGGTCGGCTTAGTCAGTGCAGATCGAAGGACTGAGCCGTAGAGGAGCAGCGGTCGATAGATAACTTCGCAAGAAAGATATGCGGGGAAGCGGGCGCCATTTCAAGGGGAATTCTTCGCAATCTGCCGGGGCGTCGGCAAGGTCACGCCGGGGCAGGCGGGCCGGCCGATGGCGCGATGAAACACCGGCGCGGCCCCTGGTGTTCTGCGCCCGAGGCGAACCGCCTGAGGCCGAGGCGACGATGACGGAGGCAGCTCAGTTCCGGAGCGATCGCAAGGGTTTCAAGGGGAATCGCCTTGAACTTTCGCGCTGCCGAGTGCGCGCATCAGATAGTTGGGCAATCGCCGCACCAGCGCGCGCATCAGGTCGGGATATTCGATCTCGCCGCCCAGAAGCCGCATGTAATCGTGGCGCAGATGACCGGACTTGCGCACCGCCCGGACGAATCCGGTCTTGAACGGCCCCCAATAGAGCAGCAGGCGCACCATGTTGGCGTGGCGCATGGCGGTGAGAATCGGCCGCAGCCGCTGGCGGTAGAGCCGCAGCGCCGCATCCGGCTCGTGACGGGCCAGCGCGTCGCGCGCCGCGAGGGCGGCAAGCTGGCCGGATTTCATCGCATAGGCGATGCCTTCGCCGGTGACCGGATCGACCAGCCAGGCGGCATCGCCGGCCAGCAGCACGTTGTCGCGCCCGGGTGCGCGGCGGGCCTTGCCGAAGGGCAGGTACTGGCCCTTGACGCGGGTTTCGGCCGGCACGTCCAGATCGGCCATATAGGCGCGCATGATCGTCTTGAGATCGGGATTGCGGCTGTGCACGCCGCCCACGCCCACCGTGTGGCTGCCACTTTTCGGGAACGACCAGCCGTAACCCCAGTTCGCCGCCCCCATGTCGATGCGCAGCGGGGCGTCGGCGGGCAGGGCGGGACCCTCGGCCTCGAGCGCAAAGCCGATGCGGGCCGGGTCGAACGGCCGGCCAAAAAGCGCGCGGGCGGTGGCGCTGGTGACGCCATCGGCGCCGATCACCACCGGCGCCTCGAGCCGGGTGCCATCGGCCAGCGTCACGCGGCCGGCCTCGGGCGCCAGTTCGGCGATCCTCTTGCCGGTGAAATCCTCCGCGCCGGCGGCCAGGGCAAGCGCCACAAGATGGGCGTCGAGCGACAGGCGCATGGTCAGGTAGACCGGCGGGATATCCCCGATCACGCCAAGCTTTTCGCCGAAACCATAGAGGGTTACCGCAGATTTGCTGTCAAAGGTCTCGGGCAGATCGGTCTCGAAAATCTCGCGAAAGTACCGCGCCGCGCGGCCGGTGAAACCGCCACCGCAGAGCTTGTCACGCGGAAAGCGCGCCTTGTCGACCAAGGCGGTGCGCAGCCCGGCGCTGGCAGCGGTGCGGGCGGCGGCGGCGCCGGCAGGGCCCGCGCCGATGACGATAACATCGAACAACATGCGCGCTCTTTCCCCGCTGGCCTGCCCATGGTCAAGGGGCAAAACGAAACCACGCGGCGCCCCGGATCAGAGCACGGTGACCGTGGTGCCGAGGGGGATGCGCGGATAGAGATCCATCACGTGGTCATTGGCCATGCGGAAACAGCCGTTCGAGGCCGCCTTGCCGATCGAGGCGAGATTGTCGGTGCCGTGGATGGCGGCAAAGGTGTTCACGCCGTTCTGGAACAGGTACATCGCCCGCGCGCCCAGCGGATTGCCCGGCCCGCCGGGCTGGACGTAATCGTTGCCCTTGAAGCGGCCATAGGTCTGCGGCTCGCGTTCGATCATCGCGTCGGTGGGCCGCCACGTCGGCCATTCCTTCTTGGCCTGGATCACGCCGGTGCCCGAAAATTCCAGCCCGGTGCGCCCGACGCTGATGCCGTAGCGCAGCGCTCGGCCGGGGTCTTCGATGAAGTAGAGAAAGCGCGATTTCTGCAACACCACGATCTGGCCCGGCGCCATGTCGGCCCGGACGCGCACATATTGCGGTGCGAATTTCGGATCGAGTCGGACCTGGGCCCGAGCAAGCGATGGCAGGGCCAGGGCAGCGGCGGCAGTGCCGAAAAAGGCGCGGCGTGAAATCCTCATATGTCCCTCCAGCGATGAGCAAAAGAATCATATGGCAGGCCCCCGGCAAGCGGGAGTCAGGAATCCGTTACTCCGGGCAGGCGCCGGGCCGGCGTGGGCCGGGGGCAACGTTTGCCTCTCAGGCGGTGACGGGGTCGGTGCCGGCAGCGTCCTCGCTCTGCCGGCGAGGCCGGGCCGCGAGGGTTGCGACGGCGGGAACGATCAGGCCGAGCGCGAGGTAAAGCTCGAGCGCCATGGTGGCGCTCATTCCGAAGACCAGCCAGCCGAGCAGACCGGTCAACGCCCCGAGCGTACTGCCGCAGATGAGTGCGATACTGGCCATAACGGTCTCCTGTCCCTCTGGATCGGACCAAGTAAGCGCGGGAATTGGGGCGGCAATGCGGCACCTTCGGTGCAATTTCGGGCACGGGCCGGCCGGGGCTTGCCGCCAGAGCGCGCCGCCCCCAGATAGGCGCAAGCACGAAATCAAGGACAGGTTGGTGATATGACGGCACGGAAACTGACATGCCTCGACTGCGGACAGGTGAACAAGGTGCCCGAGGCGCGGCTTGACGCCGGGCCGAAATGCGGCACCTGCGGCGCCCGGCTGATGCCGGGCAAGGCGGTGGCGATCGACCTGGCCACCCTGCGAAAGGCGGCGCGCCATGACGAGGTGCCGCTGGTCGTGGATTTCTGGGCGCCCTGGTGCGGGCCCTGCAAGATGATGGCCCCCGAGTTCGACCGCGCGGCCGGCCAGGCCGGCACCCGGGCGCGGTTGGTCAAGCTGAACACCCAGGACGAGGCGCAGGCGGCCGGGGCCTACAACATTCGTGGCATTCCGACGATGATCCGGTTTCATCGGGGCCGCGAGGCGGCGCGTCAGTCGGGCATGATGAAGTCAGAACAGATCCTGCGCTGGATCGGCTGACCCGCCGGTCGCTTTTTCTTGCAGGTCGCGGCGGCTTCTGCGAGCGTCGCGGCGCGCAAGGCAGGAGTGACAGTGATGAGTGAATTGATCTGGGCCGGTATCGTCATGGGGCTGGGCGGCACGTTGGCGATGGACATCTGGTCCGAGGTTCTGGCCCGCGGCTTCGGACAGCCGCGCCCGGCCTGGGGGCGGATCGGCCGCTGGGCGGCACAGCTTCCGGCCGGGCAGGTCTTTCACGACGATATCGGCGCGGTTGCTCCGGTGCGCCGCGAAGAGGCGCTGGGCTGGGGTGTGCATTATTTCGTGGGGATCGCTTATGGCGTGATCTTCGCGCTGCTCGCCGGCGCGGCCTGGCTGGATGCGCCGAGCTTCCTGCCGCTGTGGATTTTCGCGATTGTCACCGTCGGAGCCGGCTGGTTCCTGTTGCAGCCCGGCATGGGGCTCGGGTGGGCCGCCGCCCGCACGCCGAACCCCTGGAAGGTGCGGCTGATGGGCCTCGTCGGCCATACGGTCTTTGGCCTCGGCATGTATGCGGTGGCGCTTCTGGCGGCGCCCTGAGGCTCAGCGCTCCGAGGCCGGCCGCAGCGGCGCGGCGCGGGTGTCCTGTTCCTGCGCCTGCATCCAGCCGTTTTCCCAGGATTGATGGTCGACGGTGTTCTCGGAATAGGGGTTGGCCTGGAACGAGATGCCCTCCTGCCGGGCAATGTAGCCTTCGTCATAAGAGCCCATCCGCGGGTCCATGCCGGCGGAATGATGTGCCGTCTTTTGCAGGTGCTCGGCGAACTCGCGGTATTTCACCAGCACGGTCTGGTCGAGCCCGTCGGGGTAATCCTCGAACGCCTGCCGGCCGCGATCCGTCAGGTGCAGGGCGCCGTCTTCTCCGCCCTCGAGAATGCGCGCGATGCGCAGGTGGTCGAGCTGGCGGGCGAGTTTGACCCTTCTTTCGTCCTCGGGCAGGCCGGGCGGTTTGCCGGCCTGGCGAAAAAGCGCGTCGAGCCGGTCGGAACAGCTGTCGAGGGTCACCGGCCCCTTGGCGGCGGCGTGCAGGATGAGCGCCGTCAGACTGGCGGTGCTGAGCAGGGGGTAATCATTGTCGAACATGCGATATGGTGTCCTCATGGTCGGGCTCCCTGTGGGTCAGCCTAGGCGCAGAGGGCTTCGGGGTAAAGGGGCGGGAGAGGCCGCCCGGGGCGGCCTCGGCCTTTCGGAAGGATGACAGGCCTCAGACCTGGCCCATCAAGAGCAGCACGATCAGCACCACCAGCACGACGCCGAGGATGCCCGAGGGGCCGTAGCCCCAGCTGCGGGAATGGCCCCAGCGCGGCAGCGCGCCGATCAGGGCAAGGATCAGGAGGATGACGAGAATGGTATAGAGCATGGCGCGGGTCTCCGGGGTGGCGGGTCAAGGGGGCGGGGGCTTTGCGTCCCGTCCCGGTCTGAGGCGAACGCGCGGTTCCGGCCTTTGGTTCCGCCGGCAGACCGGGGGCCGGCGCGCCGGTGCTGGGCAGGGGCGGCGGCGTGGTGTAGCCTTGGCCGACAAAGCAGCCAGCAGGGGCAGGACGACATGACAGAGACGACAGAGGGGCCGGACGGCGAGCTGACCCTGCGAACGCTGGCGATGCCGGCGGATACCAATGTGTCGGGCGACATCTTCGGTGGCTGGGTGCTGAGCCAGATGGACATCGCGGCGGGCATCGTCGCCGGCGAAAAGGCCCAAGGTAGGGTGGCGACCATTGCGGTGGACGCGATGAAATTCATCCGGCCGGTCAAGGTGGGCGACGTGCTCTGCGTCTATTGCCAGATCACCCGGGTCGGTCGGAGCTCGATGGCGATCGACGTCGAGGCCTGGGTCCGCCGCGAACGCATCGGCGGGCGCGAGAAGGTGACGGAGGCGATCTTTACCTTCGTGGCGATCGATGGCGAGGGACGGCCGCGTGAAGTGCCGTAGGGTGTTCACCCTCCATTAACCCGGTCGGGGCCAGGCTTGGCGGATGCCGAATTACATCCGACCGAAGATTTCCGGCGCGACCGTATTCTTTACCGTGGCGGTGGCAGAGCGGAGGGGGACGATCCTGACCGACCACATCACGGTGCTGCGCGAGGCTGTGCGCAGGACGCGGGAAGACCGCCCATTCCGGATCGACGCGTGGGTGGTGTTGCCGGATCACCTGCATGCGGTCTGGACATTGCCAGCAGGGGATTGCGAATTCTCAACCCGGTGGAGCCTGATCAAGGCGCGGTTTTCACGAGCGGTGCCGCTCGGGTCTCGTCGGAGCAGCCACAGGGCCCGGCGGGAACGGGGCATCTGGCCGGCGGTTCTGGGAGCATCACCTTCGCGGGCCACGGGATTGCGCGGCGGCGGTCGGTTATTGTCATATGAACCCGGTCAAGCACGGGTGGGTGACCGATCCGCTGGATTGGCCGTTTTCGTCGGTGCATCGCGCGCGCCGGATGGGTCACGACGTCACGTAGGGTGCGCATTCACTGCGCACCGGTGTTTGGTTGGCCGAAGCGGTGCGCAATAAATGCGCACCCTACGCGGTTCCGACACGCGCCCGTCAAGGAAAAGTGGTCGCAACAGAAACGGGGGCGCCCTGCGTTTCCACAAAGACGTTTCTATTTTTACCGCGAAAACTTCTTGTGTTTCAGACGTTTCGGTTCCAGCGCATCGGCGCCCAGCCGGCGTTTCTTGTCTTCTTCGTAGTCCTCGAAGTTGCCCTGGAACCATTCCACATGCGCCTCGCCCTCGAAGGCCAGGATATGGGTGCAGATCCGGTCGAGGAAGAAACGGTCGTGCGAAATCACCACCGCGCAGCCGGCGAAATCCACCAGCGCGTCTTCCAGCGCCCGCAGCGTCTCGACGTCGAGATCGTTGGTCGGTTCGTCGAGCAGCAGCACGTTGCCGCCTTCTTTCAGAAGCCGCGCCATGTGCACGCGGTTGCGTTCCCCGCCCGAGAGCAGGCCCACCTTCTTCTGCTGGTCGCCGCCCTTGAAGTTGAACGAGGAGCAATAAGCGCGGGAGTTCACCTGGGCATCGCCCAGCTGAATGATCTCGGCGCCGCCGGTGATCGCCTCCCAGACGGTGTCGTCCGCCTTCAGATCGTCGCGTGACTGATCGACGTAAGACAGATCGACGGTGTCGCCATAGGTGATTTCCCCCACGTCGGGCGTTTCCGCGCCGGTCAGCATCTTGAACAGCGTCGATTTGCCGGCGCCGTTGGGGCCGATCACCCCGACGATGCCGCCGGGCGGCAGCGAAAAGGTGAGGTCTTCGATCAGGAGCTTGTCGCCCATGGCTTTTTTCAGCCCCTCGACCTCGATCACCTTGCCGCCGAGGCGCGGGCCGTTGGGGATGACGATCTGGGCGCGGGTGATCTTTTCGCGCTCGGACTGGCCCGCCATCTCTTCATACGCCTGAATCCGCGCCTTGGACTTGGCCTGCCGCGCCTTGGCGCCCTGACGCATCCATTCCAGCTCGCGCTCGAGCGTTTTCTGCTTGGCCTTGTCCTCGCGGGCCTCCTGGGCCAGGCGCTTGGCCTTCTGCTCCAGCCAGGCCGAGTAATTGCCCTCGTAGGGGATGCCGCGGCCACGGTCGAGCTCGAGGATCCAGCCGGTGATGTCGTCAAGGAAATAACGGTCGTGGGTGACGATCAGGATCGTGCCCTTGTAGTCGATCAGGTGCTGTTGCAGCCAGGCGATGGTTTCCGCGTCCAGGTGGTTGGTCGGTTCGTCGAGCAGCAGCATCTCGGGCGCTTCCAGCAGCAGCTTGCAGAGCGCGACGCGGCGTTTCTCACCACCCGACAGCGTGGTCACGTCGGCATCGTCCGGCGGGCAGCGCAGCGCCTCCATGGCGACGTCGATCTGGCTGTCGAGATCCCAGAGGTTCTCGCTGTCGATCTGGTCTTGCAGCGCGGCCATCTCGTCGGCGGTCTCGTCCGAGTAGTTCATCGCCAGCTCGTTGTACTTGTCGAGGATGGCCTTTTTCCCCGCCACGCCCAGCATCACGTTGCCGCGCACGTCGAGCGACGGGTCGAGCTCGGGCTCCTGCGGCAGATATCCCACCTTGGCGCCCTCGGCGGCCCAGGCCTCGCCGGTGAAATCCTTGTCGAGCCCGGCCATGATCTTGAGCAGGGTGGATTTACCGGCGCCGTTGACGCCGACCACACCGATCTTGACCCCGGGAAGAAAGCTGAGACGGATGTTCTCGAAGCATTTCTTGCCGCCCGGATAGGTCTTGGACACGCCGTCCATGTGGTACACGTACTGATAAGCCGCCATTGCTCGCCCCTTGGTTTGCTTGCAGGGCTAGATAACGGGGCACGGGGCGAGGTGCAATTGGCATTGGCGAAATCGGGCCGCGCGCAGGGCCGGGCCTCGCATCGGCCGGCCCAGGGTGCGGCGGGCAATGGAGGGCGAGATGGAGCGGATGGCGGAACTGATCGCGCGATATGCGCGGCCCGGGCGGGTCGAGTGGATCGGCGTCCGGCCGGAGCGGCGCGGCGCGATGCGGGCGCTGGAGACCGTCGAAGTGACCGAAGCCGGGCTCGCCGGCGATCACGGGCGGGCCGGCAAACGGGCGGTCACGCTGGTCCAGGCCGAGCATCTGGCGGTGATCGGGGCGTTCCTCGGCCGCGACGCGGCGCCGGCGGAGGCGCTGCGGCGCAATCTCGTGGTCTCGGGTATCAACCTCGCCGGGCTGCGGGGCGGGCGGTGGCGCTGGGCGGGGCGCTGCTCGAATTCACCGGTCCCTGTGCGCCATGCAGCCGGATGGAGGCGGCCTTCGGCCCCGGCGGTTATGCGGCGGTGCGCGGACATGGCGGCATGACGGCCCGGGTCTTGCAGCCCGGACCGGTCTCCCTGGGCGATGCGCTGCGGCCAATCGATTGACAAACCTGTGCCACTTCCCTGACATGAGCGCGTTTTGACCAGAGGACTGACGTGGTGACCCCTTTTCCGGCCCTGCGGCGCGGCCAGACCATCGGATTGCTGGGCGGGTCCTTCGATCCGCCGCACCAAGGCCATGTGCATATCACCCGCGAGGCGCTCCGGCGGTTCGGGCTGGATCGCGTGTGGTGGCTGCTCAGCCCCGGCAATCCGCTCAAGGCGCATGGGCCGGCGCCGCTGGACGAGCGCATGGCCGCCGCGCGGCGGATCATGCAGCATCCCAAGGTGGAGGTCAGCGATTACGAGGCACGGGCGGGAACCAGATATACCGCCGAAACGTTGGACGCGCTGAGACGGGATTACCGAGGTGTGAAATTTGTATGGCTGATGGGGGCCGACAACCTCGTGCAACTGCCGCAATGGCAGGATTGGCAGCGAATCGTCGAGACCGTGCCGATCGGCATTCTTGCCCGGCCGGGAGACCGCATCCGGGCGCGCAACTCCAAGGCCGCGCGGGTCTATGCCGGCGCCCGTATCCGTGGCCGGGAGTCGCGCAGGCTGGCCGAAGCCGAGGCCCCGGCGTGGTGTTTCGTCAATGTTCCGATGCGCGACGAAAGCTCCAGCGCGATCCGCGCCACGGGCCAATGGCGCAACGACGCGAAGCGGTGACGGCCGGAGCCGGGCAGAGGCACGGCCAAGCGGGGTGCGGTTGCCCGGTTCACGACGATGTGTCGGCAATCTGCGAGCGGACCGTCATAATGCCGGCATCGGTCGCCAACGCGCGCTTGTCTGTCATTCAGGGCTGAGGTTAAATCATCGCATGACGAAAGCATTTTCCAGACGCATGTTTCTTGGCGCGGCGCTCGGATTTGTCGCCACCGCCGCGCAGGCATCGCCACCCAGCCGGTCATTGCGGCCGGTGGCCCGGCCGGGCAGCACCAAGCCGATCGTCAAGACCTTTCCCAGCGCCGAACAGCTGGTCCGCGAGGCCAAGGTTTCGGGCCAGGTGGGATATGCGGTGATGGATGTCGGCACCGGGCAGATGCAGGAAGAGGGCCAGGCTGATGTGGGCCTGCCGCCGGCCAGCGTGGCCAAAGCGGTGACCGCGCTTTACGCGCTCGACGCGCTGGGCGAGGAGCACAGGTTTGCCACCACCATCCATTCAAATGGCACGGTTTCCGACGGCGTGCTGTCCGGCGATCTGATCCTTGCGGGGGGCGGCGATCCGACACTGGGCACCGACGAACTGGCTGATTTGGCGGCGGCGCTCAAGGCGGCCGGTATCCGCGAAGTGACCGGTGATTTCCTGGTCTGGGGCGGCTATCTGCCGTTTGCAGACAGGATCGATGTCGAACAGCCGGCGCATGTGGCCTATAGCCCGGCGATTTCCGGGCTGAACCTGAATTTCAACCGCGTGTATTTTCAATGGGTGCGGGCAGGCGATGGCTACGAAGTGAGCATGGATGCCCGCAGCGGTCGCCACAGGCCCGATGTTGCGGTCGCCCGGATGAGTGTCGAAGATCGCAGCACGCCGGTCTATACCTACGTCGACGAGGATGGCATTGATACCTGGACGGTCGCCCGCGGGGCGCTGGGCAAGGAGGGCGCACGCTGGTTGCCGGTGCGCAAGCCCGAGATCTACGCCGGTGAGGTGTTCCAGATCCTCGCGCGCAGCCACGGCATCGTTCTGAAGGCGCCGAAGGTGACGCGGGATGCGCCCGAGGGCGCCGCGCTGGCCGAGGTGACAAGTGCGCCGCTCACCGAGATCCTGCGTGACATGCTGGAGTATTCCACCAACCTCACCGCCGAGGTCGTGGGGCTTGCCGCCACCAAGGCGCTGGGCGTGGAGGCCGATGGCCTGGTGGCCTCGGCGCAGGCGATGACGCAGTGGCTGCGCGACGAATATGGCGTAAGCCCCGATGTCAGCCTGGTTGATCATTCCGGGTTGGGCGGGCAAAGCCGGATGACGGCGGCCGACATGGTGCTGACGCTGCGCGCGGCGCGCACTGCCGGGCCGCTGCGGTCGCTTCTGAAGCCGATCCCCCTGCGCAACGAGAAGCGCCAGATCATCGACGATCACCCGGTGGAGGTGGATGCCAAGACCGGCACGCTGAACTTTGTCTCGGCGCTGGCCGGCTATTCCACGGCGATTGACGGCAGCGAGCTGGCCTTTGCGATCTTTACTGCCGATACCGAACGGCGCGACGCGCTGACCATGGCGCAGCGCGAGCGGCCGGAAGGTGGACGCGCCTGGATCGCCCGATCGAGAAAGCTGCAACAAAGGCTGTTGCAGCGCTGGGGCCAGGCTTTCGTCAACAGCTAGGCGGGCTCAGAGTGTCATGTGCCGCGCCCGCGCGCCGCGTTCGATGGCCGCGGCGTGCAGCCGGTCGATGTTCAATTCGTAACGAATTTCTTCCAGCAGGCGCAGCTCGGCCTCGTGCAGCATGCCGTCGGCCGCGGCCACGTCGCAGGACAGCGCATAAGCGGTCTCGAACAGCCGTTCCGGCAAGTTTTCCCGGATCAGGCCGAACAGCGCGTCGAGTCCGTCTTCCTGTTCGAACAGGTCGAATACCGTGCGGGCCACGACATTCATCCGGTCGACGTCGTAATCGGCAAAGACCGGCAGATTGTTGACCGCGGTCTCGATCTTGACGAGCTGGGCAGTGTGGATGTTCTCATCCGAGGCCGAGATGGCGATCATCAGGCCGACAAGACAGTCCTGGGCGCTGAGCGAATGGGTGATTTCTTCCGACATTGGGGCCTCCTGTTGCAGTGCAGAATATTGACCCCGCGCGCCACCCGCAATAGGGAGAGGCGGCCTGTGCGCATGGGGCGCGCGGCCCTACCGGAGATGCCTGAACTATGTCTGACCTGCGCGATGCCGCCATGACCTCGAAAGCCTGGCCTTTTGAAGAAGCGCGCCGCGTGCTCAAACGCTATGAAAAGGCGCCGCCGGAAAAGGGCTATGTGCTGTTCGAGACCGGCTATGGCCCCTCGGGTCTGCCGCATATCGGCACCTTTGGCGAGGTGCTGCGGACGACGATGATCCGCCGCGCCTTCGAGGTGATTTCCGACATTCCGACGCGGCTGATCTGTTTTTCCGACGATCTCGACGGCATGCGCAAGGTGCCCGGCAACGTGCCCAGCCAGGAGGCGCTGGCCGAGCATCTGCAAAAGCCGCTGACCTCGGTGCCCGATCCCTTTGGCACGCATGATAGTTTCGGCGATCACAACAACGCCATGCTGCGCCGGTTTCTCGATACCTTCGGCTTCGAGTACGAGTTCTATTCGGCCACCGAGTTCTACCGCTCCGGCCAGTTCGACGAGGTGCTGCTGCGCGCCTGCGAACGCTATGACGACGTGATGAAGGTGATGCTGAAGAGCCTGCGCGAAGAGCGGCGGCAGACCTATTCGATTTTCCTGCCGATCCATCCCGAGACCGGCCGTGTGCTCTATGTGCCGATGAAACACGTGGATGCGGCCAAGGGTGCGATCACCTTTGACGACGAGGACGGGCGCGAGTGGACCCTTCCGGTCACCGGCGGCAATGTGAAATTGCAGTGGAAGCCAGATTTCGGCGCGCGCTGGGCGGCGCTGGGCGTCGATTTCGAGATGTACGGCAAGGACCATTCGACCAACACACCGATCTATGACGGCATCTGCCGCATTCTCGGCCAGCGCCCGCCCGAGCATTTCACCTATGAGCTGTTCCTCGACGATCAGGGGCAGAAGATCTCGAAATCTTCGGGCAACGGCATCTCGATCGACGAGTGGCTGACCTATGCCTCGACCGAGAGCCTGAGCTATTTCATGTATCTCAAGCCGAAGACCGCCAAGCGGCTGTATTTCGACGTGATCCCCAAGGCGGTGGACGAGTATCACCAGCAGCTGCGCGCCTATGCCACGCAGGATGCGGCGCAGCGGCTGAACAATCCGGTCTATCACATTCACGGCGGCGCGGTGCCGGCCTCGGATATGGTGGTTTCGTTCTCGATGCTCTTGAACCTGGCCAGCGCATCGAGTGCCGAGGACAAGGAAACGCTCTGGGGCTTCATCCGCAAATACGCCCCCGATGCCACCGCCGAGACCCATCCCGGCATGGATCAGGCGGCCGGTCACGCGGTGCGGTATTTCCAGGATTTCGTGAAGCCCGCCAAGGTGTTCCGCGCGCCCACCGATCAGGAACGGGCGGCGCTGGAGGACCTGGCGAAAGCGTTGCAGGACGGCGATTACGCCCGCGATCTGATTGCCCGCAAGAACGCCATCGTCGGCAAGGACGAGCCGCTGCCGGAGGCGGATTTCACCGACGAGGAGTTCCTGCAATCGATCGTCTTTGCGGTTGGCAAGGTGCATGAATTCGAGCCTCTGCGCGACTGGTTCAAGGCGATCTACGAGGTGCTTCTGGGTGCCTCGCAGGGGCCGCGGTTCGGCGGCTTTGTCGCGCTCTATGGCGTCGAAGAAACCGTCGCGCTGATCGACAAGGGCCTCAAGGGCGAGCTGGGCTGAGCCCTCTCGGGGCCGGCGCAGTTTGAAGCGCAGGCGTTTCGGACTATCTTTTGTGGATCAACCCCGCGAAAGGTGCCCGTCATGCTGCGTCACTGTCTTGCCGTTCTGGCTTTCGTTCTGGCCTTCGGACCTGCGCAAGCGCAGGAACCACAGCCCAGAAATCCCGAGATCGAGGCCGTGATTGGCGGCCAACTCGAGGCTTTCGAGGCGCAGGACATCGACCGCGCCTTTTCCTACGCCAGCCCGACGATCAAGGGCATGTTCGGCTCGCCCGAAGTCTTTGGCCTGATGGTGCGGCGCGGTTATCCGATGGTCTGGATGCCGGGCGAGGTGACCTACCTCGAACTCGCCGAGATCGGCGGCGCGCTCTGGCAGAGGATCGAGATCATCGATCAGGCCGGACAGCGGCACTACCTCGGCTACCGGATGGTGCCCGGCGAGAGCGGCTGGAAGATTGGCGGCGTGCAGATCCTCGAAGCGCCCGACATCGCGGTCTGACCACGCGGGGGCCGTTGCGCCGGTGGCGCACGGTGCTCTCAGCCGGCGTTAAGCCGCAGTTGATACCTCTCTTTCCCATCGGCGGGCGGCCTGCCTGCCCTGACGTGTGACATGCGCGACCTGGGCGCGATGTGGGAAAGGGACCATCATGAACAAAGCGATTACCGAGGGCGTGGTCTTCATGCCGACGGCCTTCGCCGCCGGGCTTGACGTCTGGTCGAGCGAGAACGGCCGGCCGGGCGATGACACCTATGCCAGCGCCGCCAATGCCGCCTTTGTGCCGTCGGATCAGGATTTCGGCGGCTGTCTCGAGATCCAGAAATCCGATTCGACGCAAAAGCTGCGCTATATGGGGCAGACGCCGATGCTGCCGGGCTGCTACCTGCGGGTCACGGCGCGGGTCAAGGCGATCTCGGGCAACCTGCCGAATGTGCGCATCGCGGGGTATCCGGCGCTGTCGAACGGCAGCCAGGTGAGCGGGGTGATTGTGAGCGGGCCGGCGGTGACGCTGACCAATTACGGCGAGATCACCGAGGTTTCGGCCATCCTCGGGCCGGGCAACCGCACCGGCGTCGACATGATCTGGGGGACGGCACCGGTCTTTGCGCATCTCGGTCTTGACCTGACTGGGCCGAACGGCGGGCTGGTGCGGATCGACGATCTGGTGATCGAGGATGTCACCTCGGTCTTTCACGGCAAGCAGCTGGCCATGGTGGATGTGCGCGATTTCGGTGCCATCGGCGACGGCAACACCGATGACAGCGCCGCCTTCGAGGCGGCCGACGATGCGGCGGACGGGCGCGAGATCCTGGTCTCCGCCGGCAGCTATCGGCTGAACAACGACGTCACGATAAATTCGCGCATCCGCTTCGAGGGCACGGTCACCATGCCCGAGAGCGCGGTGCTGTCGCTGACCAAGGATTTCGACCTCGGCACCTACATAGACGCTTTCGGCAATGAGGAGCTGGGCTTCAAGAAGGCGTTTCAGTCGCTGCTCAACAACGCCGATCACGAAAGTCTCGACATGGGGGGGCGGCGGATTTCGATTTCCGAGCCGATCGACATGCAGGCCGCGGTGAACAACAAGGACACCTATGCCCAGCGCCGCCACATCGCCAATGGCCAGTTCTATGCCACCGGCGATGCCGTCTGGGAGCCGGATGTCTTTACCAGCCAGGCGACCTATTCCGCAGGTGATGACGACAAGCTGACCAATGTGGCCAATGTGGCCAATATTCCGGTCGGCGCGCTGATCACCGGCGCGGGCGTGGCGCGCGAAACCTATGTTCGATCCAAGAATGTCTCGGCCGGCGAGATCACCCTGTCGCAGCCGATGGGGGCGGCGACCGGAACCCAGACCCTGACCTTTACCCGGTTCAAATATCTGATCGATTTCAGCGGCTTCGAAAAGCTCACCAGCTTTTCCTTCTCGGACATCGAGTTCCAGTGCAACAACAAGGCCTCGGGCATCATGCTGGCCAAGACCGGCACGGTGTTCCAGGTGCGCGATTGTTTTTTTACCCGACCCAGGCAACGCGGTATCACCTCGATCGGCTATGGCTGCCAGGGGATGCTGGTGGACCGCTGCCAGTTCCTGTCGTCCGAGGGCAGCGAACCGGCGCAGAACCGGATTTCGATCGCGATCAATACCAATGCCAATGACGTCAAGCTGCGCAACAACCGCGCCAGCCAGTTCCGGCATTTCTGCATCCTCTCCGGCTCGAACGCGGTGGTGCAGGGCAATCACTTCTTTCAGGGCGACGGTCAGCCCAATGGCGTACGCATGGCGGGGCTGGTGCTGGCATTGCGCTCGTGCAACACGACGGTGGTGGGCAATTACGTCGACAATTGCTTTATCGAATGGACCAACGAGCGCGAGGTGGCGCCGGATTTCGCCGGCGGGTTCGGTTTTGCCGGGCTGTCGATCACCAACAACGTCTTTCTCTGCGGCGAGGTGCTGCCTTCCTTTGCCTGGATCGTCGTCAAGCCGTATGGCACCGGCCATTTCTTCAATGGCATCAACGTGACCGGTAACCTGTTTCGCGGCGTCGGCGCGGTGATCCAGCAGGCCGAGAAGGTGGACACCACCCATGCCGACATGAACTACGGCAACATGAAGAACGTCTATTTCACCGACAACACCTTCAACAACGTCTTCAAGACCACCGAGAATCCGGTCACCGTTTCGCATACCCAATCCTCGGCCGCCGCGACCTGGCAGATCTCGGGCGCGAGTGTGCTGGCCTTTGGTGGCGAGGCGCGGGGGGTGGTGTCGGTGGTCGCCACCGACAAGATCGAGAACAGCGCCAATGTGGCGCAATGGGGCATGCCCTATACCAAGGTGCGGCAGGGCGCGGCCAATGACCGGATCGATCTGTTCTGGCAGACCGCCGTGCGCGGCAAGGTCAGCGTGACCATGCGGATGGACGTCTGACGCCGCCGCGCCCCGGACCGTGGTGGCCGCGCTACCGCACGCTGAGGTAGCGCGCCGACATCCAGCCGGCGGCGCCATCGGGCATCACCATGCGCCACCAGACGTCGTTGGAATTGCGGCAGTCGGCGGCGGCCTGGAAATCGGTGGCGCTGAGCCCGTCGCGGGTTGCGTGATCGCAGGCCGCGCGGCAGCTCTCGGAGGTGATGAGATAGGCGGCGTCGTCCCGGCTGACCGGGGCCACGAAACTGCCCTTGGGCGCCTCGGCGACGATCTCGGCGCTGAAGTTCGGTTCGGTGCGCAGAGTGGCGAATTCGTTGACGTTGACCACCTGATAACGCTCGGCGGCCGGGGCGCAGAGCGCATTGGCGGCGGCGGGCGGAAGCTCTTCTCCGTCGCCGGCCAGATCGGTCAGCTTGGAGGCGCCGGGAAAGATCACGATCGGTTCGAAGAAGGTGAAGGGGCCGGTGGCCTGTTCGGTCAGCCGTTCGATCTCGGCGGCGGTGGGCGGGGCGTCGTTGGGCGCCTCGCTCTGGCCGTTCCAGGCCGCCTGTTGCAACACCCGGGCCGAAACGCCGCCGGTGCCGGAGCGCGGTTGAAACCAGCGCACCTCGCAGACCGTCCAGTAGAGCTCTCCCTCGGCCCGATAGCCGGTCAGCCAGGCGCCGCGCCGCGCGCCGGTGGCGGCGGGGGCAAGCATCATGCCGGCGGTGGCCTGGAACACCCGGGTGCTTTCGGGGCGGTCAAAGTGGTCGGGGCGCATCTCGGGGCCGATCCGTTCGCAGATCTCGCGCAGCTGGTCCTGGCTCATCTGGTCGGGCAGGGGGCGCAGGCCCTCGACGCGGATGCCGGCATCGATGCTGCGCGCCACGGTGTCGACATGCAGGTAGTCGCCTGGCACGGAAAACACGGCAAGCGCGAAATCGCGGCTGATGCTGAGGATGTTGAGGCTGCCGAAAATCGCTGCCGTGGCCTGCTGTGCCTGTTGAAACGCCAGTTGCACGGCGTCTTCGGTCAAGCCGTCGTCGGGCAGTTCCAGCCCCGGCGCCCGAAAGCCCAGCCTGGCCGCGGCATGGATCGAGCGGTCGAGGGCACGCACCACCCCGCCTTCGAAACTGGCGCGGGTGCCGCCGAGAAAGGCCAGCGCACAGGGGCCGAGACAGCTTTCGCCCTCGGCCACATGGCTGGAAATGCCGGTGTGGCGCAGGTATTCGGCGATCTCGACCGCTTCGATGAAATCGCCGCCGGCGCTGTTGAAACAGAGCCGGGGCGCGGCGTCGAAATATTGGGCGCCTTCCGAGCCGCCCGGCAGGAGCCGCGCGATCCGCGCGCTGTCGCCTGGCTCGATCGGGCCGGTGGCGCGGGCATTGCAGCCTTCGGGGTCGGCGTTGACCAGCCGGAGCTGCAAGGCCGCGGCCGGGCCGACAAGGGTGAGCCAGAGGCCAAGGGCCGCAATGAGCGGGACGAGCGAGCGCAGACAGGAGGACTGGGGCATGAGGCGTATCCATTCTGGCAGGTCGTGCCAGTCTAACCAATTGGCGCCACATGGCAATTCCCAGTGTGATCGGTCAGAACTCGCGCCAGAGGCCGATTTTCACGCCGGGCAGGGCCGGGGTCCGAAGATCGAACACCAGCCCGCCCTGGATCTTGGCCCGCCGGCCGACCGGGATGACGATGCTGGGGGCAAGGCTGGTGTAGGGCGTGTCGCTGACCTGGGTGTGAAAGACCTGCGCCATGGCCTGAAGGCCGTCGGCAAAGGTCAGCCCTGCGGTGACATCCAGCTTGCTCTGGCGCAGATGTTCGGCGCCGGGCCCCTCGGCCCGCACCAGCCGGGTGTCGAGGCCGAACCAGCCGGAATTCGGCCCGAGCGTGAACCCGCGGCCGTAACCGAAGCCGATGGCGCTGTAATTCAGATCGTCGACCCGCCCGAGACTGGCCTCGAGCGACAGATAGGTGCCCTGGCGGCTGAGCACCGGCGCCCGGACAAAGACCCGGTAATCGGGATCGGAGCCGACGCTATGGCCGATATCGAGCCCGAGGGTGAGCGAACGGGTCAGCCCGTATTCCATGTAGAGATTGTTGAAGATCGACAGCTCGCCCGGGCGGCGCGCGACCTCTAAGTCGCTGATCTCGGTCGAAGTGGCCAGAAACCAGCTGCCCTTGTCCCGTGGCCAGGCCCCCGCCGTGGCCATGCCGGCCAGCATCATGAAAATGGCGGCCAGACGAAACATCGATGATCCTCGCGCGTCACGCTCCCCGCCGATCAGAGTGCAGGAGCATGGTAAACATGCGGTTAATGCCGCCCTGACGCTGCTGGCCAAGGGGCGGTGGCTACGCTATCACGCGGGGGCACATGGCAGGGTGACACATGACCGATTTGACCGAACTGGCCCGGCTGATCCGCGACGACAGCGCGTCGCGCGGACAGCCGATCTCGAAACTGGGCTATTTCTGCGCGCCGTTCCGGCCCACGCAGGGGCCCTTTTCCGACCGGGTGATCAAGGTCTATCGCGGATCGACCGACCCGGCGCTGATGGCGCGGCTGGCCACGTGTCACGCCGATTATGTCGCCGCGCTGCACAAGACCGGCGTGCCGGTGCCGGAAACCGAGTTTCACCTGCTGCCCGAGGGCGATCTCGAGGTGCCGGTGATCGTGCAGGAGGCGCTGCCGGCCGAGAGCATGATGCGGCCGCAGATGCAGGCCGCGCCGCGCGATGCGGCGCTCGAGTTGATGGAGGCGGCGGGGCAGGTCATTGCCCGGTTCTGGAACAATGCCGACCAGTTCGAGACCCGCATCGGTTTTCACCCCTCGATCCGCAATTTCGCGGTTGCCGTGGGTCAGGCCAGCTTTTTCGACACCTTTCCGCCGCTGATCCATTATTCCCGTCCCGAGATGGGCCGCATGCTGCTGATCTTTTCGGAAAGCGCGCTGATGCGCAGGGTGGGGCCTCTGCTGCGCGGCCGCGTCACCGGCATTCAGGACGAATGGTATTCGCCGCCCGAAACGCTGGTCGGCCTGGTCGGTTCGGCCTGCCGCCTGCGCCCCGAGCATGGCGAGGCCTTTCTGGCCTGGGGCCGGGATTTCATGACCCGCGAAATGCCGCGCTGGGCCGACGAGGCACTGCCGCATCTGCAACGGCCGCCACGGCTGCCGGGCTATTGGACCGGCATGCGCAAGGTCTTGGGGTTGCAGGGCGAACCCAACGTCTGAATTCGGCGTCAATGGGGCTTTGACTGGCCGCAGCCGCGTGGCAGGGTGGAACCAGAGGAGGAGTTCCCATGCCCGAGATCAAAGCCGACGCCAAGCTTCAGACCGTGATCACCACCTTTGAGATGACCCCCGGCACCTGTCAGGATCTGCTCGATGCGTTGCAGGACGCCTACGAGAATTTCATCTCGAAGCAGCCCGGCTTTGTCGCCGCCGGCCTGCATGTGAACGACGCTCAGACCCGGATTGCCAATTACTCGCAATGGCAGAACCGTGAGGATTTCCTTGCCATGCTGCGCTCTGACGAGATGCGCCAGCGCAACCGCCAGATCCACGACCTCTGCCGCAGCTTCGAGCCGGTGATGTACGACGTGGCGGCAACCTTCGGCTGAGGGTCGCTCCTCACGTTGGCTCAGCCGATCGGCGGCGTCGGCCGGGTGACGATGAAAAGCGCGGCACCGGCGAGCACAACGGCCTGCAATGTCACCAGCCAGGCGCTGAGGCCGAGGACCAGCCCGGCCAGGAGCACCACCCCCATGGTCGAGACGGCCAGCACCTTGGCGCGCTGTGAAATCGCGCGGTAATCGCGCCAGTTGAGGATCGGCGGGCCGAGCGTGGGATGTTCGACCAGCCAGGCGTGCAGCCGGGGCGACGAACGGGCAAAGCAGAAGGCCGCGAGCAGCAGGAACACGGTGGTCGGCAGCAGCGGCAGGAAAATCCCCAATACGCCAAGCGCGATGGCCAGGCATCCGAGCGCGGTCCAGAACAGACGAAGCAAAAGGGCAATCTTCATGCGGCGCAAGCTAGCACGCCGGTCGCGAATTGCCCGCAGGAATGATGCGCTGCGCAGGATTTTAGCCCGTGTTCCGCCGCGTGACGCGGAAAAAATACGGCGTGGCACTGGCGAAAGCCCGGTCGGCGGGCTAGCTTGCGCCACATGTCAGATGATCTCGTCAGTGAAATCAGAGCCTTGCGCCGGGAAGTTGAAAAGCTCAACGGCCACCGTTTCTTTCGCATTCATGACAAGTTCTGGACCATGCTCTGGCATTCGCTGGCGCGGGGGCTGATGATGGGGCTCGGCACCGTCGTCGGCGCGACATTGCTGTTGTCGGTGCTGATCTGGACGCTGAGCCAGATCGAGTTCATCCCGATCATCGGCGAATGGGCGCGGCAGGTCATCGATATCGTGCAAGAGGTCGGCGACGGCAACTGACGCCGGCCGTCGCGGCGGAGCGGGCTGCGCTCAGAACCCCAGCCGCCGCAAGGGGCCGATCACCCGGCGGAACAGGATCGGCGGCAGCATGTCCTGCAACAGTTCGAGCCGGCGCACTTCGCGGTCGGCCTGGTCATGGGTGCCGGGGCGGGGGCGGAACAGCGTGGTATGGCTGCGTTTTGTGTGGTCCCAGGTGGCGGTGTAGTAATACAGCGCCAGCGACATGCGCGGCTCTCCGCGCGGGTGATTGACCGTTTCGGGATTGCCGTGCCAGGTGTCGGACCCGGTATTGAAACAACACATCCGGTTGTATTCCGGCACATAGCTTTCGACTTTCCGGCTCATGTCCTCGTTCCAGATTTCGAAGGAGCCGCCGTATTCGGCTTTCCAGTCCTTGTTCAGATAGATCAGGATATTCAGCCGCCGTTCCAGATTGAGCTTGGAGTTGTGATTGAAGTCGGCATGGATATCGAGATGCCCGCCGTTGGCCACCACATGCACCCCGCCGCCCGAGAAATACGGGTCTGGGATCAGGCCGTTGATGCCGGTCAGCTCTTCGAGATAGCGCACGAAGGGGCGGGAATTGAGGGCGTAGAACAGCTGCCGCGTATAGGGCGGCAGACGCTCGGGCAGGTAAGAGGTCTTGAGCTTTTCCTGCGGGCGATTGAAGCTGTCTTCGGCCTCGGGCAGGGTCTTGAGCTCGGCGATCACCCGGTCCAGCACCTCTTCGGGCAGAAAATCGGTAAAGCTGCCATGCGGATAGGGTTTGCGGGTGCGATAGCTCTCTGACGCCGCTTTGCCCGCGGCCTGCGCCGCCTTGGCATCAATGGACAATGTGTCTGGATCGATCGAAATGACAGCCATGAAAATATCCTCGCAAACTTGCTGGTCCGACTAACAGGGGATTTGGGCAGAATTAAGGATTGGTTTACGGGGTTTCGGCAGAGGTATCGAAATCGATATGGATGTGATTGCCGTCCGGGTCATGCAGGTTGATCTGGGTGACCGGGATGCCCGGTACCGGGTCGATGCTGTGGGCAATGCCCCGCTCGGTCAGCAACCTGGTGAAGCGGTCCATGCCCTGCGCCCGAAAGGCGAAATGCTCGAGGCCGAGATCATCGCCAGGGTCGGGCGGTGCCGTCTTGCCGACGAGATGGACCACGGCCCGGTCGCCGAGGTAGAGCCAGGCGCCGGGAAAGGAAAAGGGCGGACGTTTGCCGGGATGCAGGCCGAGGATCTCGCCATACCAGGCGATCATCTCGTCGAGATTGGCGGTGCGGATGTTGACGTGATCAAAGGCGGTGAGCATGGCGGCGGGGCCCCTGTGCTGTTGCGGCTGCTGGTCTGGCTCACCATAGGCGCGGCACCGGGGGTTGCAAAGCGGAACGGGGCCGAGACCGGCCCCGTGTGCGTTCAATGGTCAGCAGCTCAGACGTGCGCGGCGCGGCCCTTGGGGCCGAACAGCAGCCAGGCGAGGAAGCCCAGCACCGGCAGGATCAGGATGACCAGCGTCCAGACCACCTTGGCGCCGGTCGACGCGGCGGACGTGAGGGTTTTGTAAATGGCGTAGAGGTCTGCAATCAGGATGATGAGACCAAAAATTCCATATTCCATGGGATGTCTCCGGGGTTGTTGCTGTCTCGGTCGGTACGGGCAGGTAACGTCAACCAATTCGAAATTGTTCCCGCGGGAGTTGGGCCGTCGGTGTGACCGAAGTAACAGCCGTCGTGCGCGAAATGTGGTATAATGATGCCTTGGGCCAGAAGGGCCCGGACATGGGGGGAGAGATGTACGCACGTATCACGCCATACAAGATGAAACCCGGATCCCGCGAGGCGGCTACGGCCAAGATGAACGAGTTGAAGGCAGAGATTCTTGGCCTGCCCGGCATGCAGCATTTCATGAGCGCGATGAACGAGGACGGCAGCGGCTATATCGTGGCGACCGTGACCGACAAGGCGACCTCGGAGTCCAACGCGGAACGAGTCAAGGCGATCTGGGCGAATTTCGCCGAGTTCCTCGAAGAGATGCCGGTGCCGCAGGGCTTTGACGTGGTTGCGGAGTGGCGGGCATAGGGCAGGCAGTGCCGCCCGCCCCGCCAGGCCTACCGCTTGCGCCGTTGCACATTGCCGCCGCGTTGCCCGGGGCGACCGGCGGTGCTGCGCCCCTTCGACTTGACCGCCGCCTCTGACGCTTTCTCGACCGCCTGCTGGCGCGCCAGAGGGTCGTCGTGGACCGCGAGGTCGACCGCTTCGAGCCGCTTGATCTCGTCGCGCAGCCGCGCCGCCTCTTCGAACTCCAGGTTCTCGGCCGCCTTGCGCATGTCGGTCCTGAGCCCGTCGAGCACCGCCTGAAGGTTGGAGCCGGCCAGCCCCTGGTCGATGGTCGCGGTCACCCGGTTCATGTCGACATCGCCTTTGTAGAGCCCTTGCAGCACGTCCTCGACGTTCTTTTTCACTGTCTCGGGCGTGATGCCGTGTTCCTCGTTGTAGGCGATCTGCTTGGCACGGCGGCGGTCGGTCTCGGCCAGCGCCCGCTCCATCGAGCCAGTGATCCGGTCGGCATACATGATCACCCGGCCTTCGGCGTTGCGCGCGGCGCGGCCGATGGTCTGGATCAGCGAGGTTTCCGAGCGCAGAAAGCCCTCCTTGTCGGCGTCCAGAATGGCGACCAGCCCGCATTCCGGGATGTCGAGCCCCTCGCGCAGCAGGTTGATGCCGATCAGAACGTCGAAGGCGCCGAGCCGCAGGTCGCGCAGGATCTCGATGCGTTCCAGCGTGTCGATGTCGGAATGCATGTAGCGCACCTTGATGCCCTGTTCATGCATGTATTCCGTCAGATCCTCGGCCATGCGCTTGGTCAGCGTGGTGCAGAGCGTGCGGAAGCCATCGGCGGTGACCTTGCGCACCTCGTCGAGCAGGTCGTCGACCTGCATCTCGACCGGCCGGATCTCGACCTGCGGATCAAGCAGGCCGGTGGGGCGGATCACCTGTTCGGTAAAGACGCCGCCGGTCTGCTCCAGTTCCCAGGCGGCGGGGGTGGCGCTGACAAAGACCGACTGCGGCCGCATCGCATCCCATTCCTCGAACTTCAGCGGCCGGTTGTCCATGCAGGACGGCAGGCGGAAGCCGTGTTCGGCGAGCGTGAACTTGCGCCGATAGTCGCCCCGGTACATGCCGCCGATCTGCGGCACGCTGACGTGGCTTTCATCGGCAAAGACAATCGCGTTGTCCGGGATGAATTCAAACAGGGTGGGGGGCGGCTCGCCCGGCGCGCGGCCGGTCAGATAGCGCGAATAGTTCTCGATGCCGTTGCAGACGCCGGTGGCTTCCAGCATTTCCAGATCGAAGTTGGTGCGCTGCTCCAGCCGCTGTGCCTCGAGCAGCTTGCCCTCGCCGACCAGCTGATCGAGCCGCATCCGCAGCTCTTTCTTGATGCCGATGATCGCCTGCTGCATCGTCGGGCGCGGGGTGACATAGTGGCTGTTGGCGTAGATGCGGATCTGGTCGAACGTATCGGTCTTTTCGCCGGTCAGGGGATCGAATTCGGTGATCGCCTCCAGTTCCTCGCCAAAGAATGACAGCCGCCAGGCTCGGGTGTCGAGGTGCGCCGGCCAGACCTCGAGCACATCGCCGCGCACCCGAAAGGAGCCTCGCGCAAACCCGGCGTCGTTGCGGCGATATTGCTGCGCCACCAGGTCGGCCATGATCTCGCGTTGATTGTAGTCGTGCCCAGCCTTGAGATCCTGGGTCATGGCGCCATACGTCTCGACCGAACCAATGCCGTAAATGCAGCTCACCGAGGCGACGATGATCACGTCGTCGCGTTCCAGAAGCGCCCGCGTGGCCGAGTGGCGCATCCGGTCGATCTGTTCGTTGATCTGGCTTTCCTTCTCGATATAGGTGTCGGACCGGGCGACATAGGCCTCGGGCTGGTAGTAATCGTAATAGCTGACGAAATATTCGACCGCATTGTCGGGGAAGAACCCCTTGAACTCGCCATAAAGCTGGGCCGCCAGCGTCTTGTTGGGGGCCAGGATGATTGCCGGGCGCTGGGTCTCTTCGATGACCTTGGCCATGGTAAAGGTCTTGCCGGTGCCGGTCGCGCCCAGCAGCACCTGATCCCGGTCGCCGTCGCGCAGCCCCTGGCTCAACTCGACAATGGCGGTGGGCTGGTCGCCGGCCGGATCGAATTCGGTGTTCATCACGAAGGTCTTGCCGCCTTCGAGCTTGTCGCGCGTCTTGACGTCGGGGGCCGGCGCGCTGAGGATCGGCATCGCTTCGGGCGAGTTGTTGTACATGGCTAGGGCTCCTTGCCCGCTAAATGTGCGACCTTGCCCGGCCAATGCAAGACCTGCACCACGCGCTGTTGGCGGAGCGGCCGGAAATTGTTAGACGAGAGCGGCGGAGTTCTGCGGCCGATTCTCGTCCGACCGGATACACGAAATCACGTCAAAGCAGTTTGATATTGCTCGGATTTTTAGTCTAACGAAATTTGTTGTCTGCGGCCGGCCTGAGTTGTCTTAGCGATTCCATGGGTTTACGGAGACACTGCACAGTCCTGTGTCGGCGTGATGAATTTTGCGCCGGCAAAAATCGTTGCCAAGCCCGTTTCGGCGATTGTACCCTGAAATGGCAAGCAGCAGGCTTGGCTGTCGAATGTGTTGCACCTACCCACCCCTCGCTCCCCGCGACACGAACGACAGCCAAGCTGTGCTTGGCCGCCAATCCGAACAATCAGGATCAAGCCGCTGGCAGGGGCGATGCCTTTCGGGCAGTCTATACGCTTGAAACGGGGCGCGGAATTGCCGATAACCGGCGAAACACCCGGAGGCACATCCATGCGCGCACGAATTTACCAACCGGCCCGGAACGCGATGCAATCGGGCGTGGCCAAGACCCGTCAATGGGTTCTGGAATTTGCGCCGTCTTCGCCGCGCGAGGTCGATCCGCTGATGGGCTGGACCTCGTCCGAGGATACCCAGGCGCAGGTGCGGCTGAAATTCGACAGCAAGGAAGCGGCGTTGGAATATGCCCGCGACCACGGCATCGAAACCACGGTGATCGACCCCAAGCGGCGCCAGCCCAACATCCGCCCGCGCGGCTATGCCGAGAATTTCGCGGTCAACCGCCGCGGCCCCTGGACTCATTGAGCCTGTAAGAGACATCTGAGTTTTTCCCGGGCTCTGCATAAAGGGCGCCCCGCTGGCCGCAGCGGGGCGGGCGAAACAGGTGCCGGGACCGTCCGGATCGGACAATCCCGCCTTGCGCTCACCGCAGTTCGGGGATGCGCTCGCCGCGCGCCTGATGCGCTTTGCGGCCGGAGGCGGCGCCTTGGATGCGGACCTATACTTTAGAGAGCCGCATCTGCTCGAATGCGCAAATGAGCCAGCGGATTGGGTGTCATAGTATGCACCTATGACCCCACATTGTTCCTTCTCCCAAATTCGCTGGCGCTCGCTCGTCGTTGCAACATTGGCCAGCCTGATGCTGCTTGCTTCGATTGCCGCGCTGATCACGCTGTACGTGCGCGAGCACGAACAGTCGCATGACTTCAATGCCGAGGCGCTGGCAAACGGCGAACTCATGGCCACCCGGTCGGCCATCGAATCCGCGCTCTACAAGCGCCTCAGCTTGCCTATCGCGCTCAAGGCCTTCGTCAAGTCGCACCCGGATTTCACCGCAGCGGATTTCGAAAGCTTCGCCCAAGGCCTCACCGATTCCGTGCCCGGCGTCATGAGCCTTCAGCTCGCGCCCGATGCCGTCGTCACCTATCTCACCGATATCGAACGCAACCGGGCCGCGATTGGCCATGATCTGATCGCCGACGAGGCCCGCCGGCCCGCCGTGCTGCGGGCCATCGAAAACCGCAAGTTCATCGTGGCCGGACCGCTGACGCTCAAGCAGGGCGGCCGGGCAATCATCGCCCGCTTGCCGATCTTTATCGAAGGCTTCAAGAGCCGGACCGGCTTTGACGAGTTCTGGGGGTTTGCCACGATACTGATCGATGTCGATGCCCTGTTCTCCGAGGCGGGGATGGCAGAGATCGACCACCGGGTGAAACTCGCGATCCGCGGCGTCGACGGCCTCGGGGCCGAGGGGGCCGTGATCGTCGGCGATGCCGGTGTCTTCGACACGGCAACCACCTATGCCGAGGTCATCCTGCCCAATGGAAGCTGGCAATTGGCGGCGGCGCCGAACCAGGAAGCCTTTGCCCACGATCACTCCGGGCTCTACCTTGCCGCCGCCTTGGGCTCGATCTTCTTCGTGACCTTGACCTGGGTGCTGGTCTACCGCCAGGGCAGCCGCGAGCTTCTGAATGCGAAGGAACAGGCCGAAGCCGCGAGCAAGCTCAAATCCGACTTCATTGCCGTGATGAGCCACGAGATGCGGACGCCGCTGAACGGCATCCTTGGCGCCGTTGACCTGCTGCGCAGCACCGCCCTCACAAGCGAGCAGTCGAAATATGCCCATACCGCCAGCACCGCAGGTGAACATCTGCTGCGCCAGATCAATGACGTGCTCGACGTCAGCCGGGCGGAAACCGGCACGCTGCGGATCGAAAGCAGTGCGATCGACATTCGCGATATCGTGAGCAGCGCCCTGCTGGTGACGAGTTCGGCGGCCGAGGCCAAGAGCCTGATGATCGAGAGCAAGCTGTCGCTTCCCGATCATGCCGTTCTGGGCGATCCGCATCGCATCCGGCAAATTCTCGTCAACCTGATCGGCAATGCGGTGAAATTCACGGACGCCGGAAGGATCACCGTGCAGGCCAACACCCGCACCAATGCCAAAGGCATGGCCGAGGTCGAGTTCAGCGTCGTCGACACCGGCATCGGGATTTCCCGCGACCAGCAGGCGATCGTGTTTGACGATTTCGTCACGCTTGAAACCGGCTATGCCCGCAATTCCGATGGCTCCGGCCTTGGCCTGGCAATCTCGCGGCGCATCGTCAATGCGATGGGCGGTGACATCGGGGTCGAAAGCGCGCTTGGCGTCGGCAGCCGGTTCTGGTTCACGATCCCGCTGCGCCGGGCCGAGGAAACGCCCACGGCCAAGCCGGACGCGACGGACACCCCGCATCCCCATGACGGCACCAACCCTCCGGCGATGGCCGCTGTCGTCCCGCTCGAGATCCTTCTGGTGGAGGACAATGAAACCAACCGCATGGTCGAGCGTGAGCTGCTTGGTCTCGCTGGTCATGTCGTCAAGGAAGCCCGCGATGGTCAGGAAGGCGTCGACATGGCGCTGGAGCGGAAGTTCGACCTGATCCTGATGGATGTCAGCATGCCAAGAAAGGACGGCATTCAGGCCACCCAGGACATCCGTGAGTTGGAGGGGCCCAACCGCGAAACGCCGATTGTCGGGCTGACCGCGCATGCCATGCCGGGCGAGCGGGCCCGGTTCCGCGCCGCCGGCATGAACGTCTGCCTGTCCAAGCCGATCCGGGTGCACCAGCTGCACGAGGCCGTCGCGCAGAACCAGATCGCCCCGTCTGCGCGTGCGGCCGCCGAGCCGACAGCCCCGCAGCAGGCCGTCGATTTCCAGGTGCTGGACGATCTCGCGAACGTGCTGCCGGCGGCGGCGTTCAAATCCACGCTCGAGCGGGTCTGCGCCGAGATCGAGGAATCGATCCCGACCCTGATCGAACGCGGCCGGAACGGCGATTCCGACGCTCTGGGGCGGCAGGCGCATCGGCTCGCCGGCTCGGCCGCGCTGATTGGCGCCACGCAACTTCGGGGGCTGCTCGCCGAAATCGAGGTGTCGGCCAAGACCGGCGGTGAGAAACTTGCCGAGATCGCGGAAAGCCGCCTTGTCGCGGTGGCCGGCGAAACCGCCGAGATCCTGTCGCGCCGCGCGGCGGCCCCGACCGCCGCCGTGCGCCCGTGATCGAGGGCGTGCTCCATCGGCAGGCGGGCGCTCTCATCGACAGGTCGAAACCGGCCTGATCGCGCCCGACCGCCGCAGAGAGACAGCCCGCCCCGGCGGGCTGTCTTGGCGTGTTTGGGGCAGATCGCGGGGGGCGTTCCGACTTTCCGGGGATTTCCGCTCGCATTTTCCCGCTGTCCCAAATAACCCTCGCAAGCAAGCGTGTGACGTGAGCCGATTTAGGACGCTATGGCCCGGATCGCCTGCGTCGCGACCGAACAATTTCCGGCAGGAGCCGCCCCTGATGACCATCACCCATCTCGTCACCCATTCCGGCGGCTTTCATGCCGACGAGCTTCTGTCCACCGTCGTGCTCGGCCGCCTGTTTCCCGAGGCGCGGCTGGTGCGGTCGCGCGATGCCGGTTGGATCACACCCGGGGCGGGCCGGATCATCTATGACGTGGGCCGGGTCTATGACCCCGAGGCGCGGGTCTTCGATCACCACCAGAAGCCGGTTCCGCTGCGCGAGGATGGCCAGCCCTACAGCTCTTTCGGGCTGATCTGGCACCATTACGGCCGCGACTACCTGCGCGCCTGCGAGGTGCCGGAGGCCGATATCGAGGACATTCACCAGAGCTTTGACCGGGGTTTTGTCCTGCCGGTCGACCTGATGGACAATGGCGCGCTGGAGCCTTCGGTCGCCGGGCCGCTGGCCGGGATGACGCTGCCGGTGCTGCTGGAGACGCTGAAGCCGGTGTTTGACGCCCGCGGCGAGGATGCCGACGACCGCGCCTTTGCCGAAGCGCTGCCGGTCGCCCGCGCCTTTGTCGAGGCGGCGATCCGCGGCAAGGCGGCCAAGCGCCGGGCCGAGGCGCTGGTGATGCAGGCCATCGCCGCGGCCGGCGCCGGGCGCGTGCTTGAGCTACCCATGGGGATGCCGTTCCGGTCCGCGATCGAGACGGCGGGGGCCGATCACCTGCTGTTCGTGGTGCACCCGCGCGGCGATGACTGGGCGCTAACCACGATTCGAAAGTCCGGTGACAGTTTCGAGAGCCGCGCCGATCTTCCGGCGGCCTGGGCCGGCCTGACCGATGCGGCGCTGGAGACCGCAAGCGGCGTCACCGGCGCCAGGTTCTGCCACAACGCCCGCTTCATTGCCGTGGCCGCCACCCGGGAGGCGGTGCTGGCGATGGCGGATCTGGCGGTCGCCGCGGCGATCGAGACCGAGAGCGTTGGTTGATCCTGCACGGCGACATCACGGTTGGCGCCGCCAAGGCGGAGGAGGCGGATGTCGCGGCCTTGCTGATGCGGCATCATGCGATGATGCGGGCACAAAGCCCGGAAGAGAGCTGCCATGTGCAGACCCTGACCGAATTGACCCGCGATGCGGCGCAGGTTCTTGCCTGCCGGCGCGGCGGGCTGCTTCTGGGGGTGGGAGCCTTCAAGCCGCTGGATGCCGCTCATGCCGAGCTCAAATCCATGCATGTCATTTCCGAGGCGCGCGGGCAGGGCGCCGGCCGCGCACTGCTGTTGGCGCTGCTCGAGGCGGCGCGCCAGGCGGGTCATCGGCGGATCAGCCTCGAGACCGGCAGCGCACCGGAATTTACCGCCGCCCGTGGGCTTTATGCCGCCCAGGGTTTCACGCCATGCCCGCCGTTCGGCGGTTATGTCGACGATCCCCTCAGCCTTTACATGACGCGGGCGCTGTAGCGGCCCGTCGGCTCTTGCCCCGCAGGCGAAGTTCCGGCAGATACGGGGGGCAGCGGTCCCTTAGCTCAACTGGATAGAGCAGCTGACTTCTAATCAGCAGGTTGAGGGTTCGAGTCCTTCAGGGATCGCCATTTATTGCCCATGTTGCCAACTAACGAAAAGTGTGCGCAAAAGGCGGGTTTTTCGTGCGCACCCTTGTCAAGAGCAAGTTTTCCTTAGGGCAGAGGTTACTCGCAAGCCCAAGGCGGAGCATGATTTCTCCGATGAAATACAGGACGTTCGCGAAGTTTAGCATCGCATGGCTGTCGAGGAACGCGACTTGCGATGGTAAGGTGTCCTGACGGGTTCGTTTTCGGTGAGTGTGTAGGGTGCCGGTAGCAGAGCGGTTCTGCAAAATTTCGGTGGCCGTTCCGTAGAAAGCGGCCGAGGCGGTGTGGAGGCTCGCTGCCGGGGACGGCCTGCCTTGAGTTACCCTAAGACGCAGTTTAGCGAAATGATCGCTCACTGCTGCGGAGGCTCACTCGACCTTCGTCATGAGCCAACTTTGAGCTGAAGAGAGAGACAAATTTGGGGGCCTATATACGTGCTTGACCCAACGCTGATTTGAGCCTATATTGGTGTCAGACAGGAGATGACGCCATGCTCGCCAAGTTTGAAAGCCTCTACGATCTGTTCGAAGCCTTCCCCGATGAACAGTCGTGCCTCGACCATCTGCGGGCAATCCGCTGGCGTGACGGTGAGTTCTGCCCGCACTGCGACGGTGAACGCATCTATCATTTCTCGGACCGCAAGACTTTCAAGTGCGGGGACTGCCGCAAGCGCTTTTCGATCAAAGTAGGAACGATTTTTCATGACACGAAACTGCCGCTTCGCAAGTGGTTCATGGCCATTTGGCTGATTACCAATCACAAGAAAGGTGTCGCATCAACTACGCTTGCGCGTGACCTCAAAATCACCCAAAAAAGCGCGTGGCACGTCCTGCATCGCCTGCGCCACGCGGCCCGCACTCAATCGTTCAATGCGCCTCTAGATGGCTTCGTTGAAAGCGATGAAACGTATGTGGGCGGCAAAGAGAAGAACAAACACGCCAACAGGCGCCAGCCCGGGTCACAAGGCGGCGCGAATAAATCTGTCGTGCTCGGGGTTCTCAAGCGCGACGGCGAGCTTCGCGCGGAAGTCGTAAAGGATACAACGGCCAAAACAGTGCAGGGTGTGGTGCGTGAGAATGTGAAACCCGATTCTATCCTGTTCACTGATGAGCACCGTTCGTATCAAGGGCTGGCGAAAGACTATGGGCACTTCACGGTCAACCACAGCGCGGGTGAATACGTGGTCGCAGATGTGATCCACAGTAACTCAATCGAGAGTGTCTGGGCGCTGCTGAAACGCCAAATCATCGGTATTCACCACTACGTATCCCCCAATCACCTGTCCAAGTACGTGGATGAAATGACGTGGCGCTTTAATCGGCGTGACATGGACCCCTGCGACCGTATGAATGATGTTTTCACCTGCATTGAAGGCCGGTTGCCTTGGAAGGTGCTGACGGCATGACAAGCGACAAGCGTAAGACTGAACCGCCGCTGTATCTGGATATGGATTTTGAGGAAACCCTTTCGCGGTTCGCCAGGGTGAAGCCCGATGAAGTCAGGGAAAGCATAGAGCGGTCAAAACAGAAAAAGCCGCCGGGGGAAAAGCCCGCCCGGCGGCGACCCAAAAAGGAAGGATCAAGTTAGTTGGCACTTCCCCGCTTGCAGCTTAGGTGCACGCCAGATATTGTGCGGGACGTTACCCGCAGCACCGCCAGTAGCCCGACACGTTCTCGACCTTGCCGAAGCGAAGGCGCGTATGCGGTCGGACGTAATGGCAACAGCGCTCGGCCATTGTCATACTCCTTATGACAGGCCTTGAAATGATGCAGGAATTGGCGTAAGTTTCCCCCGATTGAGGGAGACAATTCCTGCATCACGGGACGCATACGGCCACGGATAGGCGTCGTCCCGAACCGGAACCGGCCCTGCTTTGGTGCGTCAACACCTCGGCAGGGCCGTTCTACGCTCCGACCCTTCACGTCTAAACCATATCCCGAATGCGCGATCTCTTCAAGCATTTGTATCCAGTGAATGGACACGCGCGTGCCGCCGGTGTATGCTGCCCTCAGTGAACATTCGGAGATCGCACGTCATGCCCGATAACGCGTTGGAAAAAGCCGAGAATTTGAAGTTTGAAATGGCTGAGCGCATCACCGCGCTTGAGGCCGATCTGACAGAAGCTCGCGCCGAATTGGCGCGGGCCGAGCGATTCATTTCCGAATACCACGCCTTCATGTCTGGTGATACGCCGCCCGAATCCTTGGAGGAAGAATCGCCCGAGGTGGTAACGCCAGCACGGAAGCGCCCGCGAAATCCGCCGAAAGAAAAGGTCGCTGAATTGTCTGTGGAGATCATTCGTGAGCGCGGCGAGCCTATTCCGCGTGACGACTTGTACGAAGCGCTTGACGAGCGCGGTCTGCACATCGAAGGGAAAGACCCGCGAATGGTGCTGAGCACGATGCTGTGGCGTCAGCCAGAGACAGTGGTTCGTTTGAAGCGTGGGGGATACTGGCCCGCAAATGATCCGCTGCCGGAGGGCGAAGAACTCGCAGCGCGCGCGGCTTCTGAGTGAGCCGCGCGATCATCTTGGGTCACGCAGGTATATAGGGCCCCAAATTTGTGATTATAAGTTTTGAGGAAATGATCGTTCGATGTATTGACGACGATGCCAAAAACAATATCCGTGAAGCAATTCGCTGCTACGAAACCGGCGCCTATCGTGCAGCCATCGTGTCGGCATATGTGAGTGTTTGCTTTGATCTAATATCGAAAATTAGAGGGCTGGCATTCGATGGCGATATTGAAGCCAACACCCTTGCGGACAAATTGGATAAGTTGCAAGAGCAACAGCGACTTGGAAACACTCAAGCAATTAAAGGCTTGCTCGAATTTGAACGCAACCTTCTCGAGAACTTTCGCGATAGGTTCGATTTTTTTGGCCACCAAGAATTCGAGGAGTTGAGTCGCTTGCGTGCTGACCGAAATCGGTGCGCGCACCCAACGTTTTTTCATGGAGCTCAGCCCTACTCGCCGCCGGCAGAACTGGCACGACTGCACATTAGATCAGCGCTGAGCTATGTTCTGTCGCAGCCAGCACGACAAGGCAAGGCAGCGCTGGACAACCTTAGAACTGTAATTGTATCGCCTTATTTCCCAGACGATCTTGATGATGCAGTCGTGCGTTTGCGCGGAACTGAAATTGGGAATGCCCGAGAACCACTAATCCGTGCGTTCGTAGATGACCTCGTATTTGGCTGGCCGGATGCGAGTAATCCCCTCTATCAGCACGACAATGCGCTTGTTGCTATCGAGGCAAGCACGGCATGTCGGAAGGCACTTTTTACAACTGGAAAGCCAAGTTCGGCGGCATGACGGTGTCAGAGGCCAAGCGGCTGAAGACGCTCGAGGTGCGCATTCCAGAGAAGTTGGGCGGTCATTCCACGTGATCGTGGGCAGCGATTCCACGGCATCGTGGGCACCCATTCCATGAACTTGGGCAGGTGAC
>Ga0208334_100039_pt1 | contig 92587 bp, 77 predicted proteins | sample DeeseametaMP0900_FD_184201 | JGI IMG/M metagenome (GOLD analysis project Ga0208334, IMG submission 184201) | Marine microbial communities from the Deep Indian Ocean - MP0900 (SPAdes) | ecosystem: Environmental > Aquatic > Marine > Oceanic | place: East of Durban, South Africa, South Indian Ocean...
GGAAGTGCCAGCACCTGAGCTTATTGATAAAATTACCTATGACGAACATTGGAAAATACGCTTTAAAGAAGATGAAACCCTCTACCCAAATGGCAAAAAGGCACCGGTACAATTATTTTACCCTGGGCGATATTTTCCTGAGCCGGTAAGTATTTTCATCAGAGATGATAAAAACAACGTTAAAGAACTGCCTTTTAGTAATGCGCTTTTTGATATGCCTGACGACAGCCCAGCCCACGACCTACCAGAAGGGTTTGGGTTTGCAGGCTTTAGAATTATGCGCCCTGATATAAAACCAGATTGGATATCGTTTTTGGGGGCGTCTTATTTTAGAACTGATGGCCCTCAGGGGCAATATGGGTTGTCGGCTCGCGGTATTGCAATAAATACCGGTATGAGTGAGCCAGAAGAATTTCCACGCTTTTCGGCATTTTGGTTAGGCCCTGCAGAAAATAAAGGTGAGAGCATGTCTGTGTGGGCTTTGCTTGAGGGGCCCTCTGTTACAGGTGCTTATCGGTTTGGTTTAAGTAAAGATAACAAAGAGGCCAAAGGGCATGTTACCTCTGTAAGTGCTAATTTGTATATGCGCGCCGATGTAGAGCGCTTAGGTATAGCGCCGCTAACCAGCATGTATTGGTACTCAGAAAAAGATAAAACGGTAGCGAAAGACTGGCGCCCAGAAATTCACGACAGCGATGGCTTAGCGATTCATACTGGGTCGGGCCAGTATATTTGGCGACCGTTAAATAATCCGCAGTCGGTGTCGACCAATAGCTTTATTGATGAGAACCCTAAAGGCTTTGGTTTAATCCAAAGAGACCGTGACTTTAATAACTACCAAGACGACGGCGTGTTTTACAATAAGCGTTCATCAGCGTGGATCAAGCCTACGGGCGATTGGGGGAGAGGCGCTGTGCAGCTAATTGAAATCCCAACTAAAGATGAAACGTTTGATAACATTGTTGCCTATTGGGTGCCTGAAAAAGAGGTACGTAAAGGCGATGAGTTTACCTTTTCTTATGATATTGAGTGGCGTCCACTCGATCCAAAATCAAAAAACCTAGCAAGTGTTGTTAATACTCGCCAAGGACAGGGCGGAATTCCTGGCCAGCCTATACCTGAGGGCGTAAACAAAATGGTGATTGATTTTGAAGGGCCAGTGTTTAAAGGCCTAGATAGAGAAAGTGGCATAAAGCCTATTGTTGAAGCCAGTAACGGCGAAATACTGGAGCCAATTGGTGCTTACCCAATAGTGGGAACCAACCAATGGCGATTAGCGTTTGACTACAAACAGAGCAATAACGACCCCGTAAGTATACGCGCGTATTTGGTTGATAAAAACGAAGAGGCGATAACCGAAACATGGGTAAGTGATGCAAAGGTAACGATTGAGTAACTATAAAAATTAAAACGGGTGGCCCTATAATTAGTTTTATGTAGCCACCCGAATAACTGCAAAATAAATGTTTTTAGCGAAGGTTAGCTAAAGCAATTCTGTTATTTCAATATACATCTAATACTTAGTTATAAATTTAATATGCTTGGCTAACTACTTGGTGAATTTAGCTAATTTAAGTTGCTCCTACTTGTTTTTATGTTTGCTTGTGTGAATAATGAACATTCACTCAGGAAAAATAATAAAAGTAATTAAATTAAGGATATATATGAAACTTTACCCATACTCAACAATTAAAACAGAAAACCTTAAGGGCCTGCTTATCGCTTCTAGAGTGCTTGGGTTTTTGAGTTATATACTGTTTTTTATAGCTATTTGCATTGGTTTATTTGGTGTTTTTTCTAACCTTGGCGCACCTAAAGATTTAGGGAATGGAATAGTTATGTCTGCACCAAATGCCGGTTTACCTGTGATGATAATGTCAATTTGGGGTGCCGTTTCTGCAGTTTGTATTTTAGCTTTTAGTGGCTTATGTGCAGCTGTTGTATCATGCGAATACAAATATACAAAGTCGGTTTAGCTATATACAGAGTATTTAGATAGTAAAAACGGGGCTTCTACTATCTAAATATTTATTTGTAAGACTAGGTTAACTACCGCGAACAAATCTAAATTTTTTGTTCTTCTTCCTTATCTCAATAGCCTGATATTCGTTTTAATAATAATGCAAAAGCAAATCTACCTTAGCTTTTAATACATCCAAACTGTAGCTAATTTACCTTGATAAACCCTAATTTATAGTTAAAATGGCCGGCTTATTTAACGAATGTACCTACTTTATTACTGACATAGTATTAAAAGCTGCATTAATAGATGTAAATACTAAGCGTGCAATTTAAGGCGTGTTATTTACCTCGTTTTATACCAATCCTCAAAACAGGTTACTTAATTAAGCGAATTGGTATTTGTAAATTTACGTTAGGACGAAAATTGGTTTGATCTCATTGAACGACGATTTAATTGTAGGTAAAGGGGCGCATAGAACGTGTTACAGGCACCCTGAGGCACATAATTTATGTATAAAAGTAAGCCATGAAGGGTTTTAGCAGGAGCAAGATCAAGAGCTGGCTTATTATAAGCGACTTAGTAACCGAAATATTCAGTGGCAGTTGTTAGCGCGATACCATGGTACGGTACACACCAATATTGGCACAGGGTATGTGTTTGATTTAGTGATTGATGCAAATAATCAGCCGGCTAAAACGCTAGAATATTATTTAAATCAGCCAAATAGTGAAGCCTTAGCCGAGCCACTATTAAATTTAAAAGATTATTTATTACACAATTTAGTGATCACTAAAGAAATAAAACCACGCAACATAGCGTGTGTTAATAATAACGGTACCATTGAGCGGTGTGTTGTTGTTGATGATATTGGTAATACTGAGTTTTTTCCTATTAGTAATTACGTGAGTTCATCGGCTAAGCGTAAAATAAATAGAAAATGGCAGCGCTTTGAAGCGAGTTTAAATGAGCTTGGCTTAAGCCTTAATTAAGTTTTAAACACCGATTTTAAATACTGGCTTTAATTAATAACCACAGCCCAGTTTAATACGCAGGGCTAAGCTAACAGCACATAGCCTACCCTGCGCTTAATAACCGTTAGTTACTTTTCTAACTCTTTTACATACAGCATGAGTGCGCTGTACATTACGCTAAGGGCTTTTGTTACATCCTCATCAATAACAGCTTCTGCGGGGTGATGGCTTATCCCGCCAGGGCTGCGTATAAATAGCATGCCCACTGGGCAAATAGGGGCAATAGCCATGGCATCGTGCCCAGCGCCAGAGGCAAGTGAAGGCGAGGCTTGGTTATTCAATTTACAGGCACTGCTAAACAATTGTTGAATTTGAGTGTCGCACGCTACGGCGTCGGCCGCATGTGTCCATTGCCAATCAAGCGTTAAATTACGCGATGTTGCAATTTGATCGGCGCGGGTATGTATTGCATTAAGTAATACTGCTAGGTCGGCATCATTTTGTGCGCGTGCATCTAGGCTTATAGTCGTTTTACCGGCAATAACATTTGTAGCGCCTGGGCGAGCATGAATTTGCCCTACGGTGGCGACTTCACCATTACTCGCGTTTTTTGCTAGCTGCTCTATGGCAAGGGTAAGCTCGGCGCAGCCAACTAACGAATCTTGGCGTAAGTTCATTGGTGTAGTGCCTGCATGGCCGCTTTGGCCTGTTAGGGTGATCATAGCGCGTTTGGCGCCAGCAATAGCGGTTACTACGCCTAGCGCCTGGTTTACCGATTCAAGCACTGGGCCTTGCTCTATGTGGGTTTCCCAATAACCGAGTAATTCGTTTTTGTTAAGGGCGGCTTTAGCGTAATCATCAGGGGTTAGGCCAAAATCAAGCATGGCTTGGCGCATACTAATGCCGTTTGTATCTTGTATATTTAACCACTGGGGGTCAAACTCGTTCGCCAGTGCTTTTGAGCCAATTAACGTGGTGGCAAAGCGAGTGCCTTCTTCATCACAAAAGCCCACTACATCTAAATGAAATGGTAAATCAAGCTTAAGCGTGTGTGCAAGGGCGGCTATTTCAATACCGAGTAGCACACCTAAAATACCATCAAATGCGCCGGCATTTGGTACGGTGTCTAGGTGTGAGCCAATAATTAATCGTTTAGCGTTTGGGTTAGATGATGCTAAGCGCCCCCATAAATTGCCGACTTCGTCTTGCCACGATTGCATGCCCGCCTCAGCCATCCATTCAGCAGTGACACGGTTACACTCTTTGTGCTCTTTAGATAAATACACACGGTGAATGCCACCTTGCATTTGCGATAGGCCACTGAGCGTTTTACAGCGCAATAACGCGCGCGCGGCAAATTTATTAGCCAGCTCACTGTTTAATAATGGCTCATGGAGGGGGCTTGCAATCGTCATGCTAAATCCTTTTTTTATTTATAATGGGCTAGGGCGGCAATAGCGGCTTCGCCTTTAGGGCCTTTATAGCCGTTGGCGTGTAAGCAGGCATCTAGGCTTGCCAATGTTTGTAATACGGCATCTTTACGGGCGTTGTAACCCATGGTGCCAATACGCCAAATTTTGCCATGCAGCGGCCCAAACGAGGTGCCAATTTCAATACCAAAGTCGGTTAGCATTTGTCCGCGTACGTGGTCAGCATTAATGCCCTCGGGTATATAAACACCCACTACGTTGTTCATTTTATGGTTTAAGTCGCCAAATACGTTTAAGCCCAGCGCTTGAATACCCGTTAGCATGGCATCGCCGTGTAACTTGTGGCGGGCAACGCAGTTATCAACGCCTTCTTCAATAACAATGCGAGCACATTCTGATGCGCAATACAGCATACTGGTGGCTTCGGTGTGGTGGTTAAGGCGCTCTTCGCCCCAGTAATTCATGATCATGCCTAAATCAAAATAGTTTGAGCGTACAAATGGCTCGGTGCCGTCGGTATGCTGCGCGGTACGAATACCCGCTTCTACTTTTTTGCGTTTTTGGATCCAATCGGCGCATTTATCGCTCAGTGTTAAAGGGGCAGAGCCAGACGGGCCACCTAAACATTTTTGCAAACCAACCGAAAGCGCATCGAGTTTCCACTCATCGGCGGGTAAATCGTTACCTACAATCGAAGCGGTGGCATCGCAGTAAAATAATACGTCGTGCTTTTGGCAAATATCGCCAATGTGTTCAAGGGGTTGGTTCATGGTTGTAGAGGTATCGCCCTGTACCATAGCAAGTACATGGGGTTTTACATCAACAATGGCTTTTTCTATTTGTTCGGGGGTAAATACCTCGCCCCACGGGACTTCTATGGTGTGTACTTTTGCGCCTACGCGCTCGGCTATTTCAGCAAGCAAGTGGCCAAAGCGGCCCATAATGGGCACCAGTACTTTATCGCCTGGGCGTAAAATAGAGCATAAAACGGCTTCTATGCCTGCGCGTGATGTGCCATCAACTAACATGGTCCATTCGTTTTTGGTTTTAAAAATTTCGCGATAGCGGGCCATGGTTTCGTTCATAAAACCGGTCATTACTGGGTCGTATTGGCCAATTAGCTGCGCCGACATAGCACGTAGCACGCGTGGATCTGCGTTTATTGGGCCTGGGCCCATGAGTAATCGCTGTGGCGGATTTAAAGTTTGAATTTGCGTGTCGCTAAACATGTTTTAGGCTCCCAGAGTCTGAATAAGCATACGAATGCCCGTTATCATTAATACAACGGCAAAGGCGCGTTTTAATTGTTTTTGATCTAGCTTGCTACCAATTTTTACGCCAATAGGGGCAAACAAAATAGTAAGCGGAATAATAAGTATAAAAGCAGGTAGGTTTACAAGGCCCCACGTGCCAAGCGGCGCATCGGTGGGTGTAGTACCAATACTTAATAAAGTAATAACGCCCGGTAACGCGATTAATAAGCCAAATACAGCAGCGGTGCCAACGGCAACATGAGCACGTACGTTAAACGCGTTTAGCATAGGTACGCCAATAGTGCCGCCACCTATGCCAATCATTACCGATAAACCACCGACAATACTTGCCATAATGCCTTGGCCAAATTTACCAGGTAATTTACTAACTAGGGCAGGCGCGCCGGCTCTAAATAACATGTTTAAACTTACTAAAATGGCAATACAGGCAAACATAAGTACCAACGCATTACCGCGTATAGAATGAGCTAAATAGCTACATATAACAGCCATTACCAAAATAAACGGGGCCCAGTATTTAATTAAAGCAAGGTCAATATTGCCTTTTGCATGGTGCGAGCGAATAGACGAAATAGAAGTAGGCACTATGGTGGCAAGCGATGTCGCTGTGGCTATCATCATGGCCGACTCAGGGCTTACGCCAAAGCCTTGCAGTAAAAAGTACAGCACAGGCACAATTACTATGCCGCCGCCTACACCAAATAGGCCTGCTAAAATACCTGCAAAAATACCGGTTGCTATTAAGGCCGCTATAATCGGCCATTGATTTATTATTTCTGTCATTGTGTTCCTGCTGTAGTTACTGTTGCGCGACCATCTGAACGAGGATCGGTGGCTGCTTCAAGGCTGGTAGGCGTATCTAAAATTGCACCTGCATGACCCATCATTTCATTGTTATTATCAACGCTTACCCAGTCGTGGTCACGTTGATTTAATTCATGTTTAACTTGAATTACTAAGCTTTGCTCTACCTTTAAATTTGTGCTTGTATCGCCCCAGGTGCGCCCTAGTAACCAACGCGGATCGCTTACTGCTTGGGTAATTGATTTATTTCGCCATGCGTACCCACTAAATACTGCAGCTTGTGTTTGTGGTTGGCCTTCGCCGCCCATGGTGCCGTAGGCAAGGCGCCTACCATCGTCAAATTTTGCTAAAGCAGGGTTGAGTGTATGAGCCGGTTTTTTATGCGCTTTTAAGGCATTGGCATCGTTGCTATTTAAACTAAAACTTAAACCGCGGTTATTCCATACAAAGCCGCCTTCGCTCATCAAAATGCCGCTGCCAAATTCCCAGTAAACACTTTGAATAAAGCTTACTAGTTGGCCGTTTTTATCCCGTGCGGCCATCCAAACGGTATCGCCTGGCTCTGCATTAAATGGCCATTGCTTGGCTTGGCTCATATCTATATTGCTGGCAAGCGCATTTAAGCGCTCATCAGTTAATGCGTTTTTATAATCATCGCCAAGCGCGTCTGGGTCTGCCCAAAGTGTATGGCGGTGCGTAAAGCTTTGTTTGGTTGCCTCAACAATTAAGTGCATCCAATCGGCCTCTGTTTTGGCTAAATGTTTTAGTTTATTAACAGCGCCAATTATTTGCAGAGAATGCACGCCTTGCGTGGGGGCGGGTAAGTTATAACACTGTATTCCCGATAAATTAGCACTGAGCGGCGTTACTAAATCGGCCTGCGTATTGGCAATGTCAGCGCGTGTAATTGCACTACCTGCGGCAGCTAAATCGTTTGCAAACGACTCTGCTAAAGGGCCTTGGTAAAAGGCGTTTAAGCCATGCTCGGCTAAGTGTTCAAAGGTACTGGCAAGTTTTGGGTTTTTAAAATGTTGGCCCGCTTGCAACGGTTTACCATTAGGTATGTAAAGTTCTTTAAAGGCAGCGTTAGTGTTTGAAGCGGTGGCAAGCTTTTCGCAGCCTGCTTGCAAGCTTTTAGATACTGTAAAGCCATCGCGCGCGAGCTTTATGGCTGGGGCTAAAATAGTACTTAGTGAAAGAGCTGCGTGCTCATCTACCGCAAGGGCTTTTTGCCAGCCGCGAAGTGTTGCAGCCTGAGTAAGCGCGCTTAAACCGCCGCGCTCTGGTATGTGTGGCTCATTGCTATAGGCGCTTATATCGTTTGGCGCGCGCCCGCAGGCATCAATGGCAGTGGGTATACTTTGGTTTGGGTTATCAATAAGCCAAAAACTGTCGCCGCCAATTGAATTCATATGCGGATATACCACGCTAATAGCAGCCGCTGCCGCTACCATGGCTTCGGTGGCTGTACCGCCTTGTTTTAGTATTAAGGTGCCTGCCTCGGTTGCTGCAAAATGCGGGGCAGTAAAGGCAATGTTGTGTGTGCTCATGCAAGTGTGTCCTGTTTAAAGTGGGCAGCTAATTGTTGTACGCAGGCAAGTAGGCTTTTATCGTTGCCGTGGCTCATCATTAATGAAAACCCATACGGGTGGCCATTTTCTAAATTAGCCAATGGTAAGTGTACTTGCGCCGAGCGGCTCAAGCCCGCAATGGCCGATAAGGTGATTATTTGCATGCGTAAGGCGCTTGTGTCGGCGCCCAATTTAGGTGCAGTTGTGGGTGTGGTTGGCAAAAATAAACAGCTGTTTGTGTTTAGGTTTTTAGCGATTAGTGTTTGCCATTGGGTTTGTACATTTAGTGCTTCTTGCTCTTCTTGGGCGGTTAGGGCAAGCGCCATGTTAAAACGTGCCGCAATTGCCGGAGCAAACTGGGGAAGTTGCCCTGGCAATTGAAGCCAATCTTTATGCGTTTTTGCGATTGCTCGCCCTTGCAGTATTCTAAAGCTGTCAGCCAATTCGCTTAATAAGCTGCTGTTAGGTAGTTCAAATTCTTTATGGTGTTTAAAGTAAGGTTTGGTTTTTTCAAGCAGTTGTTTAAGCGGGGCTTGTAAAGCAGGGTCAACCAGCTCAAATAGTGACTCGCAAATAACTAAGGTATCAACGTTATTAATAGCTTGATTTGGTAACAGTACATTGCCTACATCGCTTAGCAGCTCTGCATTTTGCGTAAGCCAGCCAATGGTATCAAATGGGGGCGCTAGCGGAATTAGGCCATCTTTTTCAATTACGTTATGGCTTGACCTTATGCCAAATAAGCCACAATAACTTGCCGGTATTCTAATAGAGCCACCAGTATCAGTGCCTAAGCCAATATCGGCTAAGTTAGCCGCTACAGCTGCAGCCGAACCCATACTTGAGCCGCCACTTGCATGGCCTTTAAGTTTTGGGTTTTGTGTTGCACCATAGTGAATGTTATTGCCCTCTAAGCTGTAGGCCAGCTCATCGGTATGGGTAAAGCCTGTAAAGCGACAACCCTCATTCATTAGTTTGTTTACGGCACTTGCTGTTTGCTGTGCAGGTTTTGCTGCTTTAAACCAGCTTGGGTTACCTGCGCTGTTGCGCTCGCCTTTAATAGCAAATACATCTTTTACTGCAAGGCGCTTATTTACAAGTGTGCCATGGGTTTGTGTTTGCCATGCGCTAGGGCCATGGTCACAAAAAATACCGATAAAATTATTATGTGTTTTGGTACTCATATCACCACTCGTTATAAAGTAAATCTGACCAACTGGTTATAATCAGATTTAGGGTGATTAAAAAGACGAATTACTTATTATTATTTTTCAGCCCACTGCGTAACATCTTATTTTTATATTACAGAGCCTGATCCGCTTTTTAATCGGTTAGCTATTATATTGCCTAAAAGCTAAGCAAAAGCAATGCCAAATGCAATAAAGTTGTCCGCTCGGTCAGGTTTTGTTTGGTTTGTATAGGGTTTAGCAGATATTTATAAAAATATAAGTATTAAAGAAGGTGTAATTTAGAGGTGAAAACACACCAAGTTGGTGCGTGATTGCACCAACTTGGTTGCAAGTGTGGCGTTTATAGTAATGCGTTAGGGCTAATAATTAAGCCATTTACATCGGCGTATAGCCAATCGTTAGGGTTAATTGTGGTACTAAGCATGGTCACTGTTTGATTTTTATCTCCAAAGCCACGCTTTAATGTACTGCGCGGGGTTGAGCCAAGTGCCATAACCGGCAAATCCATTGTGGCAAGTATTTCAATGTCGCGGCAACAGCCGTTAATAATCACGCCTTCCCAGCCGTTTTTTAACGCGCGCTCCGCCATAATATCGCCTATAAAAGCAAAGCGTTTGCTAGCAAAGCCATCAATAACCAGTACTTTACCCTTGCCGTTTTCATACAGTATGTCGGCGGCAAACGAGTTATCGTCTGGGCAGGTAACGGTAACTGCTTGGCCACTAAACGTAGTTTTTTTTCCAAAGTGGCGCAGGCCGCTGTCGGCGACTTGTACGCTATTGCGGTGATCGTCAAATAAGTCGGGGGTGGTAAAGTTATCCATGGGTTAAGCCTCATTGTGCTCAGGTATTTTTAAACCAATACCTTTTAAAATTATGTGGGCAGTTGATTGCGTTATTTGTGCCACATCGGTTTCGTCGTATTCTAATTTGTTCATTACCAGTAGCACTTCGGCCTGAAAATCGGCGTAGTACTGCGTAGTTGACCAAATGGTAAATAATAAATGGTAAGGGTCAACATTATCCATTTTGTTTGCATCTATCCAGGCCTGAAACACGTCTACCTTTTGTTTTACCCACGGGCGTGTGTTGGTTCTAAAGTAGTTTTGCAAATAAGGAGCGCCGCGCAGTATTTCACTGGCAAATAAACGTGATTGCAGCGGCTGGTTTACGGCAAGTATGACTTTGCTTTTAATATAGTGATACAACACATGCGCAGGGTCGTCCTCAGGGGTTACGTTATCTAAGCCTAAGTTCCAGTGTGCGATAATGCGGTCTATTACGTTTTCGTATAGGCCGTCTTTGCTTTTAAAATAATATAAAATATTGGCCTTAGGAACGCCTGCTTCTTTAGCAACCATACTCATACTGGTGCCATCGTAACCAAGCTGAGAAAACAATTGCTCGGCGGCATCGAGTATTAATGTTTGGTTTTTTACTCGGGTGAGTTCTTTTTTATTTGGCTTTGTTTGTGTGCTCATTATGGCCATGCTGTTTTTAACGTGTTGAATGATTGTAACTTTACTGACCAAAAGGTCAAGCACTTAAGTGCAGGCCAAAAACATCTTTATAACAATAAATGATGAGCAACAATTGTTTAACCCAATAATTACTGTTAGCGTAACGTCAAACGTAAGTAGTACTTTTAGGTAGTTAATGGACTTTTTTTCTAATCATAAATACACGCTTTATGGCATTGCCGCTATTTTATTATGGAGTTGTTTAGTGGCTCTGCTCAGGGATGTTTCGGAGTTATTTGGCCCCATAGGAGGGGCGGCACTCATGTACAGTGTAAGCGCGCTGTTTTTAATTTTGGTAATGGGGCGGCCTAAGTTTGCTGGGTTTAATAAGCGCTATATTATTTGGGGTACTGCTTTATTTGCACTTTACGAGGTGTGTTTAGCGCTGTTTGTAGGGCTTGCTAATAATCGCCACCAAGCGGTAGAAATGGCGGTTATAAATTATTTATGGCCCACACTTACCATTTTGCTCAGTATTATAGTTAACCGTAGTAAAGTAAGTGTTTGGATTTACCCCGGTATGCTGCTTGCTTTTTTTGGTGTGGCTTGGTGCGTTGGTGGCGATAGTGGGTTATCTCTTAATAGTATTATGGGCAATTTTGCCAGTAACCCAACGGCCTACTTGTTGGCGTTTGTAGCGCCTTTTATTTGGTCTGTTTACTGTGTAATTACTCAAAAAAATAGCAATGGGCAAAATGCCATTGTGCTGTTTTTTATCGCCACGGCACTAAGCTTATGGGTGTTGTATGGATTAAGTGACGAGCCAAAAATGACCTTTACACTGCACGCGACCGTAACGCTTGTGCTAGCTGGTGTGGTTGTTGGCAGCGGGTATGCTCTTTGGAACCAAGCTATTATTGGCGGTAACTTAATGTTGCTTGGTACGCTTTCGTATTTTACGCCGGTTTTTTCAGCGATTATTTCGGCGCTTTATTTATCAATTACCCTTAGTGCCTCGTTTTGGCAAGGAGTAATAATGGTAACTGGCGGCTCACTCGTGTGCTATTTCGTAACGCGTGAAAAACCAGTTAAAAAGCAAATTAACGCCGTAAATTAACGGTGTAAATTTACGGAGTAAACGCATCCTTTTTTAACTGTGTTTGTTTAGCCAGTTAAGCGCAAGTGGCCATAATCCGTCAGATTTTTTGCTAAAAAATTTCATATGGCCAATTTCCTTCAAACCATAGTCGTGTGGGTTTAAGGTTAGGGTTTGTGCTTTTAATTTAGGAAAAACCGAGAGCATATCGGCAACGTTTGCATTGTTAGCAATATCGTCATCGGTAGCATTAACCCATATTGAGGGCATAGAAAGTGTGTTGTAACAGTGTTGAAATACGGTATCACCAAATGCTGATTGTACATACCCTTGGGCGTTACACCATTTGCGCCATTGTTTAGCTACGCCTTTAGGTAGTGGCTCGCCCATGCCAAACCACTGCGATTTAGTATGACCAAACAAGGCATTACTAAGAGGAATAACCCCATTCATAAAAAAGTGCGCTTTAACCTGATACGCTAAGCTCATATTAGTTAATTTACCCGACGAGCAAGCAAAATTAAACGCGGAGCTTAGCTCGTTGGCGTTATGCATTAGCCCCACTAATTGCCCACCGGCGCTATGACCCACTAAATGATACTGCGTATTAGGAAATACCCTTTGCAAATGCTCAAGCACCGCAGGCATGTCTTGCTCACCCCAACTTTGTAAACTGGCTTTGCTTTTTTTAATGCTGCGGTTAAGCGATTGGCCAATGCCACTGTTATCAAACGTAATAACGCCAAAGCCATTTTGCTGTAAGTAAGTAGCAAAGTTTGCATAAAACTGCTGCTTTATACCGGTTGCAGGGGCAATCATCACCGCGCCTTTAATAGGGCTGGTGGGTGTAAATACACGGGCGCTTAGGGTTTGCCTGTTATTGCAGGTAATAGTGGTGTGCTCAAAGTGTGGTGCGGTCATTAGAATTATTATTTCCCATATAAAGTACACAGGTAAAAATAATAGCTGGTTAGACCAGTCTCGGCAAGAGGGGCGTGCGTTGTTTATACCTACCCCATTAAGTATGTGTTCTAAATTTTACCCAGAAAAAACAATTCAGTTTAGGCGTAAATTGATGTAAATGGTTGTTCCCTCGACGAAAATTACAACAAAGAAATGCGTTGTTTTAGCAAGTAAAATAGATCAGCTATTTATTGGCGTTGGTATTAAACCACGCCCCAGATGAAATGGGGCGAGAGGAAGGTTTAAATAACTCAAGGGTACTACTTATTTTGCTAAAGCCGTGTTATTGGCTGCTAATTTAGCCTTATTGTCACTAACAATAACGGGCTAGGGGGTATATTAAAAGTTGGTTAATTAGATTTACTGTTTACCTGTGCTAATAAGTCGAGCACTTTTTGTTGGCCAAATTTTTGGGCAAATTGCTCGGCTGTTTGACCGGCTTTGTTTTGATGTGCGTTATCGCAATCAAGGCTAACAAGTGTTTTAGCTATACTAAATTCACCTCTAAATATGGCGGCCATTAGGGCTGTGTTACCGCGGTTGTCTTCAAGGCAGGCATTAGCGCCTAATTGCAATAAGGTGTTTACCGTATTTTTATTGCCGTGGTAGGTGGCAATCATTAGCGCGGTGTAACCTTTGTTGTTGTAACTATTAATAGGAATGCCAGCATCAACAAATTGCGTTATTACGGCGGTGTCGTCGGTGCGTGCGGCTGCAAAGTAATAAGCAAGTAAGCTGTCGTATTGCGACTGGGCGGTGCTTTGTTCCGTTACAGGGCTTTGTGGCTCATTGGCAAAGCTTGAAAAGCTCATCACTAAAGTAAATATAATAAGTAATTTACGCATACTGTTTACCTTTTTAAAAAAGAGGAAAGCTAGGCTTTCCTCAATAACTTACAGGTTGGGTAAAATATTAAAGCTTAGCGGCTAGTTGCTTAACTTGTTTCATGTCGCCGTTTACAGCGTTAGTTAAGCGTGTCCCATATTCGCTATCTGCTTTGTAGAAGTGGCTAAGCATTTTGTGCATAACTTTGCTGTCTTTCACTTTGCCTAAATCGCCGGCTAAGTTGTTAACTAAGTTAGTGCGCTCTTGCTTGCTAAAGCTGCGGTAAAGTACACCCGCTTGAGCAAAGTTTTGCTGCTTTTTAATTGCTGCTTGTTGTACGTAGCCTTTTAGCTCTGTGTTACTTCTGCGTGCAATTGGGTTTTCTGCAACGTTTTCGTGACTTGGTTGGTAGTTCACGTTACTTGTTGTATTACCGTAGTTCATTGCGCCGTCTTGGTTGTAGTTAACCACTTCAACTTTTGCACGGTTAATTGGCAATTGTTGGTGGTTAGCACCTAAGCGGTACATTTGCGTATCGGCGTAAGAGAAAACACGCCCTTGTAATAATCTGTCTTCAGATGGCTCAATACCTGGAATTACATTTGCCGGTGCCATTGCAACTTGTTCTGTAGATTGGAAGAAGTTAGTTGGCATACGGTTTAGGGTCATGGTGCCTACTTTAGTTTCTTTAACGTCTAACCACATTTTTGTTGCATCTAATGGGTTGTAGTCAAAGTCATCTAACTGCGACGGATCAAGGGTTTTAATGTAAAGATCCCACTTAGGGAAGTTGCCTTTACCAATCTCGCTGTATAGGTCGCGTGTTAAGTGTTGGAAGTCTTTACCTTGCACTTCGTTTACTTCTTTAGCATCAAGGTTGTCTATACCTTGTTGGCTTACCCAGTGAAACTTAACGTATTTAACATCGCCAGACTTATTAATCATTTTGTAAGCATGTACGCCCCAACCGTCCATTTTACGTAGGCTTGCTGGTGTACCGTAGTCGCTGTATACCCACGTTAACATGTGAGTAGAACCTGGCTCGTATGAGAAAAAGTCAAAAAAGCGGTTAGGATCTTGAATGTTATCTACCGGTGATGGCTTTAACGAGTGAACCATGTCTGGAAATTTAATCGCATCGCGAATAAAGAATACCGGTAAGTTGTTACCTACTAAATCCCAGTTACCTTGGTCGGTGTAAAACTTAGTAGCAAAACCACGTGGGTCACGCAGTGTTTCTGGGCTACCTTTTGAGTGAATTACTGATGAAAAACGTACAAATACATCAGTTTCTTTGCCCGCTTCTGCAAACGGTGCAGCAATTGTTAAGTCATCTAATTCTTTAGACGCTACAAACACACCGTGTGCACCTGTACCACGCGCATGCACTACACGCTCAGGAATACGCTCACGTGCAAAACGTTGTAGCTTTTGAATTAGGTGTACGTCTTCAAGTAATACACTTCCGCGCTCACCTGCGGTAATAGAGTTTTGGTTGTCGCCAACAGCTGCGCCGTTGTCTTTAGTAAGGGTAGTTGCGGCACTTGCAGGTAATGCCATTGCTAAAGCTAATGCGCTTAGCGTTAACGTAGATTTATTATTAATCGTGTTTTTTTGAGTATTCATTGTCGACCTCATCTGTATAAAAGTGCCGGCAGTGTTGCTGGCTGTTTAACTGTTAACGAGTGTATTAACAAAAGCAGGTTCGGTAAAATTGATTGTTTAGATTGGGGCAATCACAAATTTAGATTGCTGTTTGCGTGCTGCCTTTTATTTTCTAAATAGCGGTTTTGCAATGTTCGACCTTAGTCGTAATTGCAATTTTGAAATCAATGAAAATACAGACAATTTCATATTTAATGAATAAATATTCACCACTGTGGTGCGTTTTTCACTAACAAAATGTTGACTTATTATAACAATAAAGAGAATATGCTCACTTGCTGGGCTTATGCCCAAGGTAAGGTTGCACCAAACTAGGTGCATAAAAAGGGGCAATATGAATACTAAAATAGAATTAGTTATTTTTGATTGTGATGGCGTTGTTATAGATAGCGAAATATTAAGCGCGCAAGTGTTAATAAACATGCTTGCAGAGAGTGGCGTTAATATTGACCGAGCCTATGTACAACAATATTTTTTGGGCTGTAATTTTAAAACAGTTACCCAAAACTTATTCGATACCTTTAACGTGACCTTAGCTGAGAGCTTTGAAGCCGATTACCGAGAAGCATTATTAAACGAGTTCGAAACTGCATTAATGCCAACTAACGCCATTAAACACGTGCTAGAGCAATTATCTGTACCTTGCTGTATTGCAACAAGCAGTAGCCCTAAACGCACCGCTAAAGCGCTTAATGTGGTTAATTTATCGCAGCACTTTAATAAGGTATTTACCTCAAGTGAGGTAAAAAATGGTAAGCCCGCGCCCGATTTATTTTTACATGCCGCTGAGCAAATGGGCGTGAAGCCACAAAATTGTTTAGTGATTGAAGATTCAAAAGCCGGCGTGTGCGCCGCACTTGCCGCCAATATGCAGGTTTTGCATTACAGCGGGGGTGGGCATATGCAAGATGCAGTGAACTTTGTTCACCAAGCTTACCCAGAGGTAGCGCATTTAACGCATTGGGATGACTTTTATAAGCAGTACCCAGCATTACAAACACAGTAATAGAATATCAACGTTGAGCTTTATTACACTGACAAAGCTTAACGTAAAAATGCATTAATTATTAATTAGTTATAGTAGTAGCATTATAAAAAGGCACGGTGATTTACTCACTATTAATTTAAATAAAAAACACTTATTTAAATTAATAGTTAACCTGAACTTTGGTTAAGAGATTTACTAACATATTAAATCAAAAGTGATATCTATGTTTATTTTCTCTAGCCAGAGATTTACAGTGAAAACAAGGCGAAATTACGCGTCAATAGCTAGCCTATTGCAAGTAAATTTAACGTAGTTAGCGCTGGAAATAGCTGCTTGAGATAGATTTATTATCCAGAGTTCAGGTTAGTTAGGGCTGTGCTTAAAACAATAGGAAAATACCATGGCATCAAGTCCACACACACAAACATTTAACGATGTTAACGAAGAGCAATTGCCCGTTGCTAATCATAAGCTTCATGGTTGGAAGCACTTTGCTGGTTTATACGCTGGTGAACACGTTGCTGCAACCGAGTTTGTTATTGGTGCAACCTTTGTTGCATTAGGCGCATCAACCATCGACATTTTATTAGGTTTATTAATTGGTAACCTATTAGCTATGTGTTCGTGGTGGTTAATTACCTCTCCAATTGCGGTAGAAACACGCTTAAGTTTATACAACTACCTAAATAAAATTGCGGGTAACTCAATGACCAAGCTCTATAATTGGGCAAACGTGGTCATATTTAGTGTGATATCCGCCGCCATGATCACGGTATCGGCGACCGCAGTGCGGTTTTTGTTTGATATACCCGCGCAACTCGATTGGTACCCTAACAGCTTAGCATTTGTGGCCATTGTATTATCGGTTGGCTCTATTGTTGTATTTGTGGCTATGTATGGTTTTTCAACCGTTGCTGATTTTTCTAAAATTTGTGCGCCATGGTTATTTGTTATTTTTATAGCAGGCTCGTTTGCCTTGTTCCCTGAGCTTTCTAATCATGTATTAGGAGTGACCACGCTAACAGGGTTTGATGACTTTATGGCGATAGGGGATTCTTCTATTTGGACCGGTACCACCGCTGATGGCGAAAAAGGTATTGGCTTATTAGAGGTTATTGGTTTTGCATGGGCTGCAAACTCTATTACCCACTTTGGCTTAATTGATATGGCAATTTTTAGATTTGCTAAACGCAAAAGCTACGGTTTGTTTTCAGGCGTAGGTATGTTTTTTGGCCATTACTTAGCATGGATCTCGGCGGGTATTATGGGCGCAGGTGTTGCGGTATTACTTAAAACAACTATTTCATCACTTGACCCAGGAGACGTTGCTTACCACGCATTAGGCTGGACAGGCTTTGTTATTGTAATTATTGCGGGCTGGACTACAGCTAACGCTAACCTTTACCGCGCAGGCCTTGCAGCACAATCTATTTTTGTTGACCAATCGCGCGAGCGCACTACCGCAATTGTCGGTGTTGTAACCGTTATAATTGCGTGTTTCCCGTTTGTATTTTCGCAAATGTTACCGCTTTTAACTTACGCAGGCTTATTAGTAGTACCTGTAGGCGGCATTGTATTTGCCGAGCATGTTTTATTTCCTAAAATTGGTTTAACCCGCTACTGGGCTAAATACAAAAACATTACACGTAGCGTACCAGCCATTGCCTCTTGGGCATTAGCACTTGTATTTGGCTTTGGTTTAAATGCAATTGATGTAATGTCGTTTTACTACTTATTTATTCCTACTTGGATTTTCACCATTGTTATTTACACGCTACTGGCTAAAAAATACGGCGCAGGTGAAGACTACAGCAAAGAAATTGCAGCAGAAGAGCAAGAGCAGCAAGACATTAAAGAGTACCAAGCAGGACTTGCAGAAAACGTTCAAGCTCCAGTTGTTGATAACTCAATGCTAACCAAAGTGTTAAATGGCGTGTCGACTGTTTCGTTACTTATTATTTTTGGCTTTGCCAGCCAAGTAATGTTTTTTAGTGACAGCATGAGCATTTACGCAGGAAATAAATCTCAGTTTGAAATTGCATGTTTTATTTGCACCATTATTTATTTTGCAACCGCTTACTGGTCGCTATTGCGCCATAAAGCACTCAATACTGCATCTTAATTTAAATTTTTAATATTGTTTTAGTAAGGCCGCACCATGACGCAACACCAGCACACTGACGCTCTTGTTAAAGGGCTAAACCAACAAAGCTTGGCAGATATGCCAAGCCATGTAGATACACCAAACTACGACCGTAGTAAGCTAAAAGCGGGTATAGTTCATATTGGTGTGGGCGGCTTTCACCGTGCTCACCAAGCGGTGTTCATTAACGAGCTATTAAAAACGCCAGGTGCTGAACAGTGGGGTATTTGTGGTGTTGGCTTATTAGAGGGTAACCGTGGTCTGCGCGATATTTTAAAGCAGCAAGACTACCTTTACACGCTAACGGTAAGACACCCAAACGGGCAAATAGATAACAAAGTTATTGGCTCTATGATTGACTTTTTGTTTGCTCCAGAGGACAAACAAGCGGTTATTAATAAGCTTGCGCACAGCGATACGCATATTGTGTCGTTAACCATTACCGAAGGCGGCTATAACTTTAACCCAGTTACGGGCGAGTTTGACTACTCAAACCCAGACATTATTAACGACATTAATAACCCGAACGACCCAATTACGGCGTTTGGTTACATTACTGCTGCGTTAAAGCTACGTAAAGAACAAGGCCTTGATGCGTTTACAGTACAGTCATGCGATAACATTCAGCACAACGGTAATGTAACACGTAAAATGCTACTTGCCTTTGCGGCCGAGCAAGATAAAGAACTAAGCGAGTGGATTGCTACTAACGTAACTTTCCCAAATGCAATGGTTGACCGTATTACGCCAGTATCTAAAAAGAGCGATATTGACTACGTTGTTGATGCGTACGGGGTTAGCGATGAATGGCCAATTACCTGTGAGTCGTTTACTCAATGGGTAATTGAAGACTCATTTTGCTGCGGACGCCCAAATTGGGATAGCGTTGGCGCACAATTTGTAAGTGACGTAACACCTTTTGAGACCATGAAAATACGCTTATTAAATGCAGGCCATTCGGTACTGGGTTTATTAGGCTCTGTACATGGCTACGGCACAATTGACGAAACAGTATCAGATCCTTTATTTGCTAAGTACTTACGTGCGTTTATGGATAGAGAAGTAACGCCTAACCTAGAGAAATTAGAAGGCATTGATCTTGAAATCTACAAAGACACGCTAATTGAGCGCTTTGCTAATCCAAACATTAAAGACAGCTTATCGCGCATTTGTTCAGAAAGCGCAGCAAAGCTACCTAAGTTTTTAATTGCCACTATTAACGAAAATCTAGCCCATGGCCGTGATGTATCACTTGCGACCCTGGTTATTGCTGCATGGTGTTTTTACAGCGATAAAGGCGAAGATGAGCAAGGCAATAAGCTTGAAATAATTGATGCAATGCAAAGCGAGTTACATGAAGCCGCGGCTAAAACGGCGACTGATGACCTTGCATTTTTATCGCTAACAAGCTTATTTGGCGATTTAAATACGCAAAGTGCCTTTACGTCTCACTACAAAAACAATGTAGAAGCGTTATACGCACCGGCTAGCAAAATTAAAGCAATTATGAATAACGTGCTTGAGCCTAAAGGTAACTAATAATGAGCATTTTAATTGATTCTAAACAAGGTAAAGACGTAAGCGTAAGTTGCTTTGGCGAAGTACTATGGGATTGTTTTGCAAACGATAAACGCTTAGGCGGCGCGCCGCTTAACATGTGTGTGCGTATTAACTCACTGGGCATTAAGGCCGACATGATAAGCGCTGTAGGTAACGATGAACTGGGTACTGAGCTACTAGGCGAAATTAAAAGCAAAGGCGTAAGCTGCGAATACATTGGCGTTAATAACGACAAAAAAACCAGCACAGTACAAGTTACCTTAGATAAAAGCGGCTCAGCCAGCTACGAAATAGTTGCCGACACTGCGTGGGATAATATTGAGCTTACAGACTCACTTATTGAAAAAGTAAAAGCCAGTGATGTATTTGTATTTGGCAGCCTAATTGGCCGAAGCGAAGCTTCACTTGCTACATTAAACCAATTAGTTGATGTAGCTAACTTTAAAGTGTTTGACGTAAATTTACGTGCGCCACACTACACGTTAGACACATTAGTAGATTTAATGAATAAAGCCGACTTCATCAAATTAAACGATGAAGAGCTTTATGAAATTGCCAAAGCAATGGGCTGTAAGTTCCATTCACTTGAGCAAAACTTAGCGTTTATTGCACAGCAAACTAACACCGAATACTTATGTGTAACTAAAGGCAGCCACGGTGCACTACTAACCATAAAAGGCGAAAATTACTATAACTCAGGTTATTTAATTAGCGTTGTGGATACAGTAGGCGCGGGTGATTCGTTTTTAGGGTCGTTAATTTATCAGCTTTGTAGTAGCGATTGTGCACAACATGCTGTTGATTTTGCGTGTGCAGTAGGTGCTATGGTGGCCGAAAGTGCCGGTGCTACACCTACACTGACTCATGAACAAATTAACGAGTTTATGAGCCCAGCGTAACGTAAAAAATCACAGTTACACCCAATCATTGTGTGTGTAAGCGGCTTTACTTTTATAGTAAAGCCGCTTTTTTTTGCTTTAATTTTTATTAATGAAGCCGTTTAGATTAAGTGTTGAGCAAGGTGCATAAAAAGTGGCTTAAATAGGGTCTGTTGACCTTTGCAGTTTGAAATTTGTTCAAACTAGGGGCGGTTTAATCGCGGCGCGAGGTTTGTAACCTAGTGGGCTCGATAACTGCTCCTGCGTTATCCTAATGACTTACATCCATGTAAGAATAAGTCAAAACCGAGCAAAGCTTCCGCGTCCTGCTCACGCCCCTTACCTACATCCATGTAGGCAACAAAGAGTAAATCGCCCCTAGGCAGAACCCGAAGGGCAGCGCCTGTTTGGCATTAATGCTGCGTTATCGCCTACTTATGGGGAATAACCACACCACATAGGCTCTGCCTTGCCTAAATACCAAACAGGCTGCTGCAAATTTAACCTTGAAAGGTCTACAGACCCTTGTGTATTAGCTATTCGTCTTATAGCGGGGGGATTAATACTTTGTTAATGTTCGTCGATTATTCATGGATTGAAAGGCGGGGCGGCAATTAGGCGCTCTATACTCCAAATACAAAAAGAGAAACGTGCTTTATGATCATCTTTTTTATCTGCATAACAATCTTAATACTGGGATATAAGTTTTATAGCCCGTTTGTTGAAAAACAAGCAGGTATGGATACAACAGTTGATACACCGCAAAAACGCTTTAGCGAAGGTGTTGACTATGTAGCCATTCACCCTGTGCGTGCATTTTTAATTCAGTTTTTAAATATTGCGGGCGTAGGCCCTATATTTGGCCCAATTTTAGGTGCGCTTTATGGACCGGTAGCACTTGTGTGGATTGTGCTTGGTAACGTATTAGGCGGTGCAGTACACGACTTCTTCTCAGGTGTGATGAGCATTAAAGAAGATGGCAAAAGCTTACCAGAAATAGCAGGGCACTATTACAACGTTGTGTTTAAAGGCTTTATGCTAATATTTACAGCCATGCTGCTGTTTTTTGTGGGCGTTGTATTTATTATGAGCCCAGCAGGCTTATTAAGTAATTTAGATGTATTTGAAGGCACTTTTTTTGCTAATAATACTTTTTGGGTTTTGGCTATTTTAGCGTACTACTTTTTAGCAACCCTGCTACCTATTGATAAAATTATTACTAAGTTTTACCCGCTATTTGGTTTATTAATGATTGTAATGACTACATTAATAGCCGGTGCGTTATTACTAGATGCACCACACTTACCAGTTGCAGGCGACTTTTTAGCCTACTTTGAAGCCGACCACGCGCATGACTTTTTAGAGCCAAACCCTGATGGCCTGCCAACCTGGCCGTTACTGTTTATTACCATTACCTGTGGTGCTATTAGTGGCTTTCACTCTACCCAAGCGCCTATTATTGCCCGCTGTTTAACAAACGAAAAATACGTACGCCCAGTATATTACGGCGCAATGATGTGTGAAGGCATTGTAGGTTGTGTATGGGCACTTGCGGGTATTGCTGCATTCCCAGAAGGTTACGCAGGCTTAAAAGCATTGCTTGATCAAGGTGGCCCAGGTTTAGTGGTTAACCATGTAGCAAATAGCTACTTAGGCGTAATGGGCGGTATTATGGCTATTATTGCTGTTGCGGTGTTCCCTATTACCTCTGGCGATACGGCGTTCCGTTCACTGCGTTTAACCGTGGTTGATGCGTTTAATATTCCGCAAAGCTTACGTAATCGCTTATTACTGGCAGTGCCAATTTTAACGATAGCCTTTTTTATGACTAAATTAGATTTCTCAGTTATTTGGCGCTACTTTGCATTTTCAAACATGCTGCTTTCAACAAGTGTATTATGGCTTGCAACCAAGTACTTATTTGATAGACGTGCATTCCACTGGATCACCAGCATACCTGCCGTTATCGCTACTGGCGTAACACTTTCGTACATTATGACTGCTGCTATTGGCTTTAATTTATCGGCCGACTTAGGTAAACCAATTGGTGCCGCTGTGGTTGTTATTGGCTTAGTAGGTTTAGTGTTTGTACATTCTAAGCATAAAAAGCTAGATGTAGCGTAAAGCGTTAAAAATTAAATAAGCGAGCTTAATAAGCTCGCTTTTTTTATGCATAAAATTTACTCTCACACTATGCAATTTTAAAGGTAATAAAATGAAAATAGCCGCCGATTTTACCCAGAGAGTCGTTGTTCATAGTGAGCAACTTAATTGGAACCCTTCGCCAATGGCGGGCGTTGATAGGCGCCCACTTGATAGAGTAGGCGCAGAAGTAGCCCGTGCTACAAGCATTGTACGTTATGCACCAGGGAGCGAGTTTTCGCCTCATGTGCATACAGGCGGCGAAGAGTTTTTTGTACTAGAAGGGGTATTTCAAGATGAGCATGGCGATTTTCCACAAGGCTCTTATATTCGTAACCCACCGCAATCAAAGCACAAACCAGGCTCCGATGAAGGCTGCATAATATTTGTAAAGCTTTGGCAATTTCAGCCACAAGATAGAACCCACGTACGCTTACAAACACAGCATATGGGCAGCGTGCAACACGCCACATTTAAAGGCCTTGCCATAACCCCACTTTACAAAGATGACTTTGAAGATGTGAGCTTATTGCATTTTGAGGCAGACGCTAACATGCAAATTAGCGCAAGCGAGGGGGCTGAGCTACTCGTGCTTGAAGGCGATATAAGTGAGCAAACAGACGTATTAGTAAAACACAGTTGGTTAAGGCTGCCTATTAACAGTGAGCTTAATATAACCGCAGGTAAGCAAGGTGCAAAAGTGTGGCTTAAATTAGGGCACTTAACAGATGTAGATAAGCAAATAGAGCGCGTACAAAACGCTTAGCAAATAGCATTATTTAGCAGTATTGTTTGATTTAGTTCAGTACTAATTAACTTAATACGGTGTAGTTTTATAGTTTAACTCAGTAAGTGATGGGTATTTTTGGGGTTTTTATTTTTTAAAGGGAATAATTTCACTTTATAGGCTTTAATTAACTCCAACTTTCGTTATTAAACCCACTCACACAGGCTGTAAATAACATAAGCGCACCCGATTAAGGAGAGCAGCATGGTACACACAACACATGGTTTATCTATTGGTATTGAACGCGCAGGCCGAGAATTCTTTTTAAAATTAAAAGCAGTGGGTACACTCACCCACGACGACTATAAAGTCATTACCCCCATGATCGACTCTGCCCTTGGCGAGGTTAAACACCCTATAGCAAACGTGCTTATTGATGCCAGCGAGCTAGAAGGCTGGGAGCTTCGTGCCGCGTGGGATGATTTAAAGCTTGGCGTAAGGCACTCAAAAGAATTTAATAAAATTGCTATTTATGGCAATCAAGAATGGCAAGCCCGCATGGCTAAAATAGGCAATTGGTTTATTTCAGGCGAGGTGCAATACTACGAAAACGCCACCGCTGCCATCGATTGGCTAGATGAATAGCTTGATAAAAAAAGTATAAGTTAAAGCACTCTTATAGAGTGCTTTTTTATATAGGAGCGTTAATAAGTTTTTGAATTTGCTTTATTTTAATTGTTAATGTTGCTTAATTAAAATACACTTCTTAGTACTAATAAAACTACACATTATAATAACAATGAAACACGTACTTGCCCTTTTTGTATTACTCATATTTTCTACATCAATACATGCAAAAGACAACACCATATTTACGCCCGTGAGCGATTTATTTTTAGCTGTTTCTAACTTTGATCACGCAAAAATGCGCGCGGCTGTTGACGATTCATTCTTGCTTTTAGAGCACGGTGAAGTGTGGACTATTGATGACTTTGTAAATGTTGTTAAACCCGCTGATTACATAAGAACTAATTATTTTAGTGTTATAAATTCGCGTGTAGAAGGAAATGTTGCGTTTATTAATTACTGGAATAAAGCCAACTTTAAAAACGCCGATAAAAGCGGTGACATTTATTGGTTAGAAAGCGTGGTTGTATCAAAAGTGGGTGACAAATGGCTATTATCGCAAATGCACTCAACCCGTTTACCACAAGGTGAAACACCTAAAGGCGTTACTTTTATTAAGCAATAATTATAAATTAGGTTAAGCCCCGCTATTTGGGGCTTTAACTGTTTATATTACATCAGCTAGCACTGGTAATGCCGGAAAAGCGCCTTTAGCTAAACAGGCTTTAGAGCCACATTGAAGTGCAAAGTGCAGGGCGTTTTGTATGCTGGTTTCATCATTTAACTTATCTGCTAGTGATAAATCACTCCCTAAGTTATTTAAATAGTATAAAACCCCCGCTATAAAGGCATCGCCCGCGCTTGTTGTATCTACTGCATTTATTTTTGGTGCAGATTCGTTAAGTATAAATGCGCTGTGGTAAACCGTAGCAGGCTCAGGCCCGTCGGTTAAAAACACCAGTTTAACTCCGGTATTTAATAGCATTTGAATGTAATCTTCGCCCGTTGTTTCGCTGTGTTTTGCTAAAAAATTAAGTTCATCACGCGAAAGCTTAACTATGTCGCAATAGTGGTAACAGGCCTTTACATTGCTGGCTATATCATGGGTGTTTTCCCACAAGCTGTAGCGTAAATTCACGTCAAAACTAACGAGCTTATTGTGTGTTTTAGCAAGTTCTAGCGCTTTAACCGTTGTGCTAGCTATGGCTGGATCGGTTAGGGTGTTTGAGCAAAAGTGCAGGGTGCTTATGCTTTGCCAATTTATTTGCGCTAAATGCGCTTGGGTTAAAAGTACATCGGCTGTGTTATGGCGATAAAAGCCAAAACTGCGCTCGCCTGTTTCATCAAGGCTTACTATTACCATGGCGGTTTGTGAGCCAGCAATGGTAAATAAATAGTCTGTATTTACATTGTATTGCGCCAGTGCATTACTTAATTGATTGGCAAAATGATCGTCACCTTTACCACCACAAAATGCAGCCTCACCGCCAAGTTTTGCATAGCCAACAGCAACATTAGCAGGTGCACCACCAGGGATGGGTAAGTACGCTGAGTTATGAGCATCTTGTGGCAGCATATCAATTAAAAGCTCGCCTAAGCACAGGAGTTTGGTCATTTGGAATATCCTAAAAAACCCAGCAAAGCTGGGCTAAAACATGAAGGGTGTTATTTATTCATACTTTAAAAGGCGCTACAGCGATGACTCACTGCAGCGCAATACACACATTTAGTTAAAAGCGTATTTTAAAGTAACCGACGTAGTGCGGCCGTTAATAGTACGGGCACGAATAATGTCGTTTTCTGGTACTGAGCCTTCTTCGGCTTCTGTAATACCTACTGTATCGAATAGGTTGTTTACATTAAGCGCAAGGTTTAAGTTTTCTGATAAGTCGTAGCTTACAAACGCATTTACTTGCGTGTAGCCGTCAAACTTAAGGTCGTTGTTATCTTGTGCGTAAGCATCGGTTGTACCAATAAAGCTTACACCTGCCGCGCCTTTATCGTAGCTGTAACGCGCCATTAATGAGTAAATTAAATCCGCTTGGCGACGTGGTGTGTTACCTACAACTTCAGGAGTTAGCGCATCTTTTGCAATTTCAGCATCGGTCCAAGTAAAGTTACCTCTAAAGTCCCATGCATCCATAAAGTAAGTTGATTCAACCTCAATCCCTTTTGCTTCGTATTCACGGTCGAAAAAGGTTTGCGATGTTGCTTCAAAGTTTTGCTCTTCTGTTTCTGCGTAAAAGGCTGTTGCAAATACCGAGAACGAATCAAAGCGTTTTTTCACACCAATCTCAAATTGGTTTACTTCATCTACTGCATCTTCATCGGCTACGCTTCCGTCACTGCGTACTTTACCAAATAATAAACGGTCTGCATTTGCGCGCCCGCCTTTACTAATACGTGCAAACGTAGCTAGGCTTGGGTCAATTTGGTAGTTAGCACCTACAGAATAAGACGAGTAGCTCCAGTCGTAATTTACTGGGCTTGCATTAGCTATATCAATACCTGCTACGTTTTGCTCAGGAATAGAAATAGTACCGTCGCGGTTCATATCTACTGTTGAGGTTACGGCACCTGCGTAGTTTCCGCGTGCTTCACCGCTGTCGTAGCGGGCACTTGCATCAATGCTTACATCACCAAGTTTTGTTGAAAACGCAACATACGGTGCGCGAGTGTCGTACTCGGTGTCGTAATCGCGCTGACAACAGTTACCCCAATAAGGTGTGCCGTATGCGTATAAACCGTTTTCTGAATACTCAGTGCCATCGGCTGCGGTTACATTTAAAAGTGCCGCATTGTCGCCTTTAAGCTCCATTAAGTACGAGTTCCATAACCACGACATAGCAATGTTTTGTGTAGAGGCAAAGTAACCAAAGGTTAAGCTAGTGTCATCGCTAAACGATTTAGTTAGTTTAAAATCGTTAACAATAGAGCCAAAGTCATTAAGCGTTACATCAAAAGTGTGAATACGCATGGCAAGTTCATCATTAAATGCTTCGCCTGTGTTTGTGTTACTCAGTGTTGCGCCTACACCGCCAATACTTTGTGCAATAGACGATGCGCTGCCAACCTCAGCAGGAATAAGCGAGTTAAAGTTGCCGCTAATTGACGATTTACGAAAACGGTTTTCGATACGCCAATCGTTATCTAAATCAAATACAGCTTCAAAACCTACCGCATCCACTTTAGGGTTCATGCCGTCGCGTAAATCGCCACTGCTAATTTGGTTTTCACCGTTTAAACGAACAGTTTTAGTAAATAACGCAGAATGCGGTGTATCTGATTGTGCATCAAAGCCAGCAATAGAGTCACCATTTGAGTACATTGGCATAGGAAGGTAGCCAACACTCTTATCGTCTAAGTGTTTGTAATAAAGGCGAACGTAGCCGTTTTCAAAATCTTTAGTAAGGTTAGCTTTAATTTGGCCACCTTTATTTGATGTGTAGCCTGTTTCGCGCGGGCCTTCGCCTTGGCGTACAAAACCACCTACATGAAAACGCACGCTGTCGGTTAAATAGGTGCCGTATTCAAAATCGGTGCGTACACTGTCGTAATCTAGGCCAACAGTAGTAGATACGCTACCCGATTCGTTTTCGCCGTTTTTAGAAATAAAGTTAATTATGCCGCCAGGTGCATTACTGGCTGATGTAGAGGCTGAGCCACCGCGAATTGATTCGATTGTTTGCACTGTGTTATCAAGGCGCATAAAAATATCGGCGTTACCAAAGGCAACATCACCAAACTGCATTACAGGCAGACCATCTTCTTGCAGTTGTAAAAACTTAGCGCCACCCGATGCAACAGGTAAGCCACGCACTGCAATATTTGCATTACCTTCACCGCCTGTTGATTCAGCGCGAACACCCGGAATAATTCTAAATGCTTCAGCCGTTGAGCGTGGCGTTGATACCTCAACTTGCTCAAGCGATAAACTGCTTACTGATGAGCTCGATGCCATAATAGTTGTGCGGCGAGGTACACCGGTAACAACAATTGTTTCAAGCCCTTGCTTAGCTTGCACTTTGGTTTCTTGCTCGTCTTGTGCATGAACGCCTTGACTTACTGCAAGTGCTAAGGCACTGATTAAATATAAAGGTGTGTGGTGTGTTGTCATGTTAACGCCTCATTGTGTTGTGTGAGTTTGTTATTTTTACTTAATCGATTAAGTAAAAATAACAAAGTTTTTACAATATGCAAATTATTTTTGTGTGTAATTTGCACTTTTTTTGTTTTTATATTGATTTTAAAGGTATTTTTATTCTGGCTTGAGCAGCCATTTATGCATTTTTAGTTAATGCTTTTGCCGCAGGGTCGCGGTAAAAGTTATAAAGCATGGCTAAAAATAAGATCACAGCAAAGCCGGTAGCTAAGTAAAAACCGTAGCGTACGTGGCCAAAGTAATCACTTATCATGCCCATAAATAAAGGCGCAAGTGCGGCCGAAAGCGCGGTAAAAAATAAAATAACACCCGCTACTGCACCATGTTGTGCAACAGGAAAGCACGATATACCTTTAGAGTTTAAAGTAGGGTAAACCATCGACATAAATAAACCCGAAAGCGGAAGCAAGCCTACCGCCCAATCAACACCGCCTACCAAAGTGCCTACATAACACAGCGCGATGCCTAAACTTAAATAAGCCATGACCCCTTGCCAGCTAAAGTGATTTAAAAGCCATACAGCAATAAAGCGCCCAGCAGCACGTAATACAAAAAATATAGTAAGTGCGTAGGTTGCAAGTAAAGGCCACGAGCCTGTGTAATCTTTTAAAAGTGTTGGCATCCACACGTAAATAGCAACCTCGGTAGCCACATATAATGCAATAGCCAACGAAAAACCAAGTGCGTACGGGTTTTTAATCATTTTCATGGTGGTGGCAAGTGAAGCGGGCTTTTCTGTGCTTTTAACAACACTAGGGTAGTCGGCGCGCCATGCCATTAACGCTAAAATTAAACACATAACGCCGGCAATAATGTACAGGTAAGTCCAGCTCACGTTTTGAGTAAGCAGTACGCCTACCAGCGCAGGGCCAACGATGGCACCAATACCAAAAAAGCCTTCTACTTTGTTCATGGTTTTAGTGTGCTCTGCGTTACTTGCAGATATATCGCCAAGTAGCGCTAGTGCGCCGGTTTTAAATAAACCAATGGCAAGCCCTATACAGCACAGCAAAATTAAAAACACCGAAAAGCTATTGCTAAAGGCAAACAAAAAGCAGCTGAGCGAAAAAATAAGTAAGCCCAGCATTATGGTTTGTTTACGGCCTAGGCTGTCGGCTAAGAAGCCTAAAAACAAGCCACTAAAGGCAATGAGTGCCATAGGCGCATAATGAAAAGCACTGGCTTGGGTCATACTTAAACCAAACTCTGTGATTAGTTCAGGGATGATCATACCTACTGCATCTGAGGTCATCGCAAACATAAAAAACATCATGTAAGTGAGTATTCGTATGCGCTGCATTGGGTCGCTTTGGGTGTGTGTGTGTAAATTCGTCATGTGATTTTTCCTCGTTGTGGCTCAAGTTATAGTAATAACTCAATCACTTACTCTGGTTAGTATTACCTTTGCCACAACTTTTGTATGTAAAATATTTAAAAATTACTTGTAAAATTGTACGTGCTAGTTAAAGATATATCTTAATCGATTAAGTTTCAACTTGGTAATCACACATGATGAAGAATAAAGTTCAATTGATCACATATGCTGATCGAATCACAGGTCAAGATATAAACGCACTTACAACATTGTTAAAAGGTCCTCTGAAGGGCGTATTTGGTGGTGTGCACCTTTTACCTTTTTATAATCCTATTGATGGAAGCGATGCGGGCTTTGACCCGATTGATCACAGCGAAGTAGATTCTCGCATTGGTACATGGGCTGATATTCAAGCACTGGGTGAAAACCATGATCTAATGGCTGATTTAATCGTTAACCATGTATCGGCGCAGTCTTATCAGTTTCAAGATGTGCTAGCTAAAGGCAAGCAATCAGAATTTTGGGATTTGTTTTTAACAAAAGAAGACGTTTTTCCAAATGGTATGAGCGAGCAAGAGCAACAAGCAATTTATCGCCCGCGCCCCGGTAGCTGTTTTACGCCAATGCAGTGTGGCGATGGTCAAACGTATGACTTTTGGACCACGTTTACCGATAACCAAATTGATATAAACGTAAAAGTTGAAGCGGGTATTGCGTATTTAAATAACGTATTAACTAAGTTTTCTGAAAATAACGTAAATATTATTCGTTTAGATGCAGCGGGTTACGCAATTAAACAAGCCGGTACTAACTGTTTTATGCTAGACGAAACCTTTGGCTACCTAGATAACCTATCAAAGCAAGCAAACGAGCTTGGCATGGAAACCATTGCTGAAATTCATAGCCACTACCAAACACAAGTAGAAGTAGCAAAGCGTGTAAACATGGTTTACGACTTTGCATTACCGCCGCTTATTTTACATAGCTTATTTAATAACGATGTAGATGCACTGCTTAAATGGTTACAAATTTCACCACGCAACTGTTTAACGGTACTTGATACACACGACGGCATAGGCATTATTGATGCTGGCCCAATGGGCGACAAGCCAGGGCTATTAAATGCACAGCAAATAGATACCCTTGTAGAAACCATGCATGCCAACAGTAACAACCAAAGCCGCCAAGCTACAGGTGCTGCTGCCAGTAACGTTGATTTATACCAAGTAAATTGCACGTATTACAATGCATTAGGCGCTAACGATTTAGATTATTTGATTTCGCGTGCCATACAGTTTTTTGCCCCCGGTGTGCCGCAAGTGTACTACGGTGGTTTATTTGCCTGCGAAAACGATATGGATTTACTTGCGCGTACCAATGTGGGCCGTGATATTAACCGTCAGTATTTAAATAGTGAAACAATTGAGCACGCACTCAATAAACCTGTAGTAAAAGGTTTAATAGAGCTCATTAAATTACGTAATGAACACCCCGCTTTTGCAGGAGAGTTTAGTGCTCACGGTACACAGGGAGTATGTTGTTTAACGTGGCAACTTGAAGATAAGTCTATTGCATTAAGTGTTAATTTTAAAACGCGAGATGCACTTATTACTCAAGTAAATGGTGATGAAGAAACAACGATAAGTTTAAATGCATTGTTAGCCTAACAGGCTATTAAAACATAAAAGCCAAGCTCAAAAGCTTGGCTTTTGTTTACCCAGACCTTTTTAACATAACCTATTAACCACTTGCGCCAATATCTAGCTCGTAACTTACATCACATATTTTTTCTTCTTTTGATATAAATAGTTCGGCGGCCATTACGCCTTTTTCTTGGCTGTTTTGATGAATAGTGGTTAGTCGCGGCACAAAACGAGCGGCTTCGTCTATTCCATCAAAGCCGACAATACGCAGTTCTTCACCTATTTTTATGCCTTGTTTTATCGCTTCTCGCATGGTGGCAAGGGCAATTAAATCACTCATACAAATTATAACGTTAGGGCGAGGGGAGGCACTCAACACCTCTTTAGCGGCAATGTTAGCAAAACGCTCGCTGCTTTCGGGTATATTCCAAATGCGGTCATCAGCTACGGTTATATTTGCCTCACTTAAAGCACGTTGATAACCCCGTAAACGTTGGTGCGAAATAGATTGCCCTGTTTCAAATTCGTGATGCTCATATACGCGGCACAATACGTTTTCATCAAGTAATCTTAAGCCTAAAATAGCGACTTTATCGCTTTGATTTTTTAAAACATGCTTGGCTATTTCGTAACTTGCTTGCTCGTTATTAATATTTACTGAGGCATTGCGGGCTATATCAAAATCAATAGTTACCACATGTTTAGAGACCGTTTTTAACTGCTCTACTAATGCGTTATTTCGAGGGCGGCCATAGCAAATAAAGCCATCAACAAAGTCGACCACGCTGTTAAGGTTATCGCTATTACCAGAAAACAATAAAACATTAATGCCGTTTTTTTCAAGCACCGAGGTTACACCCCGCATAAAGCTACTGGCCACAGGGTCCGACACCATATATTCCACACTATCGGGCAGCACTAACGCCACAATATTAAACGTACCACTGCGAAGCGATTGCGCGGCTTTATTGGGCCCGTAATAACCCAAGGTTTTGCACGCTGCAAGAATATCGTCTCGGCGTTTAGCCGATAGCTGATCAGGGCGATTAAACGCATTAGAGACTGTTGCGTTAGATACACCTAACTCTTTAGCAATACTTTTTAGGGTCCAGCGGGTTTGCTTACTCATACCAATTCTTTACTCAATACTCATGTTAATAAACTAACATATTCAGGGCGTTAGCAAAGTAAAAAATAAGGTTTTACCCTTAATGCCGGCACTCTTTAGGCGCAATACCAAAGGTTTGTTTAAATACACGACTAAAGTGGCTCGCGCTATTAAACCCAACATCAAAGCAGACTTGGCTAATTGCATGGCCTTGCAGTAATTGATTGCGCGCTTTTTTAAGTCTTAATTGTTGCTGCCAAAGGGCTGGGGTAGTGCCAAATGCCAGTTTAAACTGCTGATAAAACTTACTGCGGCTCATGCAGGCTATTTTGCACAAGGTATTTATGTCGAGCGTTTCGTTTAAGTGCTCTTCAATATAAAGCAGTGCATCGCTTATTTTTGTTTTAAGGCGTGGTTTATCGCTATTAGCGAGTAATAAGTCGCGACTTTGTTGTTGTAACAACCGGGTGATCAATTCGTTTAACGACAAGTCAATTAAGTAATGTCGCTGTGCGCCTGGTTCGCTAAATAAATGTACCATGCGCTCTAATAATTGCTGTATTTGGCTATTATGTTGGCTGTGTACCAATTGTGGAACATACTCGAATAAGTCGCCATCGTGTGCAAAGCTTTGCTGCATGTTAAGCGCATTTGCCACAGCGTTTATTTTATCTTTGCTTATTTCAATTGCTAAACAAGTGGTTGGGGCGTGCATTGATGCCTGTGGAAAATCAATTAATACACCTTGCTCTGGCGCTAATACAAACGACTCGTGGGGTAAAAATGCTTTATGGTATTGGCTACTTTCTACGTGCATTACTTTTTTACCGCTGAGCATGGCACAAAACAGTAACTCCTTTGAATGCAGTGCCACCTTTTGTGCGCGTTGGTACGTGTCGTAAATGCTCAACTCGCTGTTATCTGCTGCAAATGTCACTTTATTTTCTATTAAAACATCAAGTTGTTGGCGTTTTTTGTTTAACTGAGATGTGTGCATATCAATCCTTTTGGCTTTTATTAGTGTGGACTCACAGACAACTTTTGTGGACAGCTAATCAAGTTTTTAGGGGCTTGTTAGGCTAATGTCAAACAACACTGATTAAATATAAAGCATTTTGTTTTATATAAATGTTCGACCTTTAGCTAACAACAATAAAGAGAGCACACACATGATATATGCAAATCCAGGCAGCGATGGCGCACTCGTAAACTTTAAAAAACAATACGGTAATTACATTGGCGGGGAGTGGGTAAAGCCTGTAAACGGCCAATACTTTGATAATATAAGCCCAGTAAATGGTAAGATATTTTGCCAAATACCTCGCTCCGACAAAGATGATATAAACCTAGCACTCGACAAAGCGCATGCAGTGCGAGAGCAGTGGGGCACAACCTCGGTGACCGAGCGCAGTAATATACTGCTAAAAATAGCCGACCGAATTGAGCAAAACCTAGAGCTACTAGCTGTTGCCGAAACATGGGATAACGGTAAAGCAATTCGTGAAACACTAGCGGCTGATATTCCGTTAGCGGCCGATCATTTTCGCTACTTTGCAGGGTGCCTACGCTCGCAAGATGGCAGTATTGGTGAAATAGACGAAACCACGGTGGCATATCATTTTCACGAACCGTTAGGTGTGGTTGGGCAAATTATCCCGTGGAACTTCCCTATTTTAATGGCCGCATGGAAACTTGCACCCGCACTTGCTGCAGGTAACTGTGTGGTACTAAAACCAGCCGAACAAACTCCAGCATCTATTTTAGTTTTAATGGAAATTATTGGTGACTTACTGCCTGCAGGCGTGCTCAATATTGTAAATGGGTTTGGTAAAGAAGCAGGCGAAGCACTGGCCACAAGTAAACGTATCGCTAAAATTGCATTTACAGGCTCTACACCTGTTGGCTCACATATTTTAAAATGTGCTGCTGAAAACATTATTCCTTCAACGGTAGAGCTTGGCGGTAAATCGCCCAATATATTTTTTAATGATGTAATGGAAAAAGACGACGCGTTTTTATCAAAAGCCATAGAAGGCGCCGTACTTGCTTACTTTAACCAGGGCGAAGTATGTACATGTCCATCAAGATTGTTTATTCAAGAAGATATATACGAGCAATTTATTGAGCGCATACTCGAACGTACCCAACAAATTAAACGTGGCAATCCACTCGACAGCGAAACCATGGTGGGCGCTCAAGCTTCAAAAGCACAGTTTGATAAAATACTTAGTTACATAGACATAGGTAAAAAAGAAGGCGCCGAAGTACTCACCGGCGGAAACGTAGAGCAGCTAAATGACGATTTAAATGGTGGTTATTACATACAACCTACACTGCTTAAAGGTACAAACGACATGCGTGTGTTCCAAGAAGAAATTTTTGGCCCTGTTATTTCTATGTCGACCTTTAAAGATGAAGCTGAAGCACTCGAACTTGCCAACAGCTCAGAATTTGGATTAGGCGCAGGGGTTTGGAGCCGAAACATGAACCGTGCTTATACCATGGGGCGCAAAATTGAAGCTGGCCGAGTGTGGACCAACTGTTACCACATGTACCCAGCACATGCTGCATTTGGTGGTTATAAAAAATCAGGAATAGGGCGCGAAACACACAAACTAGCACTCGATCACTACCAACAAACTAAAAATTTATTAGTGAGCTATAGCGAAGATCCGCTCGGCTTTTTTTAATAAAACAGTTCAAACTTAAACACAACAACCATTAAGTGGTGAGGGCGCTGCATATTTGCAGCGCTTTTTTATTCACAGTACTCACAACACTATTTTAAGCGTGTTGTAATATATAAGTACAATACCAGCCGCGTTAAAACCTAAGCGCGTTAAATAGCCCATTACCTGCGTCAAAAAACGATTTTACAATATTAATTTTTTATAATAGTTGCTCTAAAAATGTGCTGTGATTTATGCATTGTCGGATATTACTGATCTCCCCCATTTAGGTGCATTACAGCATTAACGTAGATTTCTTTATAGTTAACTAGTTGTTTACAGGTGGTTATTTGCTGGCTAAGATAAATGCATTGTAATATAGGGACATTTGTCGGTTTATAAAACGACAAATGTCCTAGACAAAGTTGTTATGGCAAAAAGGGAAGTGCAGTGAATGATTTGAAGTTTTCGCCTAATACAGACGGTATTGAACAAATAGATTTCAGACCGTACATGATAGAAAATGCTTATGATTACTACAAGATTTGCACTTCTTCCACTCATCAAAGAATGAGCATTCAAGCAGTTTTTTGTGCTCTAAGTATTGAGATTATTCTTAAAAGTTTTCATGCGACGGTAAAAAGCAATGAAGGCCAAATAAATGAAACTTATGAGTTTGAAAAGAAAAAGGCTTTGCCAAAAGGTACAAATGCACATGATTTAATGGTTTTGTATGAAGCTTTACAAGAAAATATTCAGCATTATCTTTTCAATTCATTAGACCTTAAAACATTATCTGCAAATAAAGACCTCTTCACGCGAAGCCGTTATTCTTATGAGCAAAATGCTAACAGGTCACATAATGATAGGATTATAAAGTTAGCCGCAAGTATAATTTGTAAAATGGTTTATTTATATCGAAGTTTTGGTTGTGAAGATCCATTCATTAAATTCTTTGATATAGAAGCTTTGTATTTCGGCGAGGTTCGATCATTTATAATGTGTAATGAGCCATAACAAAGTTGTAAACGCGGACAAATAACAGTTGGTTTTGTTCGTGTCTCACAAATTTTAGCCAACTATTATTAGCCGCTTACACGGCGTTATAAGGCATAGTCGAAGAATGTTGAAAACGGAAAGATTACTGCTTCGTCAATGGACAGAGGATGATTTTCTTCCATTCGCTGAAATGTGTAACGATAAAGAAGTAATGGAATTTTTTCCAAAACTTCAGACCCAAGAAGAAAGTTTTGAGATGGGGAGAAAAATCCTATCCCTTATCAATGAGCGAGGATGGGGTTTATGGGCAATAGAAATTCCTAATCAGCATAAATTTATTGGCTTTGTGGGTTTGCATACTCCTACAAATAAAATGCCGTTTTCACCTTGTGTAGAAATTGGGTGGCGATTATCAAAACATTACTGGGGTAAAGGCTACGCAACCGAGGCTGCCGAAGAAGCTCTAAAATATGCGTTCAATACGCTAAATCTAAATGAGGTGGTCTCATTTACCACATTAGCCAATGAGCGTTCTAAAGCTATTATGCAAAAAATTGGTATGCATAACAGCAACCAAAATTTTATGCACCCAGACATTGAAGTTTCACATCCTCAATGTGAGCATGTGCTATACAAAATTAGTAAATTAGCGTGGCAGAGAAATGCCTTATAACAAGTTACTTAAGTACGTTCCGCTTCGCTCCACAGGACGCGCTAACGCGCGCCTCTTAGCAAGGCGTTAGCTGCCACATCCAGTAGAAATAAGGAAATAAATTGACAATAAGACAAGCTCATATTATTTGGATAGCATCTATCGTCAACATTGGTATCGGGTTTATCATCCCTGAATTCAATGTCTTAGCGAAGAGTATTAGCCACGTAGCATTAGAAGCACCTATATTTGCTTACACCCATAGAGCGATGGACGTAATTATCGGTGTTTCAATGTGCACTTTTGCTTTTGGCTTATTTAAAATGAGCCCTTACAAATTCTCTGTAGCAGCATTTACTACATTTTTACTCGGCTGTAGCATGATTAGTGCAGGTATTTGGACATTAAAGTCACCTCTTCATCTTCTGTATAACTTATCAATATTCATGATCCTAATTCCAGTTTGTGCAGCACTTGAGTTTAAGAACATAATTAATTCTTCAAAGTTCGAAGCATATTGTGTCTTACTGGCTTTAATCCATGTACTGATGTTTTGGTTAATATATGCTGGTTTTATCCCGCAATCCTATAATGGCTTAATACAAAGGTTATGGGCAGTCCCAACAATGGGGTGGTTTGGTTATGCAGCATGGCAGCTAACAAAGCACTCAAGGGGGCACAAACATGGCGCGCCTTCGGCATTATAGCACCATGCTTGTACCCCTTGGTTTAAAGTTAGGTGCTTCTGAGAAATCAATGGTCAAATCAGAGATAAGACAGTTCTTAAAAGAAATCCGCACTAAATTTCCTGACGTTGTGCCTCTCATGGAAAAACATGAAAAATGGGCACTCACATTCCTAATGGAAGAGTTCGCAAATTTGACAACCATTTTGTTTAATCGAGGTAATTTAGAAGAAGCATTAGAACAGTTACAGTACATGAGCGAAAAACTAGATACTGCAACCAAAGCAGAATTCGAATACATAGATGTATATTATACAGAGCACTTATTCTGGAAAGGTACAAAAGAAGGTATTGAGCGTGGCTGGCCTCTCGTGCCAGGTAATCTCAAAAAACTATACTTGGGCTTTCATGGTAAAGCCCCTAGGGTAGTGGTTTAAATATGCACGCACCTAACAACCTAATCAACACACTCACTTCGTTCGCTGGGATGCATACACATGGGCAGCGTCGCTTCGATCCAAATTATAGCCCATGTGTTTGCGCCTCTAAGCAGGGTGCTATGAGGTGCTCTAGATAGTATGCAGAATATAAATCCATGGCTTTGGTCAGCTTTTGTTTTGTCTCTTTCAGGAATCTTTTTTAGATGGGTGTTTGGTAATACGTTTGTGAGCTTTTTTCTTGCCGTATTGCTAGCTTTAGCGATAGTGCCTTTAGTTAAAAAAATTCAGAGAAAGAATTAACAAAACACCCATTTTAAACTTTACATCTTTCGAAGCCTAGATTCTAATTGGCTAAATAAAGTACGTGTCATTATAACTTGCTTTTTGGGTACAAATTGATTGCCTTAAAGTATAAAGCTATATAACTTATTAAAGTGAATACATTTTATTGACGTAAATTAATTAGCAGGAAAGCCAAATGAACAATAAAATACTCAAATCATCTACAGCTACGTATCAAGGTGGTGTTGCAAAAGCCGATGGTAAATTTTATGTAACGCAAGGTGAGGTACGTTTTGAGCCATACAATGAAAGTGCTGGTTTAGGGCCTTATACTTTTACACGAAGCGCAATCGTAAAAATTGAAAAGTCAGCAGGGAGAGGTGCAGGCATTTTACCACTAACAAGCGATGCAATAACAATCACTTTAGATAATGAAGATACTTATGACTTTATTTTAGCAAACCCCGATGAATGGATTCGTCTACTCAAGCATTAAACAATCTCTAGAGCTGGCATTTAGGCATAATTATTTTAAGTGTGTGCTAAGTTAAACGGCATCAATAGTTTCCAGTTTTAACTATTAAAAAACTACAACAAAAGGATTTGAATGATGGTTAAAATATCTATGCTCACTATTTCTACTAGCAGCTTTATTGTATCTTTTATGGGTTTTGCTAACACCGCTGTGTCACCGCAAACGGATGAGCAGTGGCACAGTATAACAGAGCGCGATATTGAGGCAGCATATAGCATTACCGCACATAATCATCCCGGTATGTTTGATGTTAATAATCCAACGTTCCCTGACTTATTAAATAAAGCAAAAGCAGAAGCACTTACATTGTCGGCTCAAGCGAGTGGGCCGCAGGTTCATGCAGCGGCAATTTCTCGTTTTAGCACTATTTTACAAGATGGCCACGCCGGTGCGTTTTCAAGCGTAGATAGACCCGCGCGCCGCTGGCCGGGCTTTAGAACTGTGTGGCGAGGTGATGCGCTAAAAGTGTATTACAGTGAAAACAAAAATATTAGCAAAGGCGACGTTGTAAGCCAATGTGATGGACAAAGTACCGAGACCTTAATACGTGAGAGAGTGTTTAAGTTTCATGGTGAAGTTGCACAGCCTGGCCATTGGTGGCAGCAAGGTTGGCGGTTACTCATTGACGAGGGCAATCCATTTTTAACTCCTTTAAAAGAATGCGAATTTGTTAAAGCCAATGGCGATACCTATACACACGTATTAAATTGGTCTGTAAGGCCTAAGTCAGCCAGCAAGCATTTAGAAAATGCCTACAACGGTGATGAACTCCCCATTGATTTAACCTGGCCTGAAAAAAACATTGCGTGGATTGCTATGCCTAGTTTTTCATCAACCGAAAAGCAAACTGCTGCCTACAATAAAGTGTTTGAAAAAATACAACAGCAGCGTAGCAAGTTACTTACTGCAAAAGCCGTGGTGTTAGATTTGCGCCATAACCAAGGTGGCTCATCTTATTGGAGCTCACAAATAGCCAAAGAACTATGGGGTAAAAAAATAGTAGAACAAAAAGTAAATAATACTTCTCAAAACACGCAAGTGTGGTGGAGAGCATCAAAGGATAATACCGACCATGTAGTGTCTTTATTAGAGGTTGTAAAAAATCAGCCTGAATTATTGAAAATATTTAAAATCACGGCTGCGGGTATGGCTTTATCACTTAAAAGTGGTGATCCATTTTATGTAGAGCAAGAAACTAATACGCTAAATAACATACCACAAAAGCCTTTAACTAGTGACTTTAAAACCAAGGTGTTTGTTATTGTTCCGCCGCAGTGCGCCAGTGCTTGTTTAGATGCGCTTGATAAGTTTAAGCTTTTTGAAAATACAACGTTATTCGGTGCACCAAGTAGTGCTGATTCTATGTATATGGAAGTACGCTTAGCTGATTTACCTTCAGGGTTGGGGAAAGTGATTGTACCTAACAAAGTATACGTAAACAGAGCGCGTGGGGCTGGGGATTTTTATAAGCCCGATGTGGCATATAACGCCATTGATTGGACAACCAATGTATTGCTTGAGCAAATAAAAACGTTATAAAAAAAGCCGCTTGTTAAAACAAGCGGCTTAACTATTCTAACTAGGGAATAGTTTAAAACGTGTAACGGGCACCAATTGAGTAGCGTGGCCCGTACTGATTAGCAAATAAAAACTGCTCTTCGTAACGGCCGTAGCCTTCTTCGGTGGCATTATTTAAGTTTATGCCATCAAAAAATACGGTCACGTTTTCGTTTACATCGTAGTTAACGCTAATATCCCATTGGCCGTAGGCTTTAGCATATTGCGGTGGTGCATCGGCTGAGCCTTGTGCTTGGCCTACACCAATTAAGTACGAATCGCGCCATGCGTAAGTAATTTTGATTGATAGGCCGTCTTTTTCGTAAAAGCCTTGAAAGTTAGCAGAGTCACTTAAACCTGTAAGCGGCGCTTGTTGGTCTAGGCTTTCGCTATCAAATTCTACATCGCCATCTACAAACGTGGCGTTAACACCTACACCAAAACCAGTTTCGCCAATTAAGTGCTGAACAGCCACTTCAAAACCATCTACCGATTTGCTGTCGGTGTTTTGTGGTTGGCTTATGTTCCATACCATAAGTGGGTCATCACTATTTGGCTCAATGACGCCATTCGCATTGCCATAACCATTGCTAATCATTTGCGCAAAAATAGCATCGGTGGTTGCTTGCTCGCCGCGCGATTCAATATCGCTAACTGCTTGTAAGTAACGCGGGCCGTTTAAAATGTCGTATAGACCTTCAATCGTGGTTTGCGTAATGGTGGTTTGAATAAAGTTATCTACGTCTTTTTTAAAGTAACCAACAGAGGCGTAGCTGCCTTCTGCGTAGTAATACTCTAATGATAAGTCGAGATTGGTTGATTCAAACGGCAATAAATTTGTATTACCTTGGCTACCCGTGCGCGAGCCAGGTTTTGGGCTGCCTGTTAAGCTACGGCCACCGGCTAAATCACCCAATGGTGCACGCGACATAGTTTTACCCCATGAAACACGGGCTACAACGTCTTCGGTTAAATCAACACTTACATCGATTGACGGTAATAATATGTCGTAATCGCCTTGCTGCTCTAAGAAGTTATCATCGCCGCCGGCTGCATATTGCATTATCCACTCTGAGGCGCTGATCCAGTTTACTTGTTCTTCAACACGTTGGCGTACTGTGCTGGTTACATCTGTTTGCTCGTAGCGCAGGCCTGCGTTTACTTTTACGTAGTAATCGCTTACATCAAACTCCCAGCTTGATTGAATATAAAAGCTGTTTGTAATTTCTTCTACGTAGCTTTCGCTATCAATACCATCCATGTAAGCATTGGCTGCGTATGCATCGCCACCGGTTACATCAGAAGTTAGGTAAGCCATTTGGCGAGCAACTGCTTCGTCAAAATCGTAGGTGTAATAGTAACCTGGTTGTAAGTTGCTGCCGCCACCATCAAATTGATCTAAAAGGCCCGACGTATCGTGGCGAGTAAACATGCTATCTGGGAATATTTCTGTGTACGATGGGTTAAAACCAGGGCCACCCACTAAGCCACTCCATGCAGTGTAACCACCTGTGTTTTGCTCAGTGCGCGATGCACCAAATTTTACTTTAACTAGGCCAATATCAAAGTTTTCATTGTACCAAGTGGTATGTAATTGTAATTGCTCAATGTTTGATTCACCCGGCGAGTGCGTAAATTGGCTAAAGTTAGAGTCAATTTCGCCTGGCGTTAATTCGCTCGTGCCGTTTAACCAGTTAACTTGAGCACTTGGGATTTCGCCTGTGCGGTAATCGTAAATTTTGTTTGCTAGCTGATCAGAGCCTAAAATAACTTGGCCGGTACTGCCTAGCCCGTCATCGGCGCCGTTATCGGTTTCATTTTTAGAGTCATGGTAATCAAGCTCAACGTGCCACGTGTCGTTAATTTCCCACTCTAGGTTTAAACCAATAGAGCGTGCTTTTACTTCTGTGGTGCCTTTGTTGGCTGTAAACGAGGCATCGTTACCGCTAATATCGGCATAAACAGCGGTGCCGTTTTCATCAAGCTCGTAGCCATTAATATTGCTACCAAAGTCGTTCCAAATACCCCAACCAATACTTTCAGAGCCCGTAACCGCTTTACTTGCTGTGTAATCTAAGGTGGCTACAAAGCCATCAACTGGTTCAAATTGAAAAGTAACTTGGCCGTTAGTACGTTCACGCTCTACATCTTCAATAGAGTAGTTCATGTCTTTAGGGAAGTAGTAGTTACCTGATGGGTCAGTACGGTTATCAACAACGTTACTGCTATCTAATTCAGGTAAATCAACATTGGCTTGCCAACCTTGAATATTGGCGCGTTGTTTTTGAAAGTCGCGTTCTTGGTGCGAAAACGAAAAACCAAAACCAAATCTGTCATCTGCAAATGTGTTGCTATAAACAGCCGAAAGCTCCGGGGTTACATCATCACCGGCTTCGTTTGATGAGTCGTGATTTGCTTTAACCGTGGCTGAAAAATTTTGACCTGGCTTTTGAAAAGGGCGCGCAGTAGAAATGTTTACCGTAGCACCTAAACCACCGCTTGGTACATCGGCGCGCGCTGTTTTAAATACTTCTAGCGCACTTACGCCCTCTGAGGCAATGTTTTCAAGGTTGTACGAACGCGTATAACCTGTGCCTGGCATTTGGCGGCCGTTTAGCGTAATTAAGTTAAACTCTGGGCCAAAACCACGTACGGTAATTTGGCTACCTTCACCGTTTGCACGGCTCACCGATACACCGGTAATGCGTTGTAATGATTCTGCTAAATTGGTATCTGGAAATTTACCCATTTCTTCTGCTGAAATGGCATCTACTACGCCCGATGAATCACGTTTCATATCCATAGAACGAATAAGTGAACCACGAATACCTTTTACTTCAATAACTTCTACATCAGGAGATGCTGCAGTGTCTGCCTCGGCAGCAATGGCCGTATTTAACGTGCTTGCAGCAATGATAAGAGACACAGAAGCCGCAAGTTGGCTCTTTTTAAAATTGAATGTGTTCATAATAGCTCTGCTTTATAAAATGTTGTTGTGTAGCAATAGGCGCCATGCGCCTATTGTAGTGTGTTTTTATGGATTCGCGATAATCACGTTATCTATGCGGTATAATGCGCCGTTGCCCATATCCCACGTAGGAAATACCATGAGCACGTTTATAGCGCTAATATCTAAGCCCGCATCAAATAGTTGCCCAATAGGGAAGGTGTATGTTTGCCATTCGCTTGTAACAGGTGTTTGCCCTTCATTGCTTTGCGTTAATGCCAGCTCTACTGCGCTTGAAGCGCCAATTGATTCAATTTTAAATAACCATTGTGCATCCACGTTTGAAGGTGCTGTTATTACTTTTAAATCAAACTGTACAACGCCATTTTCTAACAGGGCTGATGCATCAAACGATACGTCTTCATCGGCTAAAAAGCCCATTACAGTAGGTGTTGCACCAATGCTAAACTGAGCCACTGCGCTGTGCTGATCATCGTCGGTTTCTGTAGTAGGTGTTGAACCACCACAGCAATCCCATATGCTCCACTGATCGGCGACTGTATCTGTAAATACGTTTAGCTCACCAGAGGCAACGGACGCTGCATTAGGGTTGTAAATTTTAACGTTATCTACACGGTAAACCGCGCCTTCACCTGCGCCCCATGCCGGAGAAATCATAAGTACATCAATTGCACTTACATCAAGGCCTGCACCTGCGAGATCTGATAACTTAAATGTATAAGTTTGCCACTCGCCAGTCACTGGCGCTACACCTTCAACACTTTGCGTTAGTTCAAGTTCTGCAAATGAAGTTGCACCATTTGCCTCTACTTTAAATAACCACGCAGTTGACGGGTCGCTAGGAGTAGACGTTACTTTTAAGTCAAACTGTATAACGCCTTCATCTAAAATGCTGCTTGCATCAAATGACTCACCTGCACCACCTACTTCAACACGGCTGTTAAAGCCCATTACTGTAGGCTCTGCACCAATACTAAATTCAGCGGTTACACCGTGCGCTTCATCATCTACCACTTCGATAGGTGTTGAGCCACCACAACAATCCCACATTGGCCATGCTAGGTTTTGCTCATCTTCAAAAATAGTTAGCTCAGGTGATGCGCCTAGGTTGTCTTGTGTAATTTCAACGTCGTCAATTAAAAAGGTTGCGCCTTCGCCCGTGCCCCACTCAGGAAATACCATAAGTACGTCAATTGCGCTGATATCTAAATCTAAGTCAGCAAGGTCAGAAAGTAAAAACGTATAGGTTTGCAACTCACCTACTACAGGTGCTTGGCCTTCAACGCTACTTGTAAGCGGCATATCAGCATCGGTTGAGGCTTCTGTGCTTTCAAGTTTTACAAACCAAGGTGTGTCTGGCACGCTTGGTGCGCTGGTTACCTTCATTTTAAAGCGTACGTAGCCTTCTTCTAGCATAGGTGATGCATCAAAAGGCGTTGCAGCGCCGTTTTCATCAGTAATAAACGCATCGCGGCTAATAAAGCCAACCACTGTAGGCTCGCTGCCTATTGTAAATTCAACAACGTCGCCTTGCTCTTCATCACTTACAATTGCAGGAGTTGAGCCACCACAACAATCCCATGCTGGCCAGTTAGGGTTAAAGCTGTCGCCAAAAATAGTTAACGGTGTAGCAATACCTGTAGATGGCGGGCTAGGAATAGGCGCTTCGCCCTCTAGCAGGGCATCGTCTAGGCTATCGTAACCTGGGCGAATAGTTTCACACCCTTTGCCGGTATCTGGGTTTGATGCACATTGATAAACGCGTACGTAGTCAATTGCAAATGTTTGGCCGTTTTCAAATGCGCTGGCATCTACGCCTAACTCATTTACGTTTTCAGGCCAATCGCCGCCTACTGCTAAATTTAACAGTAAGTGAAAGTCTTTATCGTAAGGAGCGCTATCCCAATGAGTTTCTAGCTCGCCAGAACCTTGCTCAAAATACTCTGCAAACCAACCGCGATGTTTTAAACCTGCTGCTTCACCTTTAGAATTATATAATACTTCTGATTGGCGCTGCGTTGCATATAGGTAGCCATCAACGTACCAGCGTATTTCACCTTCTTGCCATTCTACTGCGTAAGTATGAAAATCATCTGCAGGGTTGCTATCTTCAGGAAATTTGTACTCTTGGCCTGTGTAGCTGTTATCTGGCCATGCACGGCCGTAATGCAATGTGCCATGAATGCTTGATTCAACACCGCCATCTTCGTCAGCGGTTTTTAGGTTTACTGACTCTAAAACATCAATTTCGCCTGAGCGTGGCCATGTACCGTATTCTTCATCGGTTGGTAGCATCCAAAACGCAGGCCAGCTGCCTTGCCCCGAAGGGAGCTTTGCACGTACTTCAAAGCGGCCATAAGTAAAGTCAGCATTGTAACGGGTATTTAAACGCGCAGAAGTGTAGGGCTTTTCAGCGCCTTCTGTCGCGGGTAGGGCAACAATGTTTAACACACCGTCTTGTATAAAGGCGTTTTCTTCGTTATCGGTGTAACATTGTTTTTCGTTGTTACCACCGCCATCGCAGTTTAATTCAAAGTTCCACTTATTAGTATCAATGGCTGAGTCTTCAAACTCGTCGCTCCATACTAGTTGCCAATCTGAAACTGGCTCAGAAGCGTCGATATTTTCAAAATTAGATGTTGTGGCTGAGTCGCCACCACAGCCAGCTAAAGACGCTAACGAAATAGCAGCCAGTAAGCGAGCAATGTGTGTTTTTTCAATGTTCATAGCTGAACCCCGGTTTCACAGATTGTTGTCAGAATGTGTGTTTAAACTTATTAAAAAGAACCATATTTATTTTTGTAAGCGCTTACATTTACTATGTGTTTTTGTAAGCGCTTACAAATAATATTGCGCACTACGTAAATGGTCAACATATTTGTGTGTTTTATTTACATTTAGTTTACGGTAAGACCAGTTTACCAATTGGAGTTATTAACTAAATCGCTAATAAATTTAACAGCTTACATTATTTGTAATGTTGCATTTTTAATACATCTATTAATATTTTACTTAATTGGTAAATATTAAAGTGACCTGTAGCAATTACGTTTAGCGCAAATTGCGATGATTTACCCGTATTAGGCTAACTATATGGCGTGTAATTTTGCTTTTTTACAAAAAACGAAAGTTAAAAACAAAGTGAAAGTGGTATAGCATTCAATAGGTTAGTAAACCATTTAAAGCGCTTAGCTTGTAAAGGTTAAATTAAAGGGAATAAGGCTTTGGCGGGGTTTAATAAGGTAAATGTGTAAATTTAATACGCATTTACCCCTTAATTTATTGTTTATTTAAATAGTATTGTAGCCACTTGAAACGGCAGCTTATTTACGTTTAAACGGCATAATTAGCAAACCCCACAGCGAGGCGTTTTGCTGCGGGTTAGGGTATTCTTTTAAGCCTATATCTATGTCGTTATCGGCTTTTTGCGCTTCATTTTTGTAACTACCAAACAGTTTATCCCACCAAATAACGCTAAATCCATAGTTTGAATTGGTTTCGCTCACGCGTTGGCTATGATGAATACGGTGTAGTATTTGGGTCATTAATATGAGCCGAAGTGGTTTTTCTATTGCATTGGGTAAACGTATATTGGCGTGGTTAAACAGCGCTAATCCATTAAGTGCTATTTCAAATATTAATACTGCAATAGCAGGTACACCCAAAGCGGTAACGGCAATCAATTTTATAAGTATGCTGAGCACAATTTCGATAGGGTGAAAACGCAAACCTGTGCTGGTATCTACATGGGCATCGGCGTGGTGCACACGGTGCAAACGCCACAAAATAGGCACTTGATGAAAAAGCCGATGCTGCCAATAAATAACTATATCAAGCAGTAATATGCTTAAAATAATAGCAACACTACTTGGTGTGGCTATTTGATTAAATAAACCGATACCGTGCTCTTGGTTATAAAGCGCTACGGCAGTTAAGCCTATTGGTACACTTAAGCGAGCAATTACAGAGGCAGCAAACACCAGTCCAAAATTGGCCAACCACCGGGTGGTGCTTTTTATCGGCGATTTACGGGCAGGCATACGCGATTCTAGCAGCATCATAATAACCAAAATGCTAAAAAAGAACCCTAATCGCCACCAAATTTCATTACTCATTGGTTTGTTTAACCTCATCAGCTTCTTGGATTTTAAGCGTGTTATAACCACCATGTATACGTGTAAAAATAGTAATAGCGCACGCAGTGGCAAAAATACTCGCCATTAGGGCAAAGTGCTGCGGCCAAATACAAAAGGCAATAAACAGCGCGATGGTTTCTGTACCTTCGGTTAAACCATTTAAATAGTAAAAACTTTTGTATTTAAACTGGGGTTTTTCGAGCTTAAATTTTTCGGCGGCTATGGCAAAGGCTAAAAAGCTTGAGCCTGTGCCTATAAAGGTGGCCAGTAATATGCTACCTGCAATGGCGTTTTGCTCGGGGTTTGCCAAAATAAAGCCAAGCGGAATTGCCGCATAAAATAAAAAGTCGAGGGTAATATCTAAAAAGCCGCCAGCACTTGAACTTAAATTTGCATGGCGTGCCAATGCGCCATCTAGCCCATCTAAAATACGATTTAAAGCAATAGCTGTTAACGCTGCGTACCACATTTCAAACGCAATTAATGGCACAGCTAATAGGCCTATTAAAAAGCCTGCCACAGTAAGTTGGTCGGGCGTTATACTGCGTTTGTGCATTAACGCTACAACAGGGGTTAACAGTGGCTTTATTACTGGGGTGATGTATTTGTCTAACATGCTTGGTGCCTTGTGCTTTTACTTGGCTAAATTTAAGGTGATCAGTTTGCCGTTTGCGGCCTCTGCATCGCTATGATCGTGAGTTACCATAATAGCGGGCAATTTATGCTCGCGTATTTGGCTAAATACTAGCTCGCGCGTATCTACTCTTAATTGGGTGTCGAGCTTGCTAAAGGGCTCATCAAGCAAAATAGCTTTTGGCTCGCTCAATAGCATACGCAATAAAGCAACACGGGCTTGTTGCCCACCAGAGAGGTTGTCGGGGTGGCGATTAGCCATGCCTTTTAATCCAACTTGTTCAAGGGCGTGCTCTATTTTTTCAAGGCGCTGTTTTTTATTGCCTTTAGGCATAGCAAAGGCAATGTTACCGCTTACCGATAAATGCGAAAATAATAACGCATCTTGATAAAGCACGCCTATGTGGCGTAAATGTGCGGGCAAGTTATTAATATTTTCGCCGTTAAGCCACACTTCACCGTTTGCGCTAAAACCACTGGGTAATGTGCCGGTAAGCCAATTTAGTAAACTTGATTTACCACTGCCTGATGGCCCCATAACAGTGAGTATTTCGCCGCCTTTTACCTGCTCGTTTAAGCTAAGTAATTGCTGGTTTTGACGATAAAGCTCACAATTTTTAATCTCTAAAGATGACTGCATTAAAAACCTTTTAATTTATGGGTTAGCGATGGGCGCTTTTGAAAAAGTACTTAGGTAACACCCACGCCAGTATAAAGCCAATGAGTGGCAATGCCATTTGCATAATGGCATACACTGCACTGGTACGCCTACTTGCGCCATTAGCAAGGGTAACCGCTTCGGTTGTGATGGTTGCTATGCGCCCGCCACCGGCTAAAAGCGTAGGGAGATATTGGCCAAAGCTAATGGCTAAACCAAGTGCCGCCGCAATTAAAATAGGAGCAAATAACTGGGGCAATTTTACTTGTAAAAACACTTTGCAGGGCGTTGCGCCAAGGCTTGCTGCTACATGAGCAAAGCGAGGGTCTAAGCGCCTATAACTGCTCGCAAGCGATAAAAACACATACGGAAGTACAAACAATAAATGGGTAAATACCACATTAAAAAACGCGGCCTGGTTATTTACTAGTTGTTGCAGCCACACTAGGCCAAATAAAAACGCAATACTTGGTACAAGCAGCGGTAAATAAATAATTAAGCTGGTAAAGCGCGACATGGGTTTGGCACTTAACTGCTCTGACTCTAAGCACAAAAGCGTAATAATAATGGCAAATAACGTAGTAACTAACCCTATAGCAAGGGTATTAAAAAGCGGGTTTTGCATTTGCATTAGCGCACTTTTAAAGTGAAGTAGCGTGAGCTGCTCGGGCAGTGCCGCCGGAAAACGCCAAAATCCGGCAACCGACCACATAATTAAGCCAATTAACGAGAGCAAAATAAAGCCAATTACAAATACTGTTAATACGGTTGTTATTTTTTGCCAATAAACGCCGCCATATTCTCGCTCGCCATTGGTGAGTAAATCACTAAATAATGCTTTTATCGCTTTTTCGCCGCCAAGCCAAAGAGCTAGTAAACCACCAGTAAGTACAAGCTGCAATAACGCCCCTGCAGAGGCTTTAATACGCAGGTTTAAATCTACATCGTTAAACCAGTGCATTATAGCGACAGCCAATGTGGGTAGGGTATTTGGCCCCAGAATAAGTGGCATTTCTACACTTGCACTGGCATAAGCCAATACGGCTAAAATAGGTAGACGCAATAATGGGTAAAGGCTTGGTAATATTACTTTAAAAAAAGCCGTCATAGGGCAGTAGCCTAAATTAAGCGCTACTTTATGTTGTTGGCGCAGTTTTTTACCAAGCTCAGGTTGGGCAAGTACACCTAGCGCTATTAACAGTAAAAAAGGCAGCTCTTTAAGGGTTAAGCCTAAAATTATACTAATACCAAACGCGTCATGCGGAAACATGCCGTTAGGCGCAAGTTCCCACCCACTAAACCAAGGCGATACTAAGCGCGAGATCATTCCCGAAGGCGCAATTAAAAAACCAACAGCAATAGCCGCTGCCGCGTGGGGAATTACCAGTATGGGACTCAATAAACGCTGAATACGGTTAAGCCACGGGCTATTAAAAAATGCCGCTAAAATCATTAATGTAATGGTAAAGGCTAGTAAGGTACTTATTAACCCGCTGCCAACACTTAGCATAACCATGTGTGTTAGGCCGGGTGTTTGCATGAGCATAGTAAAGCCATGTAGGCCAAGTGTTGTGTGCTCAAGTACCGGCGCATAACCAAAAGCGGGCAATAGCACGCTAATTAAGCCCCCTATTACAGGTAAAATAAGCAATGCCAGTAAAAAGCGTGGACTTAATTTAACTAATTTACTAAACATATCGGCGCTTTTATGTGGTTTAAGCGTTGGGCTTGCTGCTAACTTATTTGAAACAACACTCATTGGCTTACTCCAAAACGTGTTTGCCACCCTTGCACAATAGCATTTACCCAGCTTGGGTGAGGCTCACTTAGCGTGCGTTTAATACTATTTAAAGGCAGGGCACTTGGATGCGGTTGCGTTGTTTTAAATAAAGCTTGTTGCTGTGGAGCTAGCGTTGATTGAATAAGCACGCTTTTATCGCCCCATATAGGTGCTTTTTGTTTTTGAGCTTGCGCCTCTGGGCTTAATAAAAAATTAGCCACTAACTGCGCACTTTGCTGGTGGCTTGCATTATAAGGTATGGCTACAAAGTGGGTGTTACTTAAACTGCCATCTTGCATTGCATAACTGCGAATACTTTTGGGTAAATCATAACGTTTAACGGCGGCGGGTACTTCGGGTGCTGAAAACGTAAACGCGATGCTTAGCTCTGTGTCGCCTACTAAGCGGCGCATTTGTGCACCACTTTGCATAAAGTGTTTACCGCCGCGCCAAAGTGTTGGGTGCAGCTTATTTAAAAAGTCCCATAACGGGTTTAATACTTGGGCTGTGTTTTGTGCAGTAGCTGGCTGATTTAACTGCGCTTTAAGTGTTTCATCACTTTGTTGATGTAGCATAACAAGCGCGTATTTTAAAAAGCTCATGCCTAAAAAGTCAGGTGGCTTTGGGTAACTAAAGCGCCCTGGGTTTTGTGCGCTCCAGCTAAGTAATTGGTTTAGGGTTGTTGGTAGTGTGTTATTTGCAGTGCCGTCAATTGCTAAACTGTCGTAGTAAAAGGTGAGCGATGCTTGGCCCCAAGGTGCTTCCATTCCATTAGTGGGTATTCCAAAATCAAAATTAACAGCGGGGTTATTGCTAGGGTCGGTGTAGCTAAAATTAGGCAGCTTATTAGCCCATTGTTTTAGTAATAATGAGTGCTCGCTCATGGTGGCAAAGTTAGCACCGTTTATCCAAATTAAATCTACGCTGCCTTTATCGTTATTGTTTGCTGATTTTTCGGCAAGTACCCGGCTAACGGCTTCGCTGGTATCACTGAGTTTTACATGTACTAAGTTAATGTTGTATTTGGCTTTTACTTGCTGCGCAGCCCATTGAATATATGCATTTATTTGCGCATCGCCGCCCCACGCATAAAAATATACGCTTTGGTTTTTACCTAAGCTTTCTATTTGTTGCCAACGGCTTTGTAATTGTGTACTTGCTAGGCTTTTAAAGCTAATAACAAGGCAAATGCAAAACGCGACACAGCAAAAGCTGTATCGCGATAATGTTTGCCAACATTTATTGGCGAGCATTTAAATCCCAGTTGTAGTCTAAAAACTTAACTTTCATGTTGTTATTTTTAAGCGCTTTTTGCTGAGCGGGTACCAGTTTTAGTGCTTTAGGGTATTGCAAAAAAAACTGCTGCAGCGTGTTGGCGCCTTTAAAACCTTGTTCAAAATCCTCGCCGTACCACTTAAATATTGAAGATACACTTAGCGTGTTATCTTGCGCTATATTGCGGGTTGTATCTGATAAAAAACGCACCGTTTGCGCTTGCAATTGGCTTTCTAAATCAGTGGCAGTGTAGGCTTCTTCACGTAGGGCTGGGCAGCCAATACTTGCGCAATTTACAGCAAAGTGAATACGTGGGTCGTTGTACTTACCACTGCCACGTATTAAACCATGCTCTATATCATCAAGGCTGCGCGTTTTACCAAGTAATGGCACAAACTCTTTGCTCCACGGTGAGCTAAAAAAGCTGCCTAAATCTTTAATTGATTTAAGGTTTGGGTACTTTGTTAATATAAGCTCAACAGTAAAGGCGTTATATGCGTTGATTAAAAACGCCAGCTGCTTTGGTTTTTCCCATGTATCAAACTCATTTTGCGTAACAGCCGATAACGAATCTAAATAGCTTTTAAGCTCGCTGTGCTTAGCTTTTATTGCTGCGTAATCAACCTCTGTGCTGTGGCCATGATTAATAGCTACAACATGGTTGTTTAATAATGCGTTCCAGCCCTCGTGCATATTTTGAGCTTGGGCCGAAAATGACGTTGCAAACGATGTTGCAAGTAAAGCAGACCCTAACAGTAGCTCTTTTAAAGGTGTTTTAAACATATTAGCCTCTGCGCCATGTGTGGTATTTTTCAAGCATGTTAAGTACTTTTTCAGGTGCGTGAGCGCGTTTCCACTCGCCTGCAGCGTACTTGTTACCTTCAGCCCAAGTAGGGTAGCTGTGAATTGTGCCTAGTATTTTGTTAAGGCCTAAACCGTGTTTCATTGCCAGTACAAATTCAGCTATTAAATCGCCAGCGTGCTCAGATACCACAGTAACACCGAGTATTTTGTCTTTGCCTTTTGGTGTAATTACTTTAATAAAGCCTTTGGTGGCGCTGTCGGTAATGGCGCGGTCTAGCTCTTCAAATTCAAAGCGAGTGATTTCATAGTCAATGCCTTTATCAATAGCGTCTTGCTCGTTTAAGCCAACACGTGCTACTTCTGGGTCAATAAATGTAGTCCACGGGATTACACGGTAATCTACTTTAAACTTTTTAAGATTACCAAATAAGCCATTTACTGCTCCGTACCAACCCTGATGAGCGGCTACGTGCGTAAACTGATACGGACCTACAATATCGCCAGCGGCAAAAATGTTAGGGTAAAGCGTTTCTAGGTATTCGTTAGTGACTACAGTACGATTAGTTTCAATACCGAGTTCTTCAAGGCCGTAACCTTTAAGGCGAGCGCTTCGGCCCACAGCACATAGTAGTTCATCGTATTCAATATCGATTTCGGTATCATTATGCTTTACCACAATGAACTTTTTACCATCGCGCGCTTCACAGCGCAGTGCCTGATGCGAGGTTAAAATGTTTACGCCGCTCTCAGTAAGCGCTTCGTGAGCAAAGGTAGACACTTCTAGGTCTTCTTTGATCATAATACGCTCAGCCATTTCAATTTGCGTAACATTTGAGCCTAAGCGTGCAAAGCTTTGTGCAAGTTCACTACCAATTGGGCCACCGCCAAGTACAACAAGCTTTTTAGGGGCTTCTTCAAGCTCAGCAAATTTAGTCCATAATGTATCGCTTGTTACATAGCCTGTTTCTTCAATGCCAGGTAATGGCGGTACAAATGGGCGTGCGCCAGTGGCAATAACAATCGTGCGAGCCGTTAACGTTTGCGTGCCGCCATCGTTAAGCTTAATTTCTACAGTCCACGGGTCTAATAATTTACCGTAGCCTTTTACAACATCTACACCAAGGTTTGTGTAGCGCTCAACGCTATCGTGCGGGGCGATGTCGGCAATTACTTTATGTACACGTGCCATTACTTTTTTAAACGAAAACTGCGGTGCCATGTTTTCTAAGCCATAGTGTTCACCGTGGCGAATTTGCTCAGCAATTTTAGCGCTTTTAATAACGGCTTTACTTGGCACACACCCGTAGTTTAAACAGTCGCCGCCCATTTCGCCGGCTTCAATTAGGGTTACTTTGGCTTTAACCGCTGCTGCAATGTAGCTTGTCACTAAGCCGCCAGCACCTGCGCCAATAACAATCATGTTACGGTCAAACTTTTTAGGTTTAGTGTAATTTTTGTATACGCGACGTTTTTTAAACACGTTTAAGATTCCTTTAGCAATAAAAGGGAACACACCTAATAAAGCGAACGATAAAATAAGATCGAGCGATAAAATGCCTGATAAGCTTTCAATTTGCGCAAGTTGCGTACCCGCGTTTACAAATACAAATGTACCCGCCAGCATGCCTATTTGGCTTACCCAGTAAAAGGTCCATGCTTTAATGGCGGTAACACCCATCAATAAGTTAATTAAAAAGAACGGAAATACAGGCACTAATCTAAGCGTAAATAAGTAAAAGCCACCTTCTTTTTCAACGCCTGCGTCAATAGCGTCTAAGCGCTCAGGAAAACGTTGTTTAATTGTATCGCGCAATAAGTAACGCGATACTAAAAAGGCAAGCGTAGCACCTACCGTAGAGGCAAACGAGGCAACCAATAAGCCTTCAACTAAGCCAAATAATGCACCTGCGGCTAGTGTTAATATAGCCGCCCCCGGTAATGAGAGAGCCGTTACCACTACGTATAATAAAAAGAAGCCACCAAAAACCAATAATGGCGATTGCTCTTTATATTGGCTAAATTGATCCATCGACCCTTTTAAGCCTTCAAGCGTAAGTAACTGGTGTAAATTAAAGTGAAAGAACAAGCCTATAGCCGCTGCTGCAATCAATACCAAAAATAGTTTTTTAATCATGTTCTCTCTCAAACCGCTCTTAAAAATTATGGGTTAGTGTTAATTTTGCGTTTATTGGCAGTTCAGGGAATGCCAATGTTGCGCCAAAGTAACCCCCTTCAAATACTGGGCGCCAGTTTTTTTGATTAGTGACATTGTTTACATCTAATCGCAACTTAGTGCTAGGCGTAAATGCGTAGCTAGTATTAACGTTTAGCGTGTATTGATCACGAATTTTAACTGTTGCTAAAAAGTCTAATGGGTAACTCTTTGTATATAGACCTGAAAAACCCATTTGCCATTTCGAATTAATTGAATAATTTCCGTTAAAACTGAACGATTGCTCAGGAATGCCCTGAACTTGGCGGTTTGAAGGTGCAAACGCGGTAAAACTTGGTGCGCCAACGCCGGTACCTGCAATAATATCTGGGCGTGAATTGTCAAATGCATCGATTACTTGAGCAGAATCTTGACTGCTTGCAGAATTGTCGTAACGAGCGTCTATGTAGCTGTAACCCGCACTTAGCCAATAAGGGTAGGCATCGTAAAATACTTGGCTTTCAAAACCTGTAGTACGAATACCTGTATTGCTGCCGTCGCGATTACGTAAACTACGGCGCTGGCTAAATACCGCGCCATCAGCGTACCAGTCGCTATTGGTAGGGGCGTACTTTAAGCCAAACTCAACTAAGGTGTTTTCGGTTGCAAAATTTTGTGCGCTAATCGTGTTATCGCTGCCAAGCGATGTACCGCCAGCCATACTGTTTGATGTGGCTTCGTTATAACTTGCTGCACCATAAGTGGTGTAATCACTATTTAATTTGTAATTAAAGCTAACTTGGCCTGAATGCAGGGTTTCGTTAATGCTGTCGCTTGCGGCAACTTGACCTTGTGGTGCAATAGGGTCGTTTGCTTCTACATCGTAAAAATCAATGCGGTAACCTACGCTAGTATGAAGTTTATCGCCCCAATCAGAGTCTTGCTGAATAGCAAGCCCTGTTTGCCATGAACGTGAGTCGGTGGTGTCTGATAGGTTAAAGTCGCCGCTGCCATCGTTATCTAAATCGTATTGGCCGCCAGGTGATACAAATACACCTGGGCTTAGCTCTACTAAACGTGCTTTTTGTGCATCGGTTAAGGGAATGCGACGGTTTGAAAGTGGGCCAGTTAAATCAATTGGTAAATCGGCCTCGGTAGTAAATTGGCTATAGCCGAGGACTTTATTGTAGCGTACGTCAAAAGCGAAAATTGTTTGTTGGTCGCTATTCCAGCGGTACGTAAGCTCAGTGCGGTTTTGCGCTGTATCGGCGCCGTCTATAATTTCTACAAAGCTGTTTTGGGCTATTTCTTCACGCTGTAAATGCTGAAAATACGTAATGTTTTTAAGTGAGGCATTAGCACTTAGCTCACGCTTATAAATGCTGTGAATTAAATAAGTGGTTGCTTCGTTTTGGTTATCAGGGTCGGTAAGTACGGTGCTGTGATCTATTTTTACTTGCCCAGTAGGCGATACAATAGAACCCGCTGCAGGTACGGTACTGCCATTGGCTTGCACGCCTTGGCCGGTAATATAAAGGCCATCATCAATTAAGGCTTGGGTAGGGCGGTTAATACCAGCGTTGTCGGTAAATTCAACTTGGTATAGCTCAAAGTTAATATCCCAACTGCTTTTATCATCGGGCAATATGCGTAGTGCTGCAAATAAACTGTCGCTTTTAGTGCCTGAGTAATCGTAGTAACTGCCTTCATCAAGGTGCTCGTAACTTACTCTAAGGCCCACTTTATCTTTTATAATGGGGGCAGTGTAATCTACCTGGGCACTGTATTGATCCCATCGCCCCGCTGAGAGCTTAACTTTACCTTTACTTTCATCTGTAGAGGCAGTCTTTGAGTGTAAATTTACAAAACCACCGTTACGTTGGCTTGAGCCAAATAAAACCGGCGGTGCGCCTTTTACTACATCTATTTGTTCTATAGAGTTGAACGATAACGGCACGCCAAAGCCATTATTACCCGCTTGACGACGTGTACCATCTTGAAAAAGCTCACCTAGCTGGCCACGAATAGTAGGTAAGCTGGGTGCACCAAAGCCACTTGCAGAGTATGTGTTTGGGCTTACTGCTAGTACGTCTTGTAGGGTAGTAATATTTAGTTGCTCTATTAACTCGCTTGAAATAGGCGTGACTGAGCGTGCTATATCTTGCAGTGCAAGGTTGTCGCCGAAGGGGCCGTTAATAGTGGCATCTTTTACAGAAAGCCCTTGAGATTTAATCGTTTGGCCTGCTACTTCAATACGTTCAATTGAGTCGGTATTAGCTGCAGATTGTGCCGCATGAGCATAAAAATTAGGTGTGAGTGAAGCGGCTATAAAAAGTGCCAAATATGAATGTTTCAAAAGGGTTCTCATTTTGGTTAGTGTGAATGTGGCAATAAAGACCTGCAGCATTGTGAATAACTTTCAGTAAATATTAATTCTTTTTGTTTTTTAGAATGAAACGTTAAAAGCTTAGCACATTGCTCAAAAGCGTTATTCAGTTTTAGGCACTATGTTTTTGTTTTACAAATACTGTAGTTAGTTATTGCCATAATAGGTCGTAATTTATAAATAGCGGTTTTATACGCAAACAAACCAAAAGCAGGGCACCGAATTTATTAAAAAATTATACATTAAGATGAAATAAAATATGTGTTGAGCGGTCTTGCTAGTTTCAACATTAAATTATTTAGTTTTAAGGAAATTTTATGACTGGTACAACAGGTACTGACTTTCAAAATCGTTTGCAGTGGTCGCTTTTTTCGCTACGCCTAGGCGTATTTATTGTAATGATTATGTGGACGTTTGATAAGTTTGTTAACCCTGGGCATAGCGCTCGAATTTTTGAGCATTTTTATGGTATTAGCGGCTCTACAGATGTGGTTGCTTATGTACTGGGGGCGTTACAGCTTATTTTAGTGTTGGCTTTTTTAGTGGGTATTAAAAAGCGCCTTACTTATGGCGTTATATTTGTAATGCACGGCCTATCAACGCTTTCATCTTATAATCAGTATATTGATGGCTTTAATAACTTATTGTTTTTTACAGCGTGGCCAATGTGGGCAGCGTGTTTTGCACTGTATGTGTTACGCGAGCAAGACGTTAAATTTACCATTAAGTAGCGCTGCAAAAAAAAGGTTATAAGCCATACGGCTTATAACCAATAAGTACACAAGGGAGTGTATGGAAGTCGGTTTAATTAATAACTAATGCATGGCATCGTTATACTGTTTAGCTAGGCTTTCCTTTTGTCCTTCGGTTAGGGCTTTACCCGCTAATTGAAATACTTCATGTTCTTCTTCACTTAAATGATGATGCACTAAATGGTGCAATTTTTTAGCTGCAACTAACCAAGCAGATGAGCTCATTTCGGTGTCTTCAAGTTGTTCTATTAATTCGTCAATTTCATGGTGTTCAGCAACGCTGTGGCGTGCTTTTTCGTGCGTTAAATCGTCAAACATGAGTGGGTTATAAAAATAACGCTCTTCAAATTTTGCATGATCTTCTAATTCTGTTTTTAGCTCGTCCATTAGCTTGTGGCGCTGCTGTGTATCGCCGTGCGTTTGAATAAGGGCATCTACTAACTCGCGTTGTTTATCGTGGTCGTGACGTAGCGCTTCAAAAATATTCATAACTCTTTCCTTGCTGTAATTGCTTTATAAACTTTTAAAAGCAAGCGCAGTGCCAAATTTAATATGTTGATATAATTGACTTTAATGTACTTTTGGTTGGTTTGGATGGCGTTGCTCTGTAACTTTTACACATAAACAGCTGCAATTTTTTCAGATTAAAAGAGGTGATTGCTTTTGACGCTACATAAGCTTACATATTTTTACTGGTTGGGTATTTTATTGAGGTGGTAAAGTAGCGCATTATTTGGGTACAAGCTGTACATACTTGCCTTACCTATATTTTTATAAAACTTTAGATATTAGGATAGTTTAAGGATGAACTTAAAAAGCCCCACTACAGCATTATTACTGTGCGCGTTATTAAGTGCATGTAGTACAGCCGAGCATTCTGAACGACGTGTATGCATACAAGAGGCAGAAATGACTGAGCTAAATGGCGCTAAAACAAGCTCAGAGGTTTACAATGAATGTGTAAGCGCTCAAATAAAAAAGGATGCTAAAGGCGACACTTTTTTTGATGAAGTTGGTGTGTTTTTTATTGATCTACTTGTTTTAATAGCCGACTAAGTAAGCAAAATTACAGCTATAATTTAAAGCACAAGGATGCGTAAAATAGGATTTAATATGAAAGCGTTTTTAATTGTATTTTCATTGTGTATATTTTTAACTGGTTGTGCGGCAAAGCCTTATGCGGGCTCTGCAAAATGTATGGAGCAAGCTGATATAGCTTATGAAACCAATATACATAAAAATGAGCCACTAAATAATGAATGCAAAGCTGTAAAAGTAAATGTGCCTAATAAAGAGTTTGAGAATCACGGTGTGCTAGATAGGAGCATTTTACAAACGTTGGTCCATTTTTTAAATGGGCTTTTTAGCTAGGCGATATTAATGAATAAAGCGTTAAGAGCAAAAATAATTACCGTATGCGATAAAAAAATAGCAGCCAAAGGCGAAAACGTAGGCCTTTCTTTTTACGCTTTTTTTGCAAATAAAAACGACAATCCAGAGCTGCTGATGCAAGCCGCTACGTGGTGGATACACACCCATAAGTTAGATCACTTTGAAAAAGCGATAAAAATAAAACAAATGATTATTGAAGGTGACTAATAACGTATATTTACGCGATTGCTATTTGGTTTCTGCCATTTTCTTTTGCTTTATAAAGTTGTTGGTCTGCACGTTTAATTAGCTCGCTGAGTGAGTCGCTTTTAGCATCACTTATTGCCACGCCAGCACTAAAGGTAACGTGTGTTTTACTTGGCAATGCCTCAATATGACTGCAGTACTGCGCTAACTTATTTTCAAGATTTTCAAAAAAGTTGTTTATTTTATCGCGATTTTGCGTTTTTAAAACAAATAGCCACTCTTCGCCGCCATAGCGCCCAAACTTATCGTTAGTACTTAGTGTGTCTTTTGCTGCTTGAGCAAATTTTATAAGTACTAAATCTCCTATATCGTGGCCAAATTTGTCGTTAATAGCTTTAAAGTAATCTAAATCAACGATGGCTATTGCTAGGCTCAGATGGGATAAACACTCATTTGCTTTTTGCAAAATGCCACGCCGATTTAAGCTGTTAGTTAGGTAGTCGGTTAATGCTATAGCATGGTATTTTTTACGTTGGCGCATTTGGCGGTAAAATAAAAATAGCGACACGATGACTAAAATAAAGGCAATTGAGGCACTTAAGCGCCAAATTATTTTTTGCTGGTGTTCTTCTGTTGCCTGCAGTTTGTTTATGTCTTTTTCGTATTCTAGCTGTAAAATTTTGTCTTCTTTTTCTTTTACTTCAAATTTAACTTGCAAGGTTTTTATATTGGTTTCGCTGGTGGCTTCGTAGTGTTTTATTGTATAAGCCAGCTCATCTTCAATTGCTTTAAATGCATCTTCGGTGAAGTTAAGCTGGCGCTTTAATTTATAGCGTTTGCTTAAAAAATCAGCCTTATAAATGCTGCGGCTAAATTTATCTAGGTTTAAAAATACTTCGTCGTTTACTTGGTTGGCTTTATTTAATAAATTTTGCTTTGTGTAGATGTCTGATAATAAAATCATTGATGCTAAATGCATGTCGTTAATGCCGGCAGAGCTTGCAAGTGCAATATTTTTGTTTGCAAGCATTAAAGCTGTATCGTAATTACCCTGCAGGTATTGAATATTTGCAATAGAATATTGAGCGAAGGCTAAACCTTTTTTCATATTAACTTTGCTAAAATAAGCCAGCGCTTTATTTAAGTATACAAGCGCGTTTTTAGGCTGACCGACTTCAAGTAATACGTTGCCTAAACTCCAATAAGCTTTAGCAGTAAATAGGCCGTCGCTTGTTTGCTCGTAGGCATCTACCGCTTTTTGGGCGTAATAAATGGCTTTTTCTTTATCATCTTTGTAGAGGTAGTTGTAAGCGTCGGCAATTTTTCTAAAAAAGTAGCCCTGCGAGGCTATGTCTTCTTCTTTTATGGCAAGCTCTAAACCTGTTAACGCCGCACTTAGCGTTTTTTTAAGTTCGTCGGTTTCGGTGTAGTAATAGGCTATAGCCCGAAAAACAATGATTTGTTCGTTAGGAGAAAGCTGTTTTACCTGCGTTTGCAGTTGATTAGCAAGCGATTGCGCATTACTTAGCTCTTTGTTAATTGCGAAAAGCTTAAGCTGAGCCTCTAAAAATAGTAAGTGACTGTTTTTATATGTTACAAGCTCAGTACTCTTTAAATACATTAGCAAATGGGTACCTAGCGCGGTGTATTGTTCTTGTCGAAAAAGTAGCTCTGAATATAAGGCAGCCGCTTCAAGGTGCAACTGTTTATGCTTTGTATGTTTAGTGACATTATAAGCGTGGGTTAGTTGTTTTTGGTGTAAAAGGTAATCTAGCTTGTTGGCTTTAATATCACTAAGCAGGCTTTGGATTGATTTTATATCAGATGAAGTTAGTGAAGAGCTATTGGCAAATGTAGCACTACTAGTTAGTAAAAATAACAGGAGCACAAAAAAGCGAAACCACACCATATTGATTTTTATTATTATATTGTTCGTCATTTATTTTTTACTGAATCAACACCTAAAACGATATAACTAACTATAGCATTGCTTGTAAATAACAAGTTAATACTTTATTGGGAATACACCACCATATCCCTTTGAAAACTGCACTTTCTAGTAAATAAGTATGAAAACTATTAAAAAAATAATCATGACACCCATCTAAAACTTAATTATGACACCCATCCTAGCCTGTTAATTTATGATGGGTGTCATAGTTATTATTTTGTATAAATCTGTATTGGTTGACTTGTAGAATGAATGCTCTACCATGTTGGGTAGAGCATTCATTCTACATGGGTTAAACACTTTGCTAAAACAAGATATAGCTGCTGCGCTTGAGGTGGCCTTTAGTCAACATGGTTTTGCTGAGCCTAGTGTGGCTAAGCTGCAAAAACTCAGTGGCGTTAGTTTGCGCACCCTTTATAAATATTACCCGTCAAAGCAGGCAATGATCATTGCTGCGCTTGAGTACCGACATAATCGCTATATTAATTTTTTACTAAAAGATGCACCTGCTCCGGGAGTTGAGGCGGTTTTGCACATGTTTGATCAACTAAAAACGTGGATGGTGCAATTTGCGCCTAATGGCTGTTTATCTATTAATGCGTTGTCGGCGTTTCCTGAAGATGAAGCTATTAGCCTTGCGGTGCAAACACATAAAAATGACGTAAAAAAACTGCTAGGTGAGCAAGGTTTAAATTCATCGTTGGCTAGTAGCTTGTTTTTGCTGCACGAGGGAGTGTCGAGTGCATGGCCAGTTATGGGCGATGAGGCGGTTACATCAGCAAAAAACAGTATTCTTAAATTAATATAATGGAGCAACCAATGGCAAATTTACCTAGCACAATGCACGCTGTACAGCTTACCGAGCATGGCGATTTTGATGTATTAAAGTATGCAACTAACTTACCGTTGCCAGGGCTTGCACAAACCGATGTACTTATAAAAGTCATGGCGGCAGGTGTTAATAACACAGATCTTAATACCCGCACGGCGTGGTACGCTAAAAAACAAAGCAGTAAAGACGATGCAAGTTGGTCTGGTGATGCATTTGTTTTTCCTCGTATTCAGGGGGCAGATGTATGCGGCGTAATTGTGGCTGTTAGTAAAAACGTAGATCAAAGCCGTATTGGTGAGCGCGTCATAGTTGAGCCATGTTTGATTAAAGCTAATGGCGAAACGCTTAAATCACCATGGTATTTTGGCTCTGAGTGCGATGGTGGCTTCGCACAATTTACCCGCGTTGACTCTATTCACGCTTATAAAATTAATAGTAACTATAGTGATGAAGAGCTGGCCTCTTTTCCGTGCTCATATTCTACGGCCGAAAACATGCTGTTTCGCTCAAACCCACAGCAAGGGCAAACCGTTTTAATTACGGGGGCTTCTGGTGGTGTTGGTTCAGCGGCGGTGCAATTAGCTAAAGCACGTGGTGCTTTTGTTATTGCCGTTACGAGTAAAAGTAAGGCGCAGCAGCTTAAAGAGTTAGGTGCCGATAAAGTTATATTTCGTGAAGATGATTTAATTCAAGCCTTAGGTAAAAACAGTGTTGATGTAGTCATTGACCTTGTTGCCGGCGAGCAATGGCCTGCACTGCTGGAGGTATTAAAACCAAAAGGGCGTTATGCGGTGTCGGGCGCTATTGGCGGGGCATTAGTAGAGCTTGATATACGTACTTTGTACTTAAAAGATTTAACTTTTTTTGGCTGTACAGTTATAGAGCCTGAGGTATTTAAAAGCTTAGTTAACTTTATTGAACAAGAAAAAATAAAGCCTATTGTGGCGCAAACATTCCCACTGAGCGAAATTGTTACAGCGCAAAAAGTGTTTGCACAAAAACAACACGTAGGAAAAATTGTACTCACCATCCCCCATAGCGAATAGCGCGTTAAACAACAAAGCCCGTTACAAAGTAAGCGGGCTTTTTAATGGTAACAAGCTTATAAGCTTTTTTTAGGCGGTAAAGCTACGTTTGCAAATATTAGCCCTGCTACAAGCGACATAAATATTAAAAACGTTTGCTGGCCTATATGCTCGGCATAAACAAAGTCTTGACCTTCAATAAGCGAGTTTAAGCCAATATACGTTTTACTGCCGGGTACCAGTACAATTAAGCCTTGCATGGCAACAATGGAAGCTGGGGCATTTGCAACGCGGTTAAATAAGTTACTAAACACTCCAACCGAAAGCGCACCAACAAACGTGCCTAACGTGTAGTCAAGGTACATAGCCGAACCAATACTCGTGCCATAGGCTATAAAACCTGATGCGATAGACCATCCAGCATGTTTAAGTTTGGTTCTAAATATCACTATTAAGCTGCTACAAAGTAAAAATATAGCCAGCCACGCAGTCCAGCGCGGTAGTGGCTCGGGCTGTACAAAATCGGTTTGGCCAAATATGGCAAAGCCAATGCCTATGCCAATAAAGGCGCCAAAGTACAGTTTAAATAACAGCATAAACGAGTCCATAACCCGCGCCGTACCCGACACCAAATGCCTAGCTGCAAGCTCTGCTAAACCAAGCGCTAGCGCTAAACCAGGTATAAATACAATAATGGCTGAAAGCACGACTAACCGTATATTTATATCGGGCGAAATATACACACTTATTGCACAAGCCAGCACTGCCGATACTATAGCAACCAGGGGCTCTAGCATGTGAGCAACCCGTTTTGAGCGCCCCGACCACAGTACAAACACATACACCACTAAAGTAAGTAACGCAGACCAAATAACGTCTGTCCAGCTGGTACCCATTAGCATGGCAAATGCCCCCCCCGATGTTGCAAAAGCAATACCGGTAACAAATTTATTGTACGGGTTTGGCATGTCGTAAATGGCATCAAGCTGAGCATCAACCTCTTGTAAGGTGAGCTTGTCGTCGAGCATTTGATTAACTAAGTCGTCGGTGTCGGCAAGTGAGCCTAAGTCGTGATCGCCTGGGTCTACGCGTGCCACGTGGGTGTATTCGTCTTCGTGGCCATCAGTCCAAATTACAAACGTTACCGAAGTTGGCGACATAACAAAAGACGATTTAAGTCCTAAGTAAGTGGCCACTTCCATTAAGTGTGCTTCTAGGCGGTACGCAGGGGTGCCGTACTTATGAAGCATTTTACCTAATTTAACGATAAATTTGCGTTTTTCAGTAAAGGTTGCAGTTTTCAAATCTTGTATGGACCAGTGTGTAAATAAATTAGCTAAAAGTATAGGCTAAAACGCCCATTTGTAATGGGCGCGATTTTAAACACAAATCTGTAGGAGTCTAGTCATTTTTAATCTAATTTTTTATTTTTTTCAGCAATCCATTGCGCCATATATTGCGTACTGCGCATAGTATGGTGTTTTAACATTTGTCCGGTGAAGTTTTTTTCCCTATGCGCTTTTAAATCGTTGCTTATAGAGTCAATTTTATTAATTAACGCCGCGCTTAATTTTACTTTGTCGTACAAGGTATTAAGTAGCGTATTGCCAGCTTGTTGCGCGTGTTCAAAATCGGCTTGATTGGTGTAAAGCTCAACGGCTGCATTTGCAAAGTCGTCGGTATTATTAGTCACTTTACCAGGCCATGGTAGTTCGTTGTGCATGCCCTCACTGCCTATATTGGTAGTTACACTGGGGGTTTGCATTATCATTGCTTCTAGCAGCTTGCCTTTTATACCTGCGCCAAAACGAAGTGGGGCTAAACATACGCGTGCGCTTTGCATTACCTCATAGGCGTTATCGGCCCAGCCTTTTATTAAAAAACCGGTTTTAGGGTTATTAAGTGCTGTTGCTTTTGGTGGCGGGTAAGAGCCATAAATATGCAGTTCTGCTTTTGGTAATTGCTTGCGAATAAGCGGCCATATTTTTTGTAAGTACAGCACGGCATCCCAGTTGGGGGCGTGTCTAAAGTTACCTATGGTCATAAAGTGCTCTCGTTGTTCAAACGATTTAGTTTGCGCAGGTAAAGCAGTTAAATCGACCATAAAAGGGAGATGATGTAATAAACTGGCTTCTACGTTAAATACACTACTAAGTAATTGCATTTCAAAGCTTGAAATAATTAAGCTTAGGTCGCAGCGCAATATTGCGGCTATTTCGCGTTTTGCTATGTCTGAATGTAAATCGCTGGTGGTAAATTCTCGCTCGCCTTTGTGCGCTTCGTGGCGCGCATTACGTAGGCATTGTAAATCTTCGGTATCGAGTATTTTAATGGCATTAGGGCAATGTTTATCTACACGCCAGCCAAATTGTTCTTCCATCATAAAGCGGTCAAACATCACTATGTCTGGGTTGTACGCTTTAACGTACTCATCAAAACTTTCGCAGTTTAGGGCAATGCTTTGACTGGTTATACCAAAGTGATCTAGGTTTACCATGTGCTCGGTGCGCTGTGCTGGGGTGGCAAATTCTACTTGCCAATTTTGCGCTTTAAACGCATTTAATAACGACATCATGTGCGTACCCGCAGCAGACGAATTTGGCTCTGGCCATACGTAACCAATTACCAGCACTTTTTTCATTACGGTGTTTCTCTAATTTGTAGGTTTACATTTACCAGTGTTTTTACTGGTGCAGTGTTTGTTTGAAGTTGTTCTTGCAGCACTAAAATACTGCGCTTAGCAAGCTCTTGCGTGTTTATAATGGCGCAAGTAAAGCGAGGTTGCATTTCGGTAATATCAGGAATATGTAAGCAGCTTACTATATTGTTTTTTAAATGCGGGGCGGCGGCTAAAACACCATGCGCAATTATATTATTAGCGCATACAACCGCGTCAATACTCGGATTATTAAGTAATGTGCTACTAAATATTTGCTTAGCATGTAATGGGGTGCTTTTTGTGCACGTAATAGCTGGCTCAGGGGTTATATTGTGTTTTTTACACGCGCTATTAAAGCCACTTAATAAACCTTGTGCAGATAAGCTTTCATCACCCACAAACAGTATGTTTTTAGGCGAATCATTTATTAGCTGCAGTGTTACTACATGGCTTGCTTTAGTGTAGTCGGGTAAAACACACGGGGCTGAGCTGTAAGGTACTTCGTGCATTAGGCTAATAACATGGTAGGCAGTAGCAAGGTTGTCGAGCCACTGCGCACAGGTACTAGCCACAGGGCAAATTATAAATGCAGCCACTTTGTATTCTTTTAAATTATTTATTAGCTGCGTTTGGCGCTCTACGCTGTTGTTACTACTAACAATAATGGCCTGAAAAAAAGCCTCGCTTAAAGCCTGCTCTATATTTTTAGCAAGCAATGCCATAAGCGGGTTTGTTAAATCGTCAATTACTACAACTACTAAATTAGAGCGCCCTGAGCGCATAGCCGCTGCATCGCGATTATACACATAACCTAGCTCATCTATGGCTTGTAACACTTTTTGTTTACTTTTATCGGCTACTTTATTGCTGTGTGTAAGCACCAATGATACGGTCGATTTAGACACCCCCGCACGGTGAGCAACATCAAAAATAGTGACCGATTTAGCTTTGTTAGGCATGGTATTTTAAGCGCGCAGTAGTGAGTAAATAGCTGCGTAGTGTAGCGTATATAATGCGTTTAAGTCATCTTTTAGCCCTGTAATTTAAAGCTTAATACTTTATGAACAGAGCAAAACATGTTTATATACCTTTTATAATCTTAAAAATAACAAAAGGATAAAAACATGAACGCATTTAGGCTGTTAGTTGCCTTTATTTGTTGTGTTGTAATAATGCCAAACAGCTATGCTGAGCAAGGTTATCAAACACCTTCGCCTGAGCTAGCCGCTGTGGTAGATGCCAAATTAGCACCCACTAGTTTTTTATCGAGCGATGGCCAATGGCTTGCTTTATTTGAGCGTAAGCGCGTAGAGACGCTTGACGAGCTTGCTAAAGATGAGCTTAAACTTGCGGGTATAAAGCTTAACCCTGCTAACTTTTCGCGTTCGCGTGTTAGCGCTAAATACAGCGCGCTTGAGCTTAAGCATGTGCAAAGCGGCACCGTTATTAATATTAATAATTTACCAAACGGTATTATTCGCTCGCCTAAATGGTCATCTAACAGTAAATATTTAGCATTTGTTGTAGAGCAACAAAACCAAGCAAATTTATGGCTTTACAGTGTAGAGACAAAGCAAGCAAAAATGCTCTCAAATGCAGCGCTTAACTCGGTTATTACCGCTACGCCTTACCAATGGCTGCCCGATAGCAGCGCACTGGTTGCAAATTTAGCGGTTAATATAGGTAAACCCGCGTTAAAAAACAGCAGTCAAAATGTAGTGCCTGTTATACAGCAAAGCACAGGCGAAAAAGCCCCAGCGCGTACTTATCAAAACTTATTAACCAGCCCGTTTGACGAAGCACAGTTTAAATTTTACGGCCAAGGGCAATTAGCTTACGTAACGCTTGATGGCAATACACAAGCCATTGGCAGCCCTGCATTATTTAAATCGTTTTCGGTATCGCCAGATTCAACCAATATATTAGTTGCTGCGATAAACGAGCCGTTTTCGTATCAAGTACCGTACAGCCGTTTTGCCAGTACTTGGCAAATATGGGGAATGCGCGGTTACGCATTAGCCGAACTTGTAAAACAACCGCTTGCCGATAACATTCCACAAGGCTATGACAGTGTTCGTACCGGCCGCCGCGATTTTGAATGGCGCGCGGATCAAGGCGCAGAAGTTATTTGGGCCGAAGCGCAAGATGGCGGCGACATGAAAACCGATGTTAAGCACCATGATTATATTTACAGCCTACGCGCGCCGTTTAAACGCGAGCCTAAACTGTTTGCTAAAGTAGAGCGCCGCTATGCTGGTATAGTTTGGGGCAATCAAAATATTGCCATGCTTAGCGACTGGCGCTTTAGCGACCGCCAAGTGCGTACGTATGTTATTCAGCCACGCAATGCAGATAAAAACCGTGTGCTTTTTTCTGAGCGAAGCTATAACGATGCGTATAAAAACCCAGGTAGCTTTATATACGAGCGTAACGATTTAGGCGCCAACGTTATTAAAATTGTTGGCGGGCGTTATATGTATCTGCGCGGTAACGGCGCGTCTGAGCAAGGTAATATTCCGTTTTTAGACCAGTACGATGTAAAAACGAATAGCAGCAAGCGTTTATGGCAATCACAAGCGCCATACTACGAGCGTGTTCGTGCATTGCTTGACGACGAAGGCGAGCGCTTTATAACTGTGCGAGAGTCTAAAACCGAGCAACCTAACTTTTTTATCCGTGATTTAGATAACGATAGTCTTACGCAGCTTACTAATTTTGCTCATCCGTACCCAGCATTTAAAGGGGTTACAAAAGAGCAGTTACGTTACAAACGTGATGACGGGGTTGAGCTTTCTGGCACGCTTTATTTACCACCAGGTTACGACGTAACCCAAGGCCCGTTACCCGTACTTATGTGGGCGTACCCACTTGAATACAAAGATAAAGCCGTAGCATCACAAGTGCGCGAATCGCCATACGAATTTACTTACATTGGTTATTGGGGCCCTATGCCTTACCTTGCTAAAGGTATTGCCGTATTTGACGACCCTAAAATGCCTATTGTAGGTATTGATGGTAGCGAGCCAAACGATAACTTTAGAAAGCAGCTAGTTTCAAGTGCACAAGCTGCAGTTGATGTGCTGGTTAAAAAAGGCATTGCCGATAAAAACAACATTGCTATAGCAGGGCACTCGTATGGTGCATTTATGGTGGCAAACCTATTAGCGCATAGCGATTTATTTAAAACCGGTATTGCTCGCAGTGGTGCTTACAACCGTACCTTAACGCCGTTTGGTTTTCAGGGTGAAGAGCGTGATTTTTGGCAAGCACAAAGTGTGTACGCTAACATGTCGCCGTTTTTCCATGCTGAAAAAATTGACGAGCCAATGCTAATGATCCACGGTCAAGAAGATCCTAATTCTGGAACTTTCCCAATGCAAAGTGAGCGCATGTACGCAGCGCTTAAAGGCTTAGGTAAAGACGCTCGCTTAGTAATGCTCCCTTACGAGGCACATGGCTACCGCGCACGTAAAAGCTTATTACATGTACTGTGGGAGCAAGAGCAGTGGCTAGATAAGTACTTATTAAGTGATTCTGTTGAAGAGCCGGTAAATGTTACTACTGAGCAAGTAGCAGAGCTAATACCGATTGCTGAACAATAGTAGATAATAGGTAACCAATAGCGCGGCTACTTTAGCCGCGTTTTTTGCTTTTAATATAGAGAGAAAAAATGATTGATGTTGCAGCGCTTGCCGTTTTTATTCCTACCTTCTTTTTTGTTTCTATCACACCGGGTATGTGTATGACCCTTGCCATGACATTAGGTATGAGCATAGGTGTAAGGCGCACATTATGGATGATGATAGGTGAGCTGTTAGGGGTCGCAAGTGTTGCTATTGCTGCGGTATTAGGTGTTGCAAGCGTAATGCTAAATTACCCTAATGCGTTCGATATTTTAAAATGGGTAGGCGGTGCATACTTAATTTATATAGGTATAAATATGTGGCGCGCAAAAGGTAAAATGTCGATTGATACACATAGCCCAAGTGATGTAAGCCGCCAGTCGCTATTTACGCAAGGCTTTGTAACTGCCATTGCTAACCCAAAGGGCTGGGCGTTTATGATCTCTTTACTACCGCCATTTATTAGCGTTGAACACGCACTCGCCCCGCAACTGTTAGTGCTTGTTTTAGTTATTATGATAAGCGAATTTATTTGCATGTTAGCGTACGCCACAGGCGGTAAAAGCCTACGTTTATTTTTAAGCCGTGGCGATAATATAAAATGGATGAACCGAATTGCAGGCAGCCTTATGGTGCTAGTAGGCATATGGCTGGCATTAGGGTAATTAAATAACAGTTGATATAGTTGATTATGTCATCTATTTTAAGAGAAATACCTGTTTAATGAATACGCCTGCTTTAGTAAATTCTGCGCTCGTAGAGCCTAAAAAAACACCGATCACTTATAAAATAATGGTGATGGTAAGTATTATTGTTTTTGTAGGCGGCAGCTTAACAGGCATTATGACTTACACAAATGTAGGTATAACTGAGCATTTTTATATGGATTGGTTTACCTCGTTTTTAAGTGCGGTGTTGGTTATGGCTCCTGTGGGGTTAGCAATGACAGCCCTTATGAATACCTTGGGGGCTAAATTATTACCAAGAGCAAGCGAGCTAAAACGTAATTTAGTGATTAGCGTTTTTATGGCGCTTACCATGGAGTCGCTAATGGCGTTTGTAACCGCTAGTAACAATATTGGCTATGCAGATATGCGTTTATTTTATACCGCGTGGGTAGAGGGGTTATTAGCCGCGCTACCCATTGGTTTAACATTAATGCTGGTTATGTCGGTTACCGTAAAACCTAAATTAGAGCGATTTTTAAAAAGCTAAATTGCGCTTTTTAAAAATGTTGCCGTGCGGCTATGCTCAGATTGAGCCACATCTTCTGGTTTACCTTGAGCAACAATTAAGCCGCCTTCGTCCCCCGCTCCTGGGCCAATATCAATAACCCAATCGCTGTTACTGGCTACTTGCATATCGTGCTCAACCATAATAACGGTGTTGCCCGCATCAACTAAGCCATTTAACTGCGTCATCAACATGGCTACATCTTTTGGGTGTAGGCCGGTGGTTGGTTCATCTAAAATATACAGCGTATCGCCGCGCTGCGCACGTTGCAGCTCTGTGGCAAGTTTAATGCGCTGGGCCTCTCCGCCCGAAAGCTCTGTAGCCGGTTGCCCTAAACGTAAATAACCAAGGCCAACTTGTAAGAGCGCATTTAGCGCACGTAAAATAGCGGGTTCATCGGCAAAAAATGTATGCGCTGACTCCACCGTTAAATTAAGCACATCGGCAATGGTTTTATCTTTATAGGTAATGTCGAGTGTTTTTTGGTTGTAGCGCTTGGCGTTACACACAGGGCAAGGCGAATACACGCTTGGTAAAAATAACAGCTCCACGCTTACAAAACCTACGCCTTCGCAGTTGTCGCAGCGGCCTTTTTTCACATTAAACGAAAAACGACCTGCATCGTATTTACGCGCTTTTGCCTCTTTGGTATTGGCAAACAATTTACGTACGTGATCGAACAAACCAGTGTAAGTAGCAAGGTTTGAGCGAGGCGTGCGGCCAATGGCTTTTTGATCAACCGTTATTAGGCGCTTTATATGCTCAAGGCCCTCGGTAATTTTGCCATGGGTTGGTGTTTGGAGTTCTTGTTCAAGCAAGTCGGCTTCATCGGTAGGCATTGGCGGCGGCGTTTTTTGCCCTAAAGCATCTTGAATAAGCTCGACTAAGGCTTGGCTTACCAAGCTTGATTTACCTGAGCCAGAAACCCCCGTAACACTTGTAATAACCCCAAGCGGAAATTCGGCACTGATGTTGTGTAAATTGTTGCGCTCAATACCACTTAGCTTAAGCCAGGCTGCTGGCGTACGTTGTGTTTGATGATTTGGCTTTGCGTTATTGTTATGCTTAAAAAGATACTGACTTGTATGTGAGTTGCTCACTTGCTCTAAGCCTTCAACTGGGCCGCTGTAAACAATATTACCGCCATGCGAACCCGCATTTGGCCCTACATCAACCACCCAATCGGCGTGGCGAATTACACTTGTATCGTGCTCCACCACAAATACTGAGTTACCAGCCGCTATTAGCTCATCTAGGGCGCTTAAAAGTGCTTGCGTATCGGCTGGGTGTAAACCTGCCGAAGGTTCATCTAGCACATACACAACACCAAATAATTTTGAGCGAATTTGCGTTGCAAGCCGCAAGCGTTGTAATTCCCCAGCTGATAACGATGGCGTAGTACGCTCAAGCGATAAATACCCTAAACCAAGTTTAGTGAGTGCTTCTACGCGTTTAATAATGTCGCTTGTGATGCGCTTTGCCACAATGGCTTTTTCGGGGTTGGCTGCGTTACTTTTAGCGGGGTTATTGGCAGCAATGCTGAGTTTTTCTGCCAGCTCGCCAAGTGTTAACTGCGAAATTTCGCCTATATCAAGGCTTGCTACCTTAACCGATAACGACTCTTTTTTAAGTTTTTTGCCTTCGCACTGCGGGCATTGTGATATTTGCATATACTGCGACACGCGCTTTTTTGTGCGCGGACTTTGAGTGCTCGCAAACGATTGTAAAACAAAGCGTTTAGCACTTATAAAGGTACCCATGTAGCTGGGGCTTTCTTCATTTTTAATAGCCGCTTGGGTTTGCTCAAGCGTGTACTCGGGAAACACGGGCACTGTGGGTGTATCATCGGTAAACAAAATCCAATCACGGGCTTTTTTAGGCAGGGTATTCCACGGTTTATTAATATCGTAACCTAAAGAAGTAAGAATACGACTTAGGTTTTTACCTTGCCAAGCCGGCGGCCATGCTGCAATGGCGCGCTCTTTAATTGATTTAGTCGGGTCGGGCACTAACAGCTCTTCGGTTACGTTAAATACGCGGCCAATACCATGGCACTCTGGGCAGGCGCCTTGTGGCGTGTTAGGCGAAAACGCATCGGCATACAGTATACCTTGCCCTTTGGGGTATTCGCCCGCGCGTGAGTAAAGCATTCGCAGCGCGTTAGAAATAGTGGTTACGCTACCCACCGATGAGCGTACCGAGGGTGCGCCACGCTGTTGTTGTAGTGCTACTGCGGGTGGCAGCCCTTCAATCGAATCTACATCGGGCTCATCTACTTGGTCTATTAACCTGCGCGCATAAGGCGATACCGAATCAAGATAACGATGCTGTGATTCGGCAAATAATGTTCCAAAGGCGAGCGATGATTTACCCGAGCCCGATATACCAGTAAAAACAACAAGTGAATTACGGGGCAAGTTTACATCCACATTTTTTAAGTTATGAACACGCGCGCCTCGTACTTGAATGCTGTGCTCAGGGTTTAATAAAGCCGATTGCGCATTACTAAGCTCATGTAACTTTTTAGGTGTGGTTGCCATGTAATTTACTCCTGTTTAATAACCATGTGTTTATTAACGTGCCGCAAAGTACTAATACTAATGGGGCGTCACTGAATGAGCGCTTAGTTAGTTTGCTAAGCTTTTAATAGAGTGTTTACATAATAGGTAAAAACTGCGAGTATAAATTTCAATCAAGTATTCACACATCTAAATTTAAAAGGACGTTTAATTGTGGCAAAAATTGTAGTTAGCTTTTTATTTTTATTGGTACTTTGCGCCAATGTGTGTGCAGCGCAAAATAATGTACTAAACGTTGACCGAGCCATACCAAATAGCATGCACTTGTCGTTTCCAAACGATAATAATATAACGCCTAAAAAGTCTGACTTTTCTATTGCAAACTATGTACTTATGAGCAACAAAATAGGAGAGCGTTGGGCGGTTATTACCCTTACTAATTTAGCCTCTGGTAAGCGAGAGCTTAATCAAGAACACGTGTTAGCGCTGTTTGCAGATGGCAGCAGGCTAACACCAAGTGAATTTAAACTAGGCTTTAATGGCAATCAAACACAGTCGGTAACTGTATCGTTTGCTGAGCATACGTTTCCTATTTTAAGTGTGTATACCAGTAATGATCAGTAACATGTTTTTAGATAAGTTAAATATGTAGCAATTGCTTTAGTTTATCGGCACCGGCTCTGCTGGTGCTTAGTTCAGATTTAATATCATCATTTACAATCACCATCAATTTGCCATTAAACCAACGCTGTATTTCTTTAATGTGGTCAACGTTAACCAAATAACTTCGATGAATTCGTACAAAGTTTTTTGCTACTAGGGCATGTTCAAGTTGATCGAGTGTATCGCTTAAGTGATGAAATGTATCGCCATTCCACGCCAAACTATTGCCTTGCTGCGATTTAATAAATTTAATATCACTTGGGGAGAGTAAAAATATCCGTTCACCGTTTTTACTAATGAGCTTATTTATGGTGTTTTTGGTTAATGTAAAGGTTTGCTCGTGTTCTGGGCTGTTAACTTGGGAATGGGCACGCTGTAGCTCTAGTTGTTGCTGCGCTTTGGCGAGAGCTTTTTTTAATCGAGCAATAGGAAAAGGTTTGAGTAAGTAGTCAGTTGAGGCGTGCTCAAAAGCTTCAATTGCAAATTTATCATATGCGGTTGTGTAAATAATAATGGGCTGGTAGTTAAGTAAATCAATAAGCTCTAAGCCGTTAATTTCAGGCATTTGTATATCAAGTAATACCACATCCGGAGTCAGCTCATTAATTAATGATATGGCCTCTTTGCCATTTGTGGCCATACCCACTACTTCAACATGCTCCATTAAACTCAATTGATGGCTTAATTTTTCGCGAGCGGGAAGCTCGTCATCGGCAAATAATACACGCATTTTAGTCATTGTGTTTGGCTGGTTTTTGCTGCTCATAGTGTTAGCTCCAACGTAACCACTGCACCATTATTATTGCTCAGTAGTACCTTACTTTTACCAAGTTGTTTAACGCGCTTGAGTATGTTTTTCATTCCTACACCACTGCCATGGCCGTGTTTTATAACATCGCTCGAAAAACCCTTACCGTTATCGCTAATTTGTATTTTAACGCCGTTAGGTAGCTCACTAAGCGTTATATTAAGTATTAACGACGTTTGTTTGGCGTTATGTTTAATGGCGTTTTCAATAATTGGTTGAATAAGTAGCGGGGGCAGCGATATGTTTTTAAGCGTATTGGGAATGTGGTAATTAACTTTGAGTTTATCGCCAAAGCGGGCTTTTTCAATATTTAGGTACTTTTCTATTATTGTAAGCTCTTGCTGTAAAGGTATTTGTTGTTGCTCTGCGGTGTCGAGGGAGTACCTTAAAATATCAGCCAGTTCATGCAGTACTTCATCGGCTAAATCAGGGTTTGTATGAATATAAGCCGAAATTGTATTTAAGCTATTAAACATAAAATGTGGGTTTAGTTGGTAGCGCAATGTAGCAAGTTGGGCTTGTTTAAGCGCGTGTTTTTCGGCTGTTGCGCGTTTTTTGTTTTCAATAAAAATACTGGTAAAGTAAATACACGAGCCCCAAAGTAAGCCGTTAAAAACAACAAACACCCCCATCGATTTGTGCCCATCAAAAAGCTGTGTGAGAACTATATCGGTAAGCACATTACCAAGTGCCATAAATACAACTGCAATTAACCATTCAAACGCTATTTTGTTAATGTGTTTATTGCGCAGGTAAAAAATAACAGCTGCTGCACTCCAAACAGGAACCCAGTAAAAAGTAACAAACCACACCGTAGCAGCGAGTGCACTACCCGCAGTAAAGGGCGAAGAGTTAGCAATTATGAGCCCAAGGGCATAAGCAATATCTACAACAAGTAAAATAAAAAAGCTGTATTTATAAAAGGGATGTTTGAGCATAGTAGGTGCTTCTTTTTGTAATTGATTAAACCATAACAAAAAACAGTCAAAACCCAAAGAGTTTGTGTTTTGACTGCTACTCTTTTAAAAGTAAGTTAGCTCTTTGATTTGTAGTGTGTTTTTTAATGGCTCATTGCTTGCGCCTGGCATTTTTCGCCACATTAAGTTAACTCCAGTTAATTGAGTGGCCGACCACGTAACGGGGCTACCAAAGCCAAATTGTTTAAATGTAGTGAAAGGAATATCAAGCGTTGTCCACTCATCGCGCGGCTTTAAAAGCACACTAAAGTGATCCCAATCTTTTACATCACTATGATAAACAGACAAAGCAAAAGGCGTGCTTGAACCTTTATACGTTAATCGAATACCTTTAAATGCAGAGGCATCAGCCGGCGATGTAAATTTTATTTCAGCGCCTGCCCACGCGCCAAAGCTGGTTGGCTTTGTAATGGTTGTATCAATCGTTAAGCTGTTTTTATGCGTGGTAAGTGTTGCTACAGACTGACCACCCATTACCGAGTCGCTCAAGGCTTGCCATGGTGTATCACCGGTAAAATCATCAATAATATTCTGCGCTTGGCGGCTTTTAACTTCTTCATTACAAGCGGGGCCTTGTGGTGTTATAGCCTTGTTTTGCGCAATTAAGGCTGGGCGGTCTACTTGTATACCTGATTTGTAAACCTCTGAGATAGTGTGAATGTGGTTTATATCATCAAGCGGGTTTTGCTTAAGCAGTACAAAGCTTGCCTCAAAGCCATTAGCCAGCTTGCCAATGCTCTCGGCTTTATTAATCGCTTTTGCGCCGTTAACTGTGGCTGCATTAATTATTTCACCATTTGTTAAGCCTGCTTTTTTAAGTGCATCTAACTCGTTATGTAACCCAGTACCGTGCAGCGTGTAAGGGTTTCCGGCATCAGAGCCTGTACCAATAGTTATATTAGCTTTATGTAGCTTTTGTATATTTGCATAAGCGGTTTTACGCTCCTCCCACGCGTGCTCTTTCCATTTTGAAGGTGCAGGCACGTTTTCAAACAAACACCCTTGAAGCTTTTCGGGAATGGTTTTTAGTAACTCGCTTTGTGAGCTAATAGTGTGGTTATGCTTTTCATCGCTATGGTTATGATACACCGCAAGGGTAGGAATATAGGTTACATTATGCTGTTTCATTAGCGTAATAAACTCATCGTCAATCGCTTCGCTATTAATACCGTGCGCTAAAGCCGTTGCACCGGCCTTAATAGCGCGTTTACCATCATTCAGTGTAGAAACATGCACAAAATACGGTAAATTAGCCGCTGCAGATCGTTTACCTAGCTCGCTTAATTGGCTATCAGTTAACGATTTACCCACACCGCCAAAGGTTTCTATAACCGCTTTAGTTACATGTGGATTAGTGCTTATATGTTTTTGCCATAGTGCTGCTATGTCTTCATCTTTTGCAATTTCGTATGCGTGGCCGCCAAACTGCGTGCCATGCCCGCCAGGGTTGGTAAACAACGTACCTGCGTAAAAAAGGTTAGGGGTTAGTTGGGCTTCTTTTAATTGAGCGGCTTCGTTTAGGGTTTGCTCAAACGAAAACAAATCAACAATATTAGTTACGCCTAAATACAAATTAGAATTAAAGTGCGATTGAACCGGCAAATACTGAAACTCAGTAAAGTTACTACCCGATGAACCCAAATGTACATGTAAATCAATTAAACCAGGTATTGCATATTGGTTGTTAGCATCAATAGTTTTATCTGCGTTTTGTCGTTGGTCAGTCGCTTTAGTAATACTTACTATTTTACCATCGTCAATATACAGCGAACTTGGCGCAGAAAAGCTTTGCGAACTATTTTGGTATAAGCGAATGTTGTCAACCCGCAGGTCAATGGCGTGCGCACTAAAGTGGCTTGCTAAACTCAGTGCTATAACTGTTTTTGTAATAATGTTCATGACTATATTCCTTATCAAAATAGGTATTTGGCGTTTTGTTGATAAGAAATTTAGCGATTTTTTTAACCAGCTTCATTAATGTTTATCTGAATCGACATTATTAGAGGTTGAACCGACACAGAAGTAAATAAGCGTTGTGGTGGGTTCTCAGGCTAACTAAATTAAGTTTTTTAATTAACGATAGGTTTCATCGACGGTTAAACCTATTTTAAGACAAAGCTTTAAATTTGATCAGGTTTGATTGGTTTTTAGGGGCAACTATGAGCCATTTACAGACGCTTAAGAGTTATAATGACGGAATTCAAGATTTGTTAATTATATTGAAAGCTCTCCGAGTTTCAATTAGAAAAATTCGTACTGAACTAAAAACTCAAAACCTGATTTCAGTAATCAAATGTATTAATCAATTCAACTCTTATATTTAACAATTAAACAATTTTCGGTAAGTGACACGATGGTTCTAATTGCTTAAATGAATGACGATCAAATGGCGCTCACGCCTTAAATGTACTTGGTTAAACGAAGTCCTTTTTTAATCATGAGATTCAGCTTTTCAAAATCTGATTGAGGTAAGCGTGATAAACGGTCAACTGACTCAACTAAGAGGTTTTCACCGTTGATAGCACTTTGTTGCTTCGTAGAGGCTCTTAAATACATGTAGCTCTAATAATTTTTGCAACACAATGTATTGACCTTAGCGTAGTTACTGTAGTTTAATGCCTTTATTATGTAGAGATACATTTGTTAACTTTTTGTTTCTGTACGTTGTTTTATTGGAAACCTCGCAAATTAAGGGATTAAAAATGTTTAAAGTTAAAGCGTCTATTTTATCAATTACCGTATGTTCAGTACTAATTTCAGGTTGTAACTCTACACCCAAAAACAACGCTTCAGAGATGGGGATGAAAATACCTTCGTGGGTGTTGAACCCTACAATTGAGAGTGGCTTAATTGCTTCATCGTGTGTTGTCGCATCAAATAGTTTTGCGATGGACAAAACAGAAGCAACGACGCAAGCACGTGCTGAACTTGCAAATCAACTTGATACTCGTATTGCTTCATTACAAGAGCAGTATTCTGAGAAAATTACTAATCCAGATGAAACCGTATCAAAATCAAAATTCTTAAGCACGACGACTCAGTTTACCGAGCAAGCATTACGTTCATCAAAAGTTATTAAAGTTGATTATGCACAAATGGCTGATCAGAAAAACTTATGCGCTTTAGTGACAGTAACTGAAGAAGGTGCACAATCACTATTTAAACAAGTAATGAAAAAGGCACCGGTTAAGTTAAGCCCAGAAAATGAAACTTTACTGTATTTAAATTTCACTAAAGCTGAAAACGCACAATAGTTGTTAGGACAAATATAATGACAACAGAAATGGAAAACAGTGATGCTGAACAGCAACAAGGCGTAAAAAATAAATCTCTCTATGAATATTTTGTCGCTATTGCCTTAGGTTTAATGGCAATAGGGCAATGGGGTGATACTAAAGATATTGCGATTGAAGCTTGGCAGTTAACGCTGTCAAAATTCACCCATAAGTATGAATATGAATCGCTAAACCATGTAAATGTCGGCAGCAACTTAAAATATATCTCAACACATTTCGGTCAGCCAAAGTTAATTAAAAAAAGTAAATATCATGAAAATTTAAACTTTGCGTATTACCTTGAAAAAAAGTTTATTCTAACTTTAATTTTAGAAGGTGACAGAGTAAACGCTTATACCATTACTGGTTTAGTTGACGACTTTGTTCCTTATGGGTTACTTGATAAGCGAGAAAAAGAGAATACCTTATCGATTGCTGATAATTATACTGAATTTCAAGACTTTACATTAGATTTTAACAATGTTGAGTTCTTACTCGTGAAAGAAGAACTGGGTAAAGAAAAACTGTTTGTCAATCAATATTTTGGTGCTGTTGGTTATGAGCAAAATATTAATGCTTCAAAAGCCGAGTTCAAAGGCTTATATGAAAAGCTTAATATGAATGATGAAGCCCCAAGTTTATTGGCAGACGTTAAGCGACTTACTAAGCAGGTGAGAAACAACTTTTATGGTGTTGGTGAAGTGAGTTTGTCGATAGTGGCAGATTCAGTATTAACAGACTTTGAGTATTCGTTGTATTACAAAAAATAAGGATATTTTTTATCATGGCTTTAAAGCGAATCTTGTCATTAGCACTTATTATCTGTGCGACATCAGCAAGTTCAACTGCTTATGCGGTGCAAAATGATTTTGCCGATTTTAAAAAGAAATACCAGAGCAAGCACAAAGAATATACAGATGACTACACCCAACGTTATGAAGTTTATAAAAAAGAGCTAATTGAAAAGTGGGGTGTCGCAGAGCTAAGCTCAGACACAGAATATGTTACTTATTCTAATGATAAAAGTGTTAAAATCATTGCTAATTTTGAAAACGACACTATCGAAGTCAATATTCAACGTGATGATCAACAAGGTCAAATCACGCCAGAAGAAGAAGAGGTAATGGTACGCGATGCTATTATGGAAGCGCTCAATGTAGCCCCTAAAGCGGCTGCTAAACAAAATGTTGAATTTGCTTTTACGCCAGTGAAAAATCCTCAAACTGCTTTAACCCTTAAACCTAAAAAACTAGCGAAAAAGGTATCTTCAAAACAAGATACCTTGTTAAAGCATCTTGGAATTAATGACGGAAAAGAGCTAAAGGCCGCCTTAACTATGGTTGAAGAAGTTCCGGCAGAAAAACAACAAGCGATAGTTGTTGCCAGAACAGAAAAAAGGCTTTCGCAACAAATTACTCAAGTTGAACAGTTTGTTGAACGTGAAGAGCTTCCCCTGAAACAAAAAAAACGAGCTCAGCGTAAAGTTGCGGAGTTAAACAGTCAGCTGAATGAATTAAATCAAAGGCAAGATATTCTAACGAAGAAAAATATAAAGTCTTATAAAATTCAGCTAAAACGCGATCGCTTTAATAAAGCTGAAAAGTATTTATCTCAAGTGGCTATGCAAGCTAATCAGTGGAAGGTTGATCAAGAGGTTTTACTTGCGATTATGGAAACCGAAAGCCATTTTAACCCTATGGCTAAATCACACATTCCTGCTTACGGTTTAATGCAAATAGTACCATCTACTGCCGGCGCTGATGTAAATAAGAAAATATTTTCCATCAACAAAAACCCGACGCCAGAGCTTTTATTTAATGGTACAAAAAATATTGAATATGGCAGTGCTTATTTCAACATTTTACTGACCCGCTACTTGAAAGAAGTTGAAAACCCAACAAGCCGTATGTATTGCGCAATTGCAGCTTACAACACAGGTATTGGCAATTTAGCGAGAGCTTTCAATAATGGTGAAAGAGGTCGCATGAAAGCAATAAATAAAATTAATAAAATGACACCAGAGCAAGTGTTCGAAGTAATTAAAACTAAAACCCATACCGAAACTCAGCGTTACCTGATCAAGGTTGTAAATAGTACAAACTATTTTGCAGAGCATATATAGGGAAAGGCTATGTTTTTACGTTATATAATTACTGCTTTTATTGGCTTAATCACTTGGAACAGCTTTGCATTAGATGTGCCTGTGGATAACAAGCAATTCATTTATGGATTAGGTACTGATGTAACCTACGGGCAGGCCCAAAAATCAGCGATGGCTGATATTGTCATGAAACTATCAACCCGGATAACAGCTAAATCTCAAATTACCCAAACGAAAGAAAACAACCAAACGCAAACACGTGCTACTCAAAAAACTGAGGCGGTTAGTCGTGGTATTGAGCTGCCGAATGTTGAAGTAGTGGCGAGTGAAGAAAAACTAGGGAATTGGTATGTTCTAGTGCGTGCTGAACGTAAGCTAGTGCAACGCTCTATCAAGCATCAACTGGTAAATTTAAATGATGATCTACTTTTCGCTTTAAAAGAATTTAAAGGTAAATATACGCCATCATGTTTCTATGCGCTTTCTGATGAAGCGAGTAACAAAGAAAAGTTGAATGAGCTCATTCCTGCTTATGTTGGCTCTGGTATTAGCGATGGTTCAGAAGATGAGTTTTATCAGACCCTTAATACCTTCGACCGTACGTTTAAAAAGTGTAAAAAACGTAATCGATACACTTTAACTTTTTCAGAATTGGTTAGTTCTGAATTTAAAAGATCAACAATAAAGTTTTTAAAAAACAATGGCTTTTATGTTGTTAGCAGTGGTGAAAATACTGGTGTTGTGCAATTCAATATTCAGAAAAAACAGACACTAGCCTATAAAAGCCATCTCACAATTTTAAATACTGAAATTTTAGTTTTCGATGAAACTGACACTTTGAAATATCAAAAATCATTCAAAGTTAAAGGTTCTTCGTTTGAGTCAAAATCTCAGTCTTTAGCAAGAGCTGAAAAAAGCTTATTAAAGAAAATAAAATTAAATAATTGATAAAAGGGAATTAACAAATGAACAAGAAAAGTCTTTTAGTTAGCATGGTAGTCTCTTTAACCATTACAGCTTGTGTTTCTACTCAGCCACCAGCTGCATTACCAACATTTCCAGATGTTAATATTGGCTCTTTACCGGGTACGCCTGATGATATAAGTAGTATTCGAAGCAGTAAATTACTCGTTGCTCAAGGCACAAAAGCAGATGTGCCAGAATATGTGCAAACTTTATTTGCTGATAACATTCGAGAATTCGTTATTGATAGTGGCTCAGAAGTTATTGATCGCCAATTGGCACAGCGTTTTATTGATGAAATTCAACTAAAAGAAAACTTAGCTGAAGACTATGATGCTTACGAAGGGCCGGTAGAAGCTAAGTTCTTAGTTATCCCAACGATTACAAGTTACTCTTGGGGTAGTGAATATGAAAAGTCTTATACGACTAAAAATAAAAAAGGCGAGAGCACAAGACATCCTGATGAATGTGATTACACAGGCCGAGCAAAAGGTAACATCCAAATTCGTTCATTACCTTCAATGCAGCAAATTTTATCTGTTAACTTATCAGCTCTTAAGACTAGTTCACAGGAGAACCCGTCTAGTCGGAAATGCAATGACAACGGCATGGTAAATGGCGTAATTAAAGGGGCTATTAGTGAGTTACTTGAAAAAGGTGATGACGATTACGTAACTTTAAGCAAATATGTAGGTTCACAAGGAATAGTTACTGGTGCTAAGCAAGCTGAAGGTAAAATATATTTTGAAACTAACTTAGGTCGTATACATGGTGCTAAAGCAGAACAAGCTGTTGCTATTTATATAGAGATGGACGGGGAGTTAGTTAAAATTGCTGATGGCGAATTTGTGGATAAAGACAATATCTTTAATCGAAAGTCATTTATAGCAATTGAAGAAGAGCACCAATCACGTATTAAGCGCGGAATGATCGTTATGCTTTCAGGTGAGTGTACAAACATGTTTTGTTCAATAGACAACACAATAAACTCCACTATAAAATCTTTACAAAAATAACAGTTATGATTGTAGTAGATATCCTATTGTTATGAAAAGCAAAGAAGAGATTTTAGCTTTTATTAAACGGTTATCCCCGCTTCAGCGGGTAATCATTCAGGCTCATGATTTTCCTGATCATGATGCTATTTCTTCTGCATATGCATTATCAGTGTTGCTGTCTCACTATGAGATCAGCACTCTGATTGTTTATAACGGAGAAATTGACCGAATTTCACTTTCTAACCTGATCCAATGGTTAGAAATTCCTATTTATCATTGCTCACAAGTAAGGCTAAACCCGTCAGATAAAATCATTAATGTTGATGGTTGCATCGGCGAGAAAAATGTAACAGACGTGCCGGGAGATGAGATTGCAGTAATAGACCATCACACTGTTAACCCCAGCAAATCATTTTGGTTTGAAGATATTCGTAGTGATTATGGAGCCACCGCGACTATTATCTGGGAATATTATCAGTTACTTGGTATTAAAATGTCGATACAGGTGGCGAGTGCGTTATTAGTAGGATTAAATGTTGATACCGCGAATATGACAAGAGGCTTCTGTAAAGCTGATATTAAGGCTTTTGTTTACTTAAATGCTCGCTCAGATTTAGCCTTTGTTAATCGTGTATTGAGAAATACCTTAATGCAAGGAGAATTGAGAAATTTTGAGCTCGCGTTTAGAAATTTGTCTGTTAATGATGGTGTTGCCTCTGTGATACTACCTGAACCATGTCCTAAGAATATGCTAGGTATGCTGGGAGATTTTCTTTTATCCGTTAACGAGTTTGATGTTGTTATTGTTGCGGTTAAACAAAATAATGGTTTACAACTATCGTTTCGTTCTGAGTGCCAGAATGTTGATGTTGGGAGGTTAGCAAGAGAAACCTTAAATAATACCAATAGAGGTTTTGGTGGCGGACATAGACATATGGCAGGCGGCATTGTTTTACCTGAATATATAAGCATGTTCACTGAAAAAAATAACCATTTTAAACCATTCATTAAAAAAATTAGTGAATGGCGCGCTTAATTATAAGAGGGAAGTATGGAAAAACTTTTTGAATCAATGCTTTGGAATAGCCGAATTGTACTCGTTTTTGGTGTTATCTCATGTATGGTGACTGGTGTTGCTTTGATTTGCTTGGGCTTATATGAAGTTATTCATCTAATTTCAGCTTTATTTGATTATTTAATTACTCACTCAAGCAATGTAACCCGCGACAATATTATTCTTTTTGTAGTTGAAATTTTAGATACGTTTCTGCTGTCAGCTATATTATTTATCTTTGCTTTTGGTTTATACGAACTGTTTATTAGTCCAATAGAAAATTCACGGCAGCACACGTCAAAAGCTTATGAGATTAAAACAATAGATCAGCTAAAAGCTAAGCTTGGTAAAGTTGTTATCATGTTATTGGTGATTAAGGTATTTGCTTACCTTGTGGAAATTAAACCTCAATCTATGGCTGAACTACTATACTTAGCCATTATAGTTTTATTAGTAGCGATAAGTTTATGGCTTGGTCATGCCGATATTAAGCGCTCTAATTAAGTTGTAGTAAACGTTTACTATAAATGTTTTGCACTTTAAGGTGTAAATTTTATCTTATGATTTGAAACATAACACAACCTTTTGAATTTTTGGTCTTAACTTTTCGTTAGTGTTCGACTTTTGAACAATCAAGTTACATTACGTCTGTTTGAGGCTGAGAGTTCAACCGAAAAATGCAATGCTATCCTTATTATTAGTTAAAGGAGCGTTTGCATGAAACAGAGAAAGCGTATTTATAATAATGCAGAACAAAGAAGGTTAATTTGGGCTCGACATTAGCATGGTGATAGTGCGGATGATATAGGAAGATTATTTGGACGATACCATTAATCTATATTAGGTATTATCCATAAAACAGGTGGCGTATGGCCGTTTGCGCTGAAACGCTCACAAGCAACATGAACTCTTGCACAACGAGAAAGCATTCCATGAGTGATGGCAGCAAGTAAGTCACTTCGAGAAATAGCGAAATATCTGCAGTGTTATAAAACAATTGAGCTACATAAGATTCCTGGAGTAAGGATGTAATGCCAACAAAAAAGGATACAAAATTAAAAGGGTTGTGTAATTTATTGGCTATGGTTCGGAGCTCAAGCTTTAAGCACATAAGAAAATACAATAGGCAAAGTCAGCTTTTGGCACTTTCTAGCCACTCGAAACATAAAGTGCGATAATAATTGGCAAGGTATTTTACTGTGTCGGATGGCGCTTCGCTTATCCGACCTACACTTACACAAGTCACTTATTTGGATTCTGCCCTGCTCAAAATAAAACGCTCATTCAACACTAATACCTTGGCTTAAAAGGTACTCCACTGCTGCATCAGTATGGGGTTTAAACGCATTCCAACGGCCAATTGCTTTGTTGTTAAGTGGTTGGCGTACTTGTACTTTACTGGCTGTAGACACCGGTGCGGTGTTTAAGTGAAAGTCTATACACTGTGCTTGCCACTCTAAATTACAAAAGCTAACTAGCTCTTTTATTTGCTGCTCGGGCTGGGCGACTAGCTCTTCGTATTTTACTAATTTTATATTGCTGTGCAGGGCGCTAAAGTGCTGCATGAGTTTGTAAAAGCGGCTGTAAAATTTGGCAGTGTCGAGTAAATCGAGCGAGTATGCGTAGTAGGGGTTATTTATAGTAAATAGCTGGCGGTAGTTACCAATGCAGGTGTCCATTGGGTCGCGTAGCATACAAATAATTTTAGCGTTTGGTAGGGCTTTGGTTATTAAGTCGATATAAAAAAAGTTAAACGGGAGTTTATCTATAAAGTGCTTATGGCTGCCGGTGGTTACGCGAGTGGCGTTTAAATACGTTGTCCCAAGCTGATTAAAATCAAGCTCATACGCTTTAGTGAGTGTTTGAGTATCGAGTACATGCGGTGTTTGAGTTTGGCTTAATTTTTTAACGCTTAGGCCAAAGTCTTGTAATTCACCGGCTGATTGTACGTCGCTGTGGCTCGATAAAATACGCTCAACCAATGTGGTGCCAGAGCGGGGCATACCTAATACAAAAATAGGCTCTTGCGTTGGGCTGCCGTTTGTTAGCGCGTGTTTATGATGCTCACTTAAATGTTTAATGTGTTCAAATAATGCGGCTGAGCTTTTATGATCAAAAGGCTGTATAGCGCGTTTAGTGGCTTTTCCTTGCTCTAGGCTGTTAAACGCATCATCAAACTTGCCTATGTCTTGATATTCTTTTGCAAGTGCGTGGCCAATGTGTAATTTTGCATCGGGGTGTGTTACTTGCTCAAAGACGTTTTTCAAGCGTTCAATATGGTTAGTTTGCAGCGTCGCTTTGGTTAAATCGCTTAATGCGAAATGGCTTGCGTGGTGCAGTGAATTTAGCGCAATAGCGCTTTCAAAGGCATTTTTGGCTTGTTCAAATTGACCTAAAAATTTAGCGCTTACCCCTAAATTATAATAAAACTGTGGTTGCGGTTTATTTGTATGGTTAGCCAGTTCAATAGCGCAGTTAAAGTAGTTTAGTGCCTCTTTGTGCAGGCCTGCTTGTGTAAGTGCAACACCTAGGGTGTCGGCATCAAGACTTTTTTTTATTTGCTCAATGGGTATCGCTAAAGCGGTGTTTTTGGCTTTGGTAAGCTCACCTGTTAATGCGTAACACTTTGCAAGCTGCGCGCTGTATTCAATGCTTTTACCAAGGCTAAGGGCTTTTTCTATTAGCTTTATGGCTTTGTGAATTTGCCCTACGCGTAAATTAACCATGGCCAGTAAAAAGTAGCCATCAGCAAAGTCGCTTTTTTGAGTCACTAATTCAACGAGGGCTTTATGGGCACGTTGTATATTACCTTGGTTTAAATACTCAATGGCGCTTTGATGAAGGTGCTTTAAGTTTGGCTGCATGATGTTTGTTTTATTTATGTGTTAATAAAGAAAAAAGGCTCAAATAAATTTGAGCCTTATAACATTGTTTAAAAGTGACTATAAATTATATTTCAAATTTGTAGTTAAATTTAACGCCTACTGTTAGTGGGCGATTAATATAGTGGCCGTAGTTACGTTGTATGTCGGCGCCATTTGCTGATGTTATGTCTGCATCTGAGCGACGTACTGATGTAAATGCATATTTGTTGAATAGGTTATCAACATAAAGAGTTGTTGACCACTCATCGGCTGTTAACTTAGCAGAAATATTACTTAAGCTGTAACCTGGCAGGGTTTCACCGCTGTCATGCAAACCTACTTTTGAAATTACATCACTTTGTGCGGTTAAACCGTAGTTAATATCAAGGGTTTTGTCGTTAAACACATCTGTTTGATAGTTTACACCCATTGAGAACTGATGCTCTGGCGAGCCCGGTAAACGGTCGCCGTCTTCTGCGCCATCGGTGCCATCAGCATTAAACAAAAATGGTGCGTCTGATGTTAGCTCTGCTTTGGTGTATGCGTAAGTTGCATAAACCGAGAATGAGTCAGATAAAATCGCACGGGAAGAAATTTCAATCCCTTTTGCATTTGCGCTGCCTGCGTTTGAAAGGTACGTTAATTGGCCTACATCTGTAGCGCCTGTAATTTGTGCATCATCCCAATCTATGTTGAATAACGCGGCATTAAAGTGTAGTTGGCTTCTAAACCAGGTACTTTTAAAGCCTAACTCGTAGTTTGTAGTAGTATCTGCATCAAAAAGCCTTTCGTCAGCGTTACCACATCCTGTTTGCTGGTTTTCAGGGATAGGATCAGGGCAAACAGCTAGAAGGTTGGAACCGCCAATTCTAAAGCCTTCACTTACTGTTACATAACCCATTACTGAATTAGTAAACTGGTATTTAGCATTAAATTTGAATAAGTTACCGTTATCGCCTGCTTCGTCTTTTTCGTAAGCAACGGTGATTGCATCAGGGTCTGCATCGCCATAAAGTGTATTTGCAAGCGGGAAGTCAAATGCTGCTTGCGCCTCTACATCGTATTCGTAAAAACGTGCACCAATGGTAATATCTAATTTTTCGGTAACTTGGTAGCCAACTTCGCCGAATAGCGCAGACTCAGTGACCTTACTTTTTGTAAGCTCTAAGTATTCTAATGAGTCAGGTCTTAGCTGAGCGCCACCAAAGTTATCGATAGCGAATTGGTCAAACCCAGGCGTAAACTCTCTACTTGATGCTTCGGTTTCTGTTTTGTTGTAAAAGCCACCCACAATCCAGTTAAAGTCGCTGTCGCTTTGAGACACTAAGCGAATTTCTTGAGTGAAGGTATCTTCTTCGTCAATTTCACGTGTGTATGATGAAAACGCTGGAAATTCTTCATAACCGTAATCTAGGCGGATAAGTAAATCTGTTTGATCACGCTGGCCGTCGGCATCAAAGCTTGAAATACCGGTTGCCGATACAAGCTCTGCAAAACCTAGGTCGGCTTTTAGCTCAAGGCTTAGTAGTTGATCTTCTTTTTCGCGCGGCTCTTCATAACGATAAGCCGACTCGTATTTACCTACAATATCGCTTAAACCGTTATCATCGTTTAGGCTGTTGTAATGAACAATTGAACGGCCTTCGCTGTCTTGGTTTTGGTAAAAGTAATTAAGTGTCCCTTCAAATGTTTCGCTTGGTTTCCAACGTACAGAAATACGGCCTGTGGTAGTTGTTTCGCCGTTAGCATCTTCAACATTTTTAATATTGTTGTTTACTTCGTCGGCGTTGCTCCAATCAGGGTCCGGTAGCGATACACCTGGCTCACGCACTGTGTAAGCATAATCAATAAAGCCTGGGTCTTCGTATACGTTTAAGCTTGCACGTACTGCAAGTTCATCTTCGATAAGTGGCAAGTTTACTATAAAGCCGCCTTCGCCGCCTAACGAGTCACTTTCTTGGGTTTGAAACATATCGCCAAATATTTCTACTGTTGTAAAATCAAGCTCTGGCTCTTTAAGCATGTAACGAATTGCGCCGCCTAAAGTGCCCGCACCATAAAGGGTACCTTGTGGCCCAATAAGTACTTCTACGCGCTCTATGTCGACTAAACGCATATCAACTGACACTGGAATTTCGTTAACGTATGTGGCTACGGTGCCGCCGTCTGATGATGGACCCGACGAGTTAGTGTTTAAACCACGTACTATAATTGGTGAGCCTGAGCGACCACCTTGATCGGTAATTGTTAAACCAGGTACCCAACGCGCTACATCGGCTAGTTCGCCAATGTTTTGATCTTTCATTACATCGGCATCAAGTGCGGTAATGTTTAGCGGTGCATTTTGTACAGATCCGCTGCGTCTTGTTGCTGTAACTTCGATTACTTCGAGTGATTTGTTTTTAGCGGTGGTTTCTTGTTGTGCCACAGCCGAGTTAGAAAATAAAAATGCGCCAGATACAGCGCTCGAAATAGCCAAGGTTAGCAAGCTTGGTTTAAACATAAAAAGTGATCCCCAGATTCAAAATTTAACACCAGTTAATATAAGTTAATCAGTTTATCAGGGAGTTAAAGTGGTGGGAATATTAAAATTGAATTTTAATTCACTTTTTTGGAATAAATATAGCTAGTTGCACAACAAAAAATTATATAAATATGTATAACATCCAAGTAATTGGCTAATTAAGGTACAAGGAAGCATATTTTACTCGTTGAGCAAATGTAAATAGCCATTCATATTGGTTAATTACCTGAATGTATTAATACGGTTAAAAAACCTATAAGACCCTGTTGAATATTTTGCTCAACGGTATTTATTCTCGTTTTGACACTATAAAAGTGAAGTTTGATCCCCATTAACCCTTCATACCGTAAGCTATAGCATTTCGTACTGAAGTACGCGTATTTAAGGAATATTTATGAGCCAATTATTCTCACCTTTAAAGCTCGGTGAACTCACTTTAGACAACCGCATTATTATTGCGCCTATGTGCCAGTACTCAGCAAATCAGGGGTCTGCTAGTGATTGGCACACTATTCATTTAGGGCAATTGAGCTTAAGTGGTGCAGGGTTATTAATATTAGAGGCCTCCGCGGTAAGCCCAGAGGGGCGCATTAGTTACGCCGATTTAGGGCTTTGGAATAACGAAACCCAGCAAGCACTGGGCAAAAGCTTAAAAGCGCTTAGGCAATACAGTCCTATGCCTATTGGCGTTCAGCTTGCGCATGCAGGGCGAAAAGCATCTACTGAAAAACCGTGGGATGGCGGTGGTGCAATTGCACCTAGCGATGAAAACGGCTGGCAAACACTTGCGCCTTCTGCAATAGCCTACGATGACAGCGCCTATCAACCAAAGGCTATGACAAAAGCGGATATAACCCAGCTAATAAACGATTTTGTAAGCGCAGCAAAACGCGCTGATGAGCTAGGGCTTGATTTAATTGAGCTACATGGTGCGCATGGTTATTTGTTACACCAGTTTTTATCACCTCTTTCAAACAAGCGTGATGATGAATACGGGGGCAGTTTGCAAAACCGTATGCGCCTTGTGCTTGAGGTGTTTAAAGCACTAAGAGCTGAATTTGCAAGCCATAAACCGGTAGGCATTCGTATCTCTGCTACTGATTGGGTAGAAGGTGGCTGGGATTTAGCACAATCTATTGAGCTTGCTAAAGCGTTAGATAAGCTTGGCTGCGATTTTATTCACGTAAGTACAGCAGGGCTAAGCCCAGAGCAACAAATACCGGTTAAACCTAACTTTCAGGTACCATTTGCAACCGCTATTAAAGAGGTAGTAAGTATGCCGGTAATAGCTGTAGGTTTAATCACTGAGCCACAACAAGCCGAAGATATTATTAGCGAGCAGCAAGCCGATGGCGTAGCACTAGCGCGAGGTATTTTGTATAACCCGCATTGGCCTTGGCATGCTGCAGCGCAACTTGGCGCAACCGTTAATGCGCCTAAGCAGTACTTGCGATCTAGCCCACATGGGCAGCCTTCACCTATTAAGTAACTTACATTTACCATGGCTACCCACTGCATTTATATGCAGTGGGTTTTATTATTTATAAATTAGAGTTATTTATGAACCAATCACGTGCACAGCCAGTGCAAATAAGTAATACCTTAGTAAGCATTATTGCTCTGTGCTGTGGCCTTATTGTGGCAAATATTTATTATGCCCAACCTATTATTGAGCTATTAGCGCCCGATGTTGGTTTAAGTGCGCACAGCGCCAGTTTTATTGTGTCGCTTACACAAATTGGCTATGCAATGGGGCTGTTTTTTTTAGTGCCATTGGCTGATTTAGTCGAAAACAAACGCTTAATGCTCATTACCTTAGCCATAACATTTTTAAGTTTAATAGGCGCAGGCTTGGCGCAAAGCCCAAGTGTAATGTTGCTATTATGCTTATTGGTGGGGGCGAGCTCTGTATCGGTGCAAGTATTAATACCGCTTGCTGCGCATTTATCCTCAGATGAAAAACGTGGGCAAGTACTGGGCAATATAATGGCGGGGTTGTTACTGGGTATTTTATTAGCCAGGCCAGTTGCAAGCTTAATAGCCGATCATTTTGGTTGGCGAGCTGTATTTTACTTTGCCGCAGGCTGTATGGCATTTATAGCCAGTGTTATATATTTTGCAATACCGAGCAGGCAACCGGCACACAATACAACGTACTTTAAGTTATTAAAATCGCTTAAGCAGCTAATAATACAGCAGCCAGTGCTGCGTCAGCGGGCATTGTATCAGGCGCTTATGTTTGCCTCTTTTAGCTTATTTTGGACCAGCGTACCGGTTGTATTAGCCAGAGAATATGGTTTATCGCAATCACAAATCGCCTTATTTGCTTTAGTAGGCGCAGCTGGTGCTATTGCAGCCCCTATTGTTGGGCGTTTAGCCGACAAAGGTTACACGCATCAGTTATCGTTACTTGCAAAAGTGATTGCTGCTGCGTGCTTTTTACCCAGTATATTTGAGCTTCCGCACGGTATTATTATTTTAGCGCTTACGGGTATGTTTATTGATTTTGCTGTGCAGGCAAATATGGTACTGGGTCAGCGGGTGGTATATTCATTAGAGCCGCAAAGCCGAGCTCGCTTAAATGCCATATACATGACCAGTATTTTTGTAGGCGGAGCGCTTGGCTCGTTAATGGCAAGCCCACTATACGAAGCTGGTGGCTGGGAAAGCGTGGCGTTAGTGGCAGCGGGTATGCCAGTTATATCACTAGTTGGCTATTTAATGACAAGTAAAAAGTAGCGCGATACAAGTTATAGCGAATTTTGTTATTTAAAAGGCCAGCGCAGTTATGTGCTGGCCTTTTTATAGAGGCGATTATTGTTTTTTAACACTCGAAAATGAGCTACCCACCGAGGCTATAATCACTAATAAAATAGCCAACCATTGCCACAAAGTTAATAACTCGCCAAGTATAATAAACCCAGCAAGGGCGGCAAATGCAGGCTCTAAACTTAGCATAATGCTAAACCCTTGAGCGGGCATATTACGCAGTGCAACCATTTCAAGTGTATAGGGCAGTGCGCTTGATAAAAAAGCAATGCCAATGCCCAGCGGTATAACACTCCATGTAAAC